>MDTE01111563.1_pt1 | contig 102771 bp, 90 predicted proteins | sample 811231 | NCBI WGS metagenome assembly MDTE01 (sample SAMN05326651, study PRJNA326480) | marine metagenome | isolation source: seawater | place: Indian Ocean: Red Sea | collected 2010 | reverse complement strand
TTCTAATGGACACCTATGATCTTCATCACTATGTACAATCAAAAGCGGTGTATGCATATCTTCCGCATAAGCAACTGGTGATCGACTCCATACCTGCTCTAAATTACCCCAAGGATCATCTCCGGTCTCATTACGAGTACCTTCTGGACCATTATCAGCCGTACCTATTTTACTTAAGTGATTGACTATTGAACGTTGAGCAACAGCAGCTGCAAATCTATCAGTATGACCAATGATCCAATTGGTCATGAATCCTCCACAACTACCACCTGTAACCCCCATGCGTTTCTCATCTACATAACCACGTGCAATTAATTCATCAACCCCTATCATAGTCTGTTCATAATCACGGCCACCCTGATCTCCTTCACTAGCTACTGTCCAGGCTTGTCCATAACCAGCCGTAGTACCTATTACATTAAAATAGGCTACTAAATAACCAGAATTCGCTAGACTCTGAAACTCATGATTGAAATCCCAAGAAAACATAGAACAATGTACATATGAGATTAAAGGATACTTGCGATTTTCATCAAATCCAGGAGGCTTCATTAACCAAGCATGCACCTTCTCTCCTTGTCCAGCATCAAACCAATATGTCTCTGGAGTAGCTAGCCAATGATCCCGTAACCATGGATTCAAATCAGTCAAACATGTACTTTTACCCTGATCCCACATATATATATCACCTGGACTAGACGGATTGGCCAATCCATAAGCCACTTTACCATCTATTGCAGGGCTATACTCAAATACTACTTGTTCACCAGAAATCAATGATTCTTTGTTGCCTTTCGTATCTATACGATACAAATTTGTAGCACCTTGCTCTGTCAAAAGAAAATAAATCCAAGGATCTCCATTAGGCCACTTAAGAGTAACATTAGTTAAACTGGGCCTCTGGTCTGCAACACCATAATTACCCACCTCTTGATCCAACCCAGGTGAAAGTTCACGTGCTGTTTGTTGCTCTACATCCACCAAATATGGCACCATGAAAATCCTACGATTAGTAGGTGCTGGATGAGTATGTCCAGCAAAAGCAATGTATTTATCGTCTTCTCCCCAAACAGGGCTGTGACATGCACCAACCCAATCTGGCAGAAGCCTATAAGGTGAACTATCAGGATAATCACAAACAAAAATTTGTCCTTGTCCTAATTCAATGTTTTGCTCACGTGCTACACCAATAAAAGCAAGTTTTTCTCCTTTATTACTCCATTTAGTTTCTACATAATCACATTCACTATTTGTAATCTGACGCAAATTACCAGAATTTAACTCTAATATCCATATCTGCAAAAAACGATCATGGACCCAACCAACTCCATCCTGTTTGTAACGTAAACGCCTAACCACCTTTATAGTAGGTTGAGGAATACCACTACGTGCAGCTCTCTCATCAGGATGATCCATATCAGTCCAACGCACTCCAACTAATTTATCTCCACCAGAGGACCAATCCAAACCAGACAAAGATTCACCATCAACTGAAAATACTTCCTCATCGCCTGTATCAACAGAATAAATATGTACAGCACTATCAAAAGAATCGGTGTCTAAAGATCTCCAAGAATATGCCAAACGACTACCATCTTTACTCCAAGCTATTGATGAAGCTATGCCTACTCCAAAAGTCAAACATTTACCCTCAGCACTGCTTACATTCCTAAGATATACACGAGCAATATAACCATTAGATTCAGCATGTGGTTCTTTAACTGTATAGGCCACCATACGACTATTAGGGCTGATCACAAGTTCATCAGCCCAAGAAAACTTCATTAAATCTTCTGGGATTAATCCTCGCCTTACACTACCATATTTATTATTCTCAGTATTCATAATATATCACCTTAGTAATCTATTTTAATCTTCTGGGTATGCCCAACTATGCTCATGAGGTTGAATCAACTCTATTGTAAAAGTTACTCCATCATCTGGATATACAAAAGCTTCATATCCATCATTTGCATCAAAAATTTTGTCCTGAAAAACAGGTATTGCATTATCCCTTAAGTACTGAACATCTTCTTCAATAGTAGTAGTTTGTAAAGCCAGATGTTCTAATTCCGGACCCCGTTCCTGAAAAAATTTGTTTACACGAGATTCAGAATTCCAATTCTGTACAATATGTAACCAACATTCATTTCCCAACAAAACCCTAGCATCAAGCTGCATACCCTGCCCTTGATCGTCACGGAAATCACGCGCAGGCATATCAAACAACTTCTCAAAATGATCACATGCCACCTGCAAATCATCCACACCTACACCAATATGATGAAGTCTCACAAGACCCATTTTATTACTAATAGGTTCGTCACCTACATCATCTGGATAAACCCAACTAGTATCATGAGGTTGAATCAACTCTATTGTAAATCCAATTGCATCATCTGGATATACAAAAGCCTCATAACCATCATTTGCATCAAAAATTTTGTCTTGAAAAATAGGTATGCCCATATCTCTTATGCGTTTTACATCAGCTTCTATATCATCTGTTTCGAGCGCTATATGCTCTAACCCTTCTCCATGTTTCTCCATAAACTGATAAACTCTTGAATTTGGATCCCAGTTGTGTACAACATGTATCCAACAATCATTACCAAGCAAAATTCTTGAATCATGTTGATAACCCTTACCTTGATCATCACGAAAATCACGAGATGAAAGACCATAAACCTTTTCAAATTTATCTAAAGTGCCTTGGAAATCTCTTACTGCTATACCTATATGCTGTACACGAATAATTGTCATCCTAACAATCTCCTCTATCTTTTTAATATTTTAAATAATATTGTTGAACTGATTCACAACTACAATCTGTTTACAAATAATACCAGACTTTTATATCAAAAACCTATCACAAATTATAAGCTATGATATCATCATAATACTCCTAAATCAAAACTTATATATTAATTGCTCCATGAACACCATAAAATTGCGTAGAAATATTCTCTAAACGCGCCTTAAGTTGTATGGCAAGATATCGTGAATACAATCGCGACTGAGTCAATCCACCACCATGAAACCACAATCCATCCTGGCTAGTAGGTTTCCACATATTACGTAATTCTCCTTCCCATGGACCAGGATCATATTTTGTGCCGGACCCTAATCCCCAACATCGGCCAACCTTAGATGCTATATCTTTTGAAATAAGCTTTTCTACCCAACTATTCATCGATTGATATCCAGTAGCATATACAATCAAATCAGCATTCATTGAAGTACCATCACTCAAAATAATTCCTTCCTGACATATCTTATCCACTGTAACACCGCTGTTCAATTTTATGTCACCATTTACAATCAACTCTGTAGCTCCAACGTCTATATAATATCCTGAACCTCTATACATATACATCATCTCTAAACCAGATCCATCTTGTCCAAATGTCACTAAGAATCCTGCATCAACGAGTCTACTATAATAATCGCTATCATTTTTTGCTATCTCTGACCATTCAGATATCATCTGCTCTCGCATAACCTGATATGGAATGGCAGCACCTTCAACATCTAACTCATTAGTTGTTAATCCAATATCTGCTTTCTTCTGAGTATATTTGCTGCGAGAAAAAAAAGTCTCTGCTCTAACAACCAAAGTCTCTGAGCGTTGTAACATTGTTACATCAGCTCCATTCTCCCAAAGATCCATGCATATATCATGAGCTGAATTATTAGAACCAACTACCACACATTTTTTATTATTGAACTTTTTTCCACTCTGAAAATCACTAGAATGACATATCACTCCTTTAAACAATTGACTTCCTTCTACTTCTGGTATCCTAGGTAATCCTGACAAACCTGTTGCAATAACTAAATGTTTTGGATTGATCTGGATCGTATTACCTTCTCTATTAACAGTAATATTCCACTTTTGCAAATCAGGCAAATATGTAGCTCCAACACATATAGTAGAAGACCAATAGTTTAAATCCATAACTTTCACATACATTTCCAACCAATCTGCCATTTGATCTTTGGACATGTATACTGGCCAATTATCAGGAAACTCTAAATATGGTAAATGATTTTGCCATAATGTATTTCTTAGATACAATGATTCATATCGATTTCGCCAGGAGTCTCCCGGTTTTAAGTTTTTGTCGACTACAATTGTTGGAACATTCATCATCTTAAGTCGAGCTGCCAAAGCTATTCCGCCTTGACCCCCGCCCACAATAACTACATAAGGTTGTACTTCATAACCTAAACAAGACTTCTCTTCCTTACTAATCTCAAACCACGTCTTCCGACCTTTAATAGCCTTATTGACATGTCCGACTGCTCGTCTAGCAAATATAGGTTCTTCATGACCTACAAGCTCCTCAATCACTGTAAAAAATACTGTGCATTTCCCATCTATAAGACTGAGCTTTCCTTTACATTGAGCAACTGATGTAGTAAATACAAACCAACATGATATCAAATTGTCTTCAGTAACAATCTCTCCGACTATTTTCCAATCAAACACTTCAACCCAACCAGAAGTAACTTTTACCATATCTACAATATTTCTTCTTCCCGAAACTGTAATAATGTTCCAAGTAAAAGATACTATATCGCGCCAACAGGCCTTTTGTGCAAACATTTCACCAATCCTCGCATGTTTACGCAATTTAATGTTAGTAAAAAATTCATCTAACCAATTGTTTACTAACATATCTAATGACACAGACATAAATTAATTGTCCTAATCAAAAAAGCCCGCCTTCCGGCGGGCTTTTTTTTCTACTCTACAGGTACATCCTTTGCATCCCAATCATCTTTGCTGCAAAACTTGGTTACATTTCTACCATCAGACAGCTTACCTCTAAAAGCATAACGAGTCCTTACTGACCCATTTTTGGTTGTAGAAGTATAACTAGTCTTAGTAATCTGACTATCCTCAACCGTAACCTTCTGTCTATTCTTCACATCATAAAACTCTACTGACATGATACTGGCCTCCTTATCGGAAGTTATAATGATGGCATCGGGCCTGCCAACTCATCTTCGCTAAATTATTATTACACCTAAGGCCCTGCTCAGGCATACCACTAAAATGCTAATTCAAAGTGCTCTTAATTAGCAATAACTATTAGTAATAATAAAATTATACACTAGAACTTTTTACGCATGTATAAATAATGAGTAATAATCTTACTTGAATTTTAATGTCTAAAACACTAATTTAACTTACTGAAATCCGTATTTCAATATATAATATTCACTTATGAATCAACATATGTATAACATATCAAAAGTGCACAAAAAAAAACACACCTAATTAACTAATTCCTAGTATATCTAATGTCAACAAAACTCTACAATCCCAACTATGACGTTGTAATAATTGGAGCAGGTCCAGGCGGATATGTGTGTGCTATACGGGCAAGTCAATTAGGAAAAAAAACCGCTATTATTGACAAAGAATGGTTAGGTGGTGTTTGTCTTAATGTTGGTTGCATACCCAGCAAGACAATACTCAAAAATGCAGAAGTTGTAAACAATATTCGAAACAACAGCAAACAACTAGGAATATCTTTTGATAATCTTCAAATAGACTACAGTGCTGCTGTTAACAAGTCACGTAAAGTAAGCAAAAGACTAACCAAAGGAATCGAACATTTACTGAAAAAGAACAAAGTGGATTTTATTAAAGGTAAAGCTCAAATAGTATCTAATAACTCAATTGTAATAAAACTACCAACAGGTGATACCAAACAAATCTCTGCAAGTGATATCGTAATTGCAACTGGAGCCCGACCAAAATTACCCTCTCAATTCAATGTTGACGAAAAACAAATCATCTCATATCAAACTGCTATTCTGCAGAAAGATTGCCCCAAATCAGTAGCTATCATAGGAGGCGGTGCAATTGGGGTAGAGTTTGCCACAATATGGAATTCTTACGGTAGTCAGGTCAGTATTATAGAAACCATGAATGATATATTACCAAAGGAAGACGAGGATATAAGCAAAGAATTGAACAAATCATTAACAAAGTCAGGAATTAAAATATACACTAATTCAACAGTAAAAGACGTTAATTGTACCAACGGAAAAATTGCTTTAAGCATATTAACTACAAATGACCTAAAATCTATTAATGTTGATCAAGTATTAATTGCAATTGGATTTACACCAAATATCGAAGGATTAAACCTGTCTAAAGTAGGTGTAGAATTTGACTCAAACAATTTTATTCGAATAAATGATAATATGTCAACAAACGTGAAAAATATATATGCTATAGGTGACGTCACAGGAAAACTACTACTTGCACATGTAGCATCAGCACAAGGAATTATTGCAGCTGAAACAATTTCCCAACATCCAACTACTAGTCTCAACTACAAAATGCTTCCAAAAGCTACTTATTGCAATCCAGAAGTAGCTTCCTTTGGATATACTGAAAATGAGGCTGTGGAAGCTGGTTATGACATTAAAACCTCCAAATTTCAATTTAGGGCAAACGGAAAAGCATTAAGTATGGGAGCACACAACGGATGGGTCAAAATCATCAGTGAAACTAAGACCGATCATATTCTTGGGGCACACTTAATTGGTCCCCAAGTAACAGAATTACTTCCTGAACTATCATTAGCCTATAATCTAAACTTAACTACTCTAGATGTTGCACAAAATATACATGCACATCCAACACTCTCTGAAGCAATCATGGAAACTGCTCAAGGATTGAATAATAAAATGATTCATCAATAATAATATGAACAAATCAACCAAAAAACAAAATGTTATTTTTTCTAAATTCATACTCACTGCATTAATTTCACTAGGCGTAATGTTAATTGCCCTACTTCCACTAGCAATCTTGGTAGCTTATATACCACAACAAAATGAGATTAACAGCAATCTGAGTATCAACAATACATTATTATCACTTTTGTCAACTGGTATTATGCTAGTTTTTGCAACATCTGTTCTAAATAAATACTTAGCAAGCAAAAAACCTCAATTCTTCTATTGGGGCACAGGTCTATTGATGTTTGGCATAGTAAGTCTTGCTGAAATATTTTTGTCAATTACATGGAACAAATGGATGTTTTTCTTTTGGTATTTTTTTGGTGCAGTAATAAATGCTGCTTGGATAGGACAAGGTACTGTACATTTATTATTTCCAAAAAAATGGACATCCCCCACAAGTGTAGCTCTAATATTGTGCAGTCTAATTGCATTAATTCTTATGTTAGATGCTATGCCACTAATAGACTCTGAAAAATTCAATAATTCAATATCAATTAGTGAACAATATCAAATAATAATGCCAGACCCAAAAAATGGTGGGGTTATTAGATTAATTACGCCTATTTTTAACATTTATGGTGCTGCCTCATTGATTGGTGGAGCAATATGGTCATCTTACCTATTTTGGCGCAAAAAAGTGCTGCCTAATCGTGTCATAGGTAACATACTCATTGCTCTAGGAGCAATTATTGTTAGTATAGCCAGTATTCTCACAAGAATGGGCTTAGGTGAATGGTGGTATATTGGCGAACTACTTGCTGCTACTTTGTTATTTTCCGGATTTATACTAACGTCAAGACAGCCCTTTCCAAAACACTCATACACAACAAAAATACCAACAAATATATTTAATTAATCACAATTTAATATGAACAATTTACAAATTCTACGTCTAGGATTATTTCAAATGGCAGCAGGTGGACTTTCGGTGCTCTTTTTAGGTGTTTTAAATCGTATTATGAGAGTAGAACTAGAAATTGACCTATTAATAGTAAGTTTACTAATAGGTGGAGGTCATTACATAGGAGCTCTCGTTGCTATACCTTTTGGACATTTTTCTGATACCAACAGAATATACGGATACAGAAGAACATATTATATAGTCATAGGAATGTTAATAACAACTACCATTTTAATTCTGTCTCCTCATGTTGCAATTTGGACAGCAACCGATCCCAATTTTACACGTGTATCAATTGCTTTTATATTCTTCTTGTTTGAAGGTATATCAACATTTCTAGCTGGTACTGCATACTTGGCGCTTATTGCAGACCTCACTCAATCTAAAAACCGAGGACCAGCCGCTGGTCTAGTATGGACTCTTTTGATGTTTGGAATCATTAGCACTGGAATAGCTGCAGCATCTTTCATGAACATATATTCATTCGAAAAACTTGTAACCCTTTTCATTATAAGCGCTGCAATAGCGATAGGGTTCTCAACAATCGCACTATGGAAACAAGAAAAACCCAGCTCGCAAGAAATAAATCGAACTTCAAATTTATCTGAAGCAGTCAAAACAATGTTAAAAAGTAAAACTGCTCGACGTTTTGCAATTTTTCTGCTTATAAGTATGTTTTCCTTCTTTATGCAAGATGTAATACTAGAGCCATTTGGTGGCGAAGTCTTTGGATTATCTGCATCCACGACCACACGATTTAATTCATATATGGGAATAGGACTAGTTAGTGCTATGATCATCGGAGGAACTTATTTGATACCACGTTTTGGCAAACGCAAAATTGCCACAATAGGATGTAGTATTATTGTAATTGGATTTTCTGCCCTGGCTTTTAGCGGTTTTACAGGTAATTCTCAAAATATTAATGAAGCACTCATCCTTTTAGGAATTGGCGCTGGATTATTCACAATAGGAAGTATCGCATTAATGATGGACTTAACTGCCGATCAGCATATAGGACTCTATATAGGAGCATGGACATTAGTCCAAGCACTTGCTAAAGGACCAGCTTCAATTTTATCAGGTGCATTTCAACAGATGTTTGTATCATTTGGATTTTCATCAGGTCAATCCTATGGATCAGTATTCCTCATTGAAGCAACAGGAGTATTAGTAGCGATATATATATTGAATGGAATAAAAGTAGACAATTTCAAAAAAGAAATCCAACCTGTTCTAAGAACCAACCCCTTAAGAACTGGATTCGAGTAAATAATTATGAAATTGTATATGCATTTTCTAAAGCAACAATTAAATTTGCACCTACAACCCTAGGAGTCAATCGCTGCTTTACGCGATTATAACCAGATTCTGCCAAGTTCTCCATGAGTTCATGGTTCTCCACCAAACCACACAATGCTTTGGACAAGGATTTTGCATCTCCTAAAGGAACAAGCCATATATGTTGTTTGTGCACAAAATTCTCACGAATACTATCTGTATCACCGGATACTACTGTCTTCTTCATAGCAAGACCTTCCAATATTTTATTAGCCATTGCTTTCCTAGCTTGAGATGTATCCCCAAACACACCTAAAACTATATCAGCGTCTACAAGATGTTTAGGTAACTCCTTAAACGGGACTTTTGACACAAATTCAATATTGTTCAATTTCATTTTATTTGACAATAGTTGAACATATTCTTTTTGTTCACCATCACCTACAAATCTAAAGATAAATCTCTTATCTTCATTTAATAATGATGCGCACTTAACTATAATGTTAAGACCATGATTGGGAATAAACGATCCGTGATATAAGACCACAAACTTATCATTAGTTTTATTCCTGGTCTTGGGAAAAAACAAAGAGTCATCAACACCTAAAGGTACCACCTGTATTTTTTCAGTGGCACCATGAAATTCATCTATCAAATAATTTCGGTATGCTTCAGTACCAGTGATTACAAGATCTGAAAACCAAATAGCCATCTGGTCAATTAAATGTAATTTTTTTGCTGATATACTATTTTCAGGATATCTGCAACGTTCCAATACACTAGCTTCATACAAACCAATGACCATATCAAACACAATTAATTTGCCAGTAATTTTTCCTAACAACCAAGCCAAAGGAACTACTGTTTGACAGAACTCTGCAACAATAATAATGTCACAACTATTCCTAAATCTACAGAATTGAACTATTAAAGGTAAAACTTTTTTGTATGTAGGCCAATGTTGAGGCACATTACAAAAAAATATACTACAATTATTTAACTCTAAACATCTACGAACATAACTATTTCTAGTATATGACAGATCAAATGCACCAAAATAACATATCCTCATAATAATTGTAAATTAAGGTATTAATACTGTTGTTAATTCTACCCACTCTTTCAAATCACCAGAATCTTCTCCCATCCAAACTGCTAATCGCTCTTGAGTAATAGGGTCATAAAAACCAACAGTAAAAGTATACTCTCCCTCCGATGGAACACTTAATTCCATATGTTCATTTAATATTTCATTTAATCCCCACCATGAAGTTGTATACACATTGTCAATTGGAATAGTGTCTAATTGACCAACTAATTGATCGTTTTTCCATATATGAACAAAATGCTTGTAGTCTATTTCCATCGATTTGTATGCTTGCCAATACAATGTCAACTCAATGTCCAAACCATTATTAATAAAATCATATCCTAACAAACCAATGTTGTCACTATAATTAGCTGAAATGATATGTTGTGTCTCAGGTATCACATAATTTCTATTGCGTGCAAGTATCTTAATAGGATGCATATACTCAATTAATGCCACGGACTGATTATGATCTACCAAATTTATATGAACGAAATAGTTTCCAGGCATAATATCAGTCGGCAAACGCAAAAAATGTTGGTTATTAATAACTAAACCTTTAGGTAAAACTGAAAAGTTATCTTCACTAAATTCATGGTCCGAAGAGAAAACTATGTCTCCATTTTCATGAATTAGATCGAAAACCAAAGTTATACGCCCTGATATTGTGTTAACAATCTCCCAATTAGTCTTGATGCTCACTGGTTGACCTTGCATAATAGTATCTAATAAATTGACATGTAATAAATCAATATAATCTGAGTAAACTATCGCATCTAGCGATGCTCTTACTCCAATTTCTCTTGTATTTTCAAAAGAATTGCCATAATGAATATCTTCTGTTTCATCATAATAAACTCCTAAATGCAACAATAATGGAAGATCCAAAGTTAAATTATCAGAAACATTTAAGTCAACTTTGTGTAAAATATATTCGCCTACTCGTCTATGCGATGTTGGAACACTTTGCAAATCGACCTGACCATATTTCTTACCATCAGAATCTATCAAATGTACAAAAATTTTATGATCATAATCTAACATATGATCTACTCGCTCAACTAAAAACAATGACCACACTGCTCCAGCCATGGGAAAACTATTGGTCTCCTCACTAATAAAACCAAGAAAAACACTTCCATTTGACAAGTAAATAGGTTTTTTTGGAACTAAATCCAACATAAAATCATCAGCGAGCAATGACTCAGCAATATAAAATTTATTGTTAACTATTAATTTACTGTCATATAAATTGTCCCATGATGGATCATCAGATGATCCAAGCAAAATAGAGCCTGTTTTACTTATTGGCATAGAACGCTCTTCCCACACAACCCTCGCATCTCTAGTCGATGTCAAAGCTTCCCACTGAAAATTATTATCAGAAGCAACTATCAACAAATCTCGATCTGATTGAACAGCACGCGATTGAGCTAAATCTAAAGCTTTAATCTGATTATCAAGAGAAACACGCCCCAAACCTAAATCATATCGTAAATTGAAAAAAACCTGGGTAACTAGCAATAGACCAAAAAATAACACCCCAAGGTGTTTTAATGTCAAATTCAGTGTATCTAACAAACCAACTCTATATTTGTCTTGAAACTTAATATATTCTTCAGGTAACCAATGTCCCAATAATATACCCTGTAATATAAAAGCAAAACCAAAACTAGACCAAATAAAATGATCTTCATAGCTAACAGATAGAATTATTAACATTAAAGGAGGAAGAATATATCCAAAAGCCACCAAACCTTCTATTAACTTTGTTCTATGAAACAACGATCTAAAAATAAAAAAGACAACACCAAAACACGTTATGATAGGTTGAATAGGTTGTGTCCATCCAACCTCCCAATTACCAAGCTGTTGATACATACGAGTACCAACTTGATGCAAAATATTACTAGCATGAGCAAAATCCAACAATAAAAACCCTGCATTACTAGAGTTATCAACATTCAATCCTGTATTTAAATTATCTAAATATAAACCTAATCCCCATGGCACTATAGTAACAAAAGCAACTACACAACTTGCACCTGTATGCATAAAAAGATTACGTCGATCATTAGGTTTATTGTATAGAGAATTCATAAACAAAATCACTGTAATCGGAAATAGCAGAAAAATACCAGGATGACACTGTACACCCAACATAAGAATAGGCAAATGCAAAATTCTTGACAGCTTATCTTGTTCACAATAACCACGCAATCCCGTCCATAGATATAGAAGCGCAAAAGTTAATTGAAGAGCAGGATTCCATATTCCGCGTGCCATAAACACTGCCTCTGGATGCACCGAGAACAAAATTGCTGAAATAATACCAACCCTTTTACTGTAAAACTTACCCCCAATAACGTATATCAAAGAGACAGCAATCACATGCATGAATCCTGTAAACATGCGAGCCAATCGAGGATCAGCTTTTATTAACAAAGGCAATGAATACAAATAGATTGATACAGGACCATGCGAGCCCCGAAAACTAAAATAAGGCATAGGAGGACCTAACAAACCTAATTCTCCATCCTGTACAATTTTTAAAGCTTTGATAGTATGAACAGCTTCATCATGGCTATAAGTCTCTAATCCTGTATTCATCAAACGCAAGCCTGAAGCTATTAAAAGTATGACCACTAATGAAATATATTTAACGTAATAATTAGTATTATTCATTTAATTGTGGCAAAACTATCCAATCAGATTGCAATAATTGATCAGACAAATCAGTAACTGTCAAACGCTCTCCATCACTAGGATTGTAAAAACCTACTGAAAGACTAGTATCATTAATTAAATCAGCACTAATATCTAACTTTACGGTTTCAAGAACTATCTCTCCAGGAGACCACCAAGATGTTGGATAAGTCCATTCTTGCGGCATAGAATCAATCTGTGCAATTATTTCTCCATTGTGACGAACATGTACAAAATATTTGTAATCAATGTCAATATAATCAATAGGCCTCCAATACATTTGAACTTCTGAGGAATCTTCATTACTGTACAAGTTGTACCCTAACATTTCTATCTTGTTGCCAAAAACACCTTGTATTTGCACAACATCGTCAGATAATACAAAAATTCTCTCACGTTCCAGAACATTAAAATCAGTACTATATATAGTGTTGTACTTCCCTTGGTGGCTATCAAATACGTCTAAATCCATAATATAATTACCTGACTCTAAATCAGTAGGAATTCTCAGCTCATATTGTTCTTCAACAAAAACTGATTTAGGCCATACTTCATAAAGTGGGTTGGAAAAAATATCCATGTCTTCAATATAAACTTCATCATCATTTGTGTCATATATGTGCCAACGTAGTTTAGGTATAAAATCTAAAACTTTATTTGTATACCAATTAGCACTTAATATTAACGGTACTCCTTGCATAATCTGACTTGAAACATCTAATCTTAACAGTTGTAAACCCTCTGGACCGATTGAAATAGATTCATCCAATCCTCTAATTTGAATCCGAGACACTTCATCTATAGTACTACCGTTATCTGCCACCAAAGGTACGTTACCATTGTCATCATACATACCAAAATTTAGATAAAGGTTTCCTTCATCAGGCAATTCGTTTGATACAGACAATTCAAATTGACTCGCATATCTTTGCGTACTGCTAATCTGATTAATATTAAGACCCCTTTGATCTAACTGTGCATACTTTACACCCTGTCGATCAACAAGATGTACATACACTTTAGAACTAGAAGTCACTGGACCTCTTGTTTCCATAATCATGAATATAGTCCAAGTCTCTCCCTGAGTTACTTGATTCTGAGTAGACGGAATATAAAAACCTAAGACATTCACATTGTTCGCAAAATTCCAGGGCAATATTGATTGGGCATTTGTTTCAAATTTGTCTGACTCAGGTAACAAAGCTATCATTGAATTTCCGTAAACAAATTCTCCTTCTGAAAACAATGACGCCCTACTATCATTTTTACCATCACCTACAAGAACAGCACCATCTGTTAACAAAGGCAACGGTTGATCAAACTCCACTAAATATCCTTCAATATCGTATTTAAAGTATGCATACTCTCTAAGAAAAGCCCATGGCAAACCACCATGGCCCTCAGACAAAATAATCATCAAATCTTTGTCAAGACTAAGAGCACGATTTACAGCCAGATCCATAGAATCAACTAGTTCATTAAGTGATACTGGGGGTGGTGGATAATTTGATTGTATATATTGTATAATTTGACTGATTGATATTAGTGCGACCATTCCAATTGCTAAGGTCCTATAATAAATATTATTAAGAAGAAATTCTATGAAGCCTATTGATCTATTAGTCAAGGATGTTACATTCTTAGTCACACCACCTAAAAGTGCACCTTGAATCACAAAAAGACCTGGTAAACTAGGCCACCAATAATCTATAACCCAATGTGCTTGAATAATCCAAGTCACAATAGGAACTAAAGCAAAACTTAATACTATTGTAAAACCAGGCAACAATCTACGCCTAACAAATGAATTGTATGCCATCCAAATAGAACCAACAATAGTAATAAGTGCTTGAAATGGTTTCAACCAGTTATCTGGTACACGCTCCATGTGATAAATTGTTTGAATTATTTGTCCTAGTCCACCAAACAATTGATTATCTTGAATCTCACCAGTAGAAGGCATATTTTGTACTCGTTCAAGTATATTGACGTACTGTGAAAACTCATAGACCCCAATAATCCATGGTACAAATAACAAGATAAATATTATTCCACTCAAAATAGTTTGCATCACAATAATACGACGTTCTTTGGGATAAGATAATATTGAGTGAATAAAAACACATAATGACAACGGCAATAAAGCAAATGTATGAGGATGACATTGACCTGCCAAACTTAACAAAGGCAAATGTAATATCCTGGCCCAACCTTTATTATCGTAATAACCCAATAAACCTGTAAATACAAACATCAACACAAATGGCGCTCCGATTTGCGCATTATTAATTACACGACTTGCAAAAACCATGTGAGGATGAACTGCATATAATAATGAAGCAACTACTGCTGCTCTAAAACCAAAATATCTTATTGTAATGAAATATAGTATTGCTACTGATAATGTGTTTATCGCGGCCGTAAATATCTGTGCTCCTACTGGTTCAGGAGTAAAAAAATAAGGCAATGCATATAAATAAACGGACAATGGTGAATGTACTAACCCAAGTGAAGAAGGAGGTCCAAGAAAATGATGTTCACCATAACGGGCTATCTGTAAAGCCTTGATACTAATATAAGCATCATCACCTCCAAAAAACTCTAACTCTGTTTGATACATACGCAAAAATCCAGCCAAGCATAATATTAAAATCAAAGGAAGATAACTTTTTATAAAATCAAGACGTTTATACATCAGAACCAACCCCAAAAATAAACAGGAAACAAGTTTTATTGTTTAATCAATTGTTGAATACTACTAGACAATTTGTCAATAAATTTGATTTCATCATGAAATTCCACTACTAATCTACGTATTCTATCACTATTTATTGTTCGATTATGTTGTGACAAATTCAAATATTCAACTAGTTTGTCAGAAATCACTTCAACATGATCAGATGTTAGAACCTCAAAACCACCAGGAATCTGATCTAATTCAGCAAACGAATTATTTAACACTAAAGTAGGCACACCACAAGCCATTCCTTCCAAAACAGATTTATCCAATCCACCCGTTGGACAAAGATTAATATGTACACTAGCGTCTAAATATGTCTCTACCATATCCTTATAGGATATAGGACCTATTAGCTTCACAATATCATCTAGCTTTAATTTTTTTATTTTGTCTTGTAATAATAAACGATACCCAGACGCTAAATTATCCTCTTCGCCACCTACTATATGTAGTTCAAAATCTTGGCTATTATATTTGTTGCTAATATACGCTATACAATCAATCAACAATTCATAATTTTTTATAGATGCCAATCGGCCTACAGACAATATAACTGAGGGTTCCTTTACTTCACCCAAGCGGGGTCTAAAGCGATCAACATTGATACCATGACCTATAATTTCTTTTTTATTAGTATTTATTTGAAAACTCTTATCAGAAGCAGTCACAACACGAGATGCAAAAAAAGTTGCTAAACGCAACTTCAAACTCACTTGTTTGTGTGTATACCAAAAAACCACTGGCCAAGAAAACAATAAAGCAAAAGGAGCTACACCAATTACATATTCAGGACTAAATTGACAAAAGACAACTTGTACTGAATTCCTAAAATTCAACAACAAACTGCAAAAATGCATTATGCGTTTAATTGTGTTTAATCCTGTCCCTTGGGGCAAGGAATGTACTTTTACATTGACCGGTAAATTTTCTCCACTATATGATAAACATATAACTTCAACTCTAGAAAATTTCTCTGATAATGCTTTAATCCAACCGACTACGTGTCCTACTATACTGCTTTCAGAATCCACTTTATAAGTCAGATATAGCAATCTCATTATTTCACCAAATCTTTATAAAAACTCACATAGTCCTTAATAACACGTTCTTTCTCATACATTTCTACAGTTTTTGGTGCTTGAGATGACATACTTTCAAAAAGATTGTCATTAGATACAATTTCCAACAAAACCTTTGCAATCTCCTCTGATGACCAATCTACTATATAACCATTAACCTTGTGCTTCACTATCTGACTGGCTAATCCAACGCGTGTAGTAATCACAGGAACACCACATGCAAGAGCTTCCGCCACTACCCTAGGTCCACCTTCACTAAAAGAAGTGCAAACCAAACAACGTGAACTGCGATAATAAGATGCAAGTTCTTCTGCATTGGATACCCAATCTATACATTCAATATTATCTGCTAAGCCGAGCAAATTTATACGGTTTCTAAAACTTACAGCCAAAGGTCCATTACCAATAACCAACACACGCATATTATTCTTATTTACAACAGCTTCTGCAATACTTTCCAAAAACAAATCCAATCCCTTGTTAGCAGTCATACGACCCACAAAAATAGCATCATATTTTCTTTCAGAAATACTTGGTTTAAAGACATTAAAATCTAAATATAAACTATATAACAACAAAATTTGTTCCTCTGAAACACCCCAACTCCGCATCAAAGGTTCTAATTCTGTAGAATTAGTAATTCTAAATCCTACAACATGCGACATTACATATTTCACATAACATTTAGTTACCCATGGTTGTATTTTCTCACGTATGCTCGCTGCACGAGGATATCCATCTACATGATGAATCTCACTAACAAAAGGAACTCCGATTTTAGCAGACAACAATTTAGCACCTAGGCCATTTAAAAATAAACCATAATCATGTGAAACGATCAAATCGTATGGTCTTTTTACAAATAAATGTGTACCTTTTTGTAAAATAAAATAGGGTTGCAAATATTTCAGATATGTTGAATTATGAACATCAATATTATCACCAATAGAAATGCTGGACTCAGCACCAGAACTGTTTGTAATAACATCAATATGGTCCCAATATGATGCCAACTCGATCAATGTATTATAAAAAGCTCCACGTTCACCTTTTATAACAGATTTATCCCCACTGAGCATTAATAAATTCAATCAATTACTCCTAATAAAACCTGTTCAGTTGTTTCTAGAAGACTTTTCCAAGAAAATTTATTAAGATCCTCCAAAGCACAGGCTGACATATGTCTTGATACTTCAGGACAATCAAAAACGTGCTTCACTTTATCACCTAGCTCAATTTCATTATCAACACTGACTAACAAGCCATTGTATCCATCATTAATTACTTCCAAGTTGCCACCTATATTAGTAGCAATCACGGGTACACTACAAGCCATAGCTTCCAACAAAGAATGTGGTAACCCTTCATATGTAGAAAACAACACAAACACATCAACAGCACGCATTATATGAAAAAGATTTTTCTGTGTCTCAAAACCAGTGAACAATACAGGAAACTTTAAAGTCTTTGCAATATTCTCCAAATTATCACGTTCAGGTCCATCTCCTACAACTATTAATTGTAGATCCGAACATTGTTCACTAATATGATTAAGAGCACGCATAATACCATCAATCCGCTTCCATGATACTAATCTAGCTACAGTCAGCACCAAAAATGACTGACTTGCAAAACCCAATTCTCCTCTTGCAACTGATTGGCTAGGTAATGTAGAAAAAAGATCCATGTCAAGTGCATTATAAATTACTCTAATTTTCTCTCGATCAAGACCCCAACCAACAACTAATCTAGCTATGTACTTACTTGGTACTATAACTAAATCAGCTTTAGTTGTATACCAAACACATACTCTTCTTAATAAACGTACCAACCATCTATGTTTTTGAGTTTGAAATTCATCAATAGTCTGATCTTTATCTACCCAGGAATGACGAACACTAAATTCCCATGCAAAATCACTAACATTCTTTAACACTAACGGCTTACGCAAGAACAAATTAGCTATAACTGCAGGAAAACCATAGTCACTTACTAAAAGTACGTCATGATCACGAGCTCCTCTTATAACATTGAACACAAAAATAATAAGCCTCATTAGAATAGGCCATTTGCGAGTAATGCGATTGACTTTATAAGGAAAATGATCGTCAATGTGACTGTCAGGATGATCGGTATATGTAATCACAGAAACCTGATGACCACGTTTAATAAGCGCAGGTAAAAGTTTTTGCAAGTATGTAGAAGGACCGCCAACTTCAGGATAAAAAGAGCCAGCAATAACATATAATCGCATAATATTATTATGTTATATTTTTACGATTCTAGCCATACCTTCTAAACCATTAGTTGCATTACGAGTATCAACAACCAATTTAGCATGATCCAAAACATCCGACCAGTCATAATAACTGTGGTCAGTCACAATTATTACACAGTCCACTGATTCTAAAACTACACTATCATAGTTTACTGCAGTCATATCAAATTTTTCAAACTGTATTTCTGGCACATGTGGATCATGATAAACAACATGCGCACCTTGCTGCTTCAATAATTCGATAATATCTAATGCTGGAGATTCCCTAATATCATCTACGTTTGGTTTGTATGCAACACCTAACACCAATACATTAGAATTTCGAACAGGCTTACTATCTTCATTCAAAGATTCAGCAACTTTACGAACTACATATCTAGGCATATTAGTATTAATTTCATCAGCTAATTCTATGAAACGTGCATTGAAATTCAATGATTTCAACTTCCAAGATAGATAAAGTGGATCAATAGGTATACAATGTCCCCCTAAACCAGGACCTGGATAAAAAGGCATATAGCCAAATGGTTTTGTTTCAGCTGCATCAATGACTTCCCAGACATCTATACCCAATTTATCGCACATAATTGTTATTTCATTTATAAGACCAATATTCACTGCCCGAAAAGTATTTTCAAGCAGTTTCACCATTTCAGCTGCCTGTGTCGATGAAACTTTTACAATACTATCAACTACATTACCGTATAGAGCTTTAGCAACATTAACGCACTCTTTTGTAATTCCACCAATCACCTTAGGGGTATTACGGACACCGTAAATCTTATTAGCTGGATCTATCCTTTCTGGAGAATATGCAAGAAATATGTCTTCTCCAACACTATGTCCATTTCTCAACATAATAGGTAAAACAACCTCTGCAGTAGTACCTGGATAAGTTGTGCTCTCTAAAATTATCAAAGTGGTAGTCTTTAAATGTTCGCTGATCTCTTCAGCTGCATCTACAACATACGACATGTCTGGATCACGAGTTTTACGCAAGGGGGTAGGAACACAAATACTTATTGCATCCAAATCACTTATCTGCTCAAAATCCACAGTAACTTGTAATCTATCTTGTTCTACTAGTGTAGAAACCACATCACTATCTATATCAGCAATATATGAATTGCCTTCATTTAACATTTTTATTTTGTTTACATCTTTGTCAATTCCTAAGACGTTATAACCTGCCTCAGCAAATTCAATAGCTAAAGGCAAACCAACATAACCAAGTCCAATAATACCTATACGAGCTTGTTTAGCTTGAATCTTCTCTATAAGATCTTGGCCAGTAGATATAGACATAACAAAAACGAATTGCTAATCCACCACCACGCGCTTAATTACAGGTCTCTCAGTAATAGAATCTGCACTCAATCCATCTGACTTAAACTGACTAACAATATCTAAAATTGTCTGATCAAGCCCAATTTTGGGAATCCAGCCAATTAATTCATGTATACGAGTAGTATCTGGAATACGCCTACGCATATCTTCAAAACCTTGTTCAGTAGCTTCCTCATATGGTACTAAAATAATACTAGAATTACTATTGCACATGGTTTTTATTTTACGTGCTAAATCAATAATGGTAATCTCCTCCTTAGCACCAATATTGAAAACCCGCCCCTCAGCTTCAGGAGAATCTGCTAAACCCCTAATAGCAGGAATAACATCCCTAACATCACAAAAACATCTACTCTGATTACCATCTCCATAAACGGTAATATCAGCACCAGACAATGCCTGACGTACAAACCTAGGAACAACCATACCATAACGACCCCTTTGCCTTGGGCCTATTGTATTAAACAAGCGAAAAATTACTACTGGTAGACCCATCTCCTTATGATATGCTAAAGCCAAAAACTCATCCAAAGCTTTAGAAGTAGCATATGCCCAACGATGATGAGTGGTAGCACCAATTAAGCTATCATCATCTTCATTGAAAGGTACATTAGTTAATTTCCCATAAATTTCAGATGTCGATGCAATAAGTATTTTTTTACGATAACGTCTTGCTGTCCTTAACACATTTTCAGTGCCCATTACATTTGTTTCGATTGTATCAACTGGAGATCGCACAATAAGTTCAACTCCTACAGCAGCAGCGAGATGAATAATAATGTCACATTCACTAACCAATCTGTCCATCACACTAGTATTAGTAATAGATTCCACCACCAGCTGAAAGTTCTTATCATCAGAAAACGCACTCAAGTTTTCCATTCTACCAGTAGACAAATCATCAATTGCTACAACACTGTGACCATCATCAATCAAATTCTTTGAAAGATGACCACCTATAAAGCCAGCTCCGCCTGTTACCAAAAATCTCATAAAATAAAACCACCTAGATAAAAATTACTTGTTAATAATCATAGTATATGTATCAAATCAATTTCTTCATAGATAAGACAATATTACATATTGTTGAAGCATTATAACTTCACGAGCTAAGACTGTCCACTTCCTAAATATACAGTTACAATAAATTTAATTGTTCAACTGTTGATTTTGACTCCTGATCCCCTTGTTGTTCTAAATTCAATGAGTCTATATATTTAGGCAAACGACCAAAATCTTTCAGTAATAATGGTCGATTCTGCGGATTATACAAAGCTGCTGCAGGATGAAACATTGGTACAATAATACGAGATCCAAAACGCTTTGCTTCACCATGTACATCACTAATTCTTACACCAGGAAACCATCGTGCCATCGAAAATCTCCCTAAAGTTACTATCACTTTTGGATCAATTAGATTTATCTGTTTATCTAAATATGTTCTACACGATTCTATTTCATCACTCTTAGGATCTCTATTATCTGGTGGCCGACATTTAACTACATTTGTAATATACACATCATCTCGGCTCAAATCAATACTGTATAAAAGATCATCAAGAAGCTTCCCCGACCTTCCTACAAAAGGCAAACCTTGTTCATCCTCATGATAACCAGGTCCTTCCCCAATTAACATAATATCTGCATTCATATTACCAAACCCTGGAACCGCTGTTTTACGAGTAGACGCCAACACACATAGAGTACAACTCTGTATTTGCTGCTCAATAATTTCCAATTGCTTTTTATCAATTCTCATAATAAATGAATATGATCACTAATCCACTCCCATAAAAGCTTGGTCCCTGTTACAGGATCAACCTTAGGAGACCAACCACTCCTAGAAAATGCAGTAATATCACTAATATATACCTTTTGATCACCTGGTCTCCAATCATCATATTGTATCGACAAATCTTTACCATCTAAATCCTTAATAATCGGCTCTATCTCATTCCAAATAGATACAGTAAAATCCACGCCACCTCCAATATTAAAAACCTGACCAGCAAAATTATTTGGAGATTCTAAAACAATATCGTACGCGTCTAACAAATCATCTATCCAAAGAATATCCCTTACTTGCTTACCATCACCATATATCTTTATTTTAGAATCTTTTAGTATTGAAATAATAAAATGAGCCAACCATCCCTGATCCTCAATACCATATTGACGAACACCATAAATACATGATTGTCGAAAGACTACTGTAGGAATTGAATAAATCCGGCTATAATCACGCACATATTGATCTCCTGCGCCTTTAGAACACCCATAAGGTGAATGGAAATCTAAATGATTCTGTTCTGAAATTCCTAAAGGCAACTCTTTATACTGCCATCGTGTTGCTGTTTCCACCAAAGACACATCATCCATAGCACCATACACCTTGTTTGTGGAAGCATATACAATCAACGGATTGTTACTGGACAATCTCGCCGCTTCCAAAACATTCAATGTACCCAAAGCATTTATTTCAAAATCTTCTCTAGGATTAACAACTGATGAAGTCACTGCCACTTGTGCTGCAAAATGAAACACTACATCCTGTTTATACACTGCTTCTTTAACATCTTCAAAATGACGAACATCGCCCTGCACAAACTTAATCCCCGAAGAATATTTCCCTTGCAACCATTCTAAATTTTGTACCGACCCCTTTCTAGACAAGTTGTCAAATAAAGTAACCTGATGACCATTACTTAACAACCGTTCTGCGTAGTTACTTCCAATAAATCCTGCACCACCTGTAATTAATATCTTTCCCATATCGTGTTCAGCTACCTAATATCATGACGCATTGTCTGTCGCAGATCGAACATAATGTGGTGACAATGAACCTATATGATCAACTTCTCCTTTATTTATTCGATTTCTAGCTATATCAATAAGAGCTGCAGCACGACGTACATTTAATGCTGAGGACGCTATAATAACATTGTCATCAAATTTCTGTGAATATTTACTACTTAATTCACCACATATATAATAATCTCCTGTCTCAGTTTCTTTCAATATATCCTGCCAACTAGTTATATAAGGATCCTGAAAACTACTCCAATCATCAATTTTCCATGTATATTTCCCAACTACTAAACGCTGTCTGCCAGCCTGAATAATTGTCAACAAAGACCCATCAAACTCTGGCTGCATATGAGCCAAGACATCCATAGTAGATACACCAATTAACGGCAACGAATACGATAAAGCTAAACCTTTAGCAAAACCAAGTCCAATTCGTATTCCAGTAAAAGATCCTGGACCAATTGTCACAGCAATTGCTTTTAAGGATTTAATATTCACAGATGCATTAGTTATCATACGATCTACATACTCAGCCAACTCAACAGTATGATTATCGTTGCTACGCCAACTATATTCAGAATGAATACAAACTCCATCGTCAAGAGCAATACTTGCACTACTAGTAGCTGTGTCTATACCTAAAAACATATTCCATTACCTTATTGAAAAGCACTTTTACGAAAATCAGCTAATAACGATACAAAACGATCACCATTAGCACTTACTTCAATACTTCTCTTTTCATCAGTAAGATATTTCATTTTAATTAACAATCGCTCTTTTGGAAGAATCTCTTCAACATTCTCCGACCATTCTATCATTACACTAACTCCTGAATTTAATCTCTCATCAACACAAAGATGATCCCCTTCAATCCAATTATCTAATCTATAACAATCCATATGATGCAATTGAGCTCCATCAGCACGAGTATACTCATTAACCAAAATATATGAAGGGCTATTAGCCGGTTCCAGAGCTCCCCATCCACGTGCTATTCCAATAGCTAAAGATGTTTTTCCAGATCCCATATGACCTGTTAAACACAATAAATCCTCAGACCTCAATAGTTGACCAAGCTTAACCCCATACCGAAGTGTCTGATCATAACTGTAGCTAATAAAATCTAGTGTTTGCAAATCCATGATAGGCATGGCAGCGGAATTATAACTACCAGACCTCAAAGATACAAGTCAATTTAAACACAATTGTTTAAAACAATTATCAAATTACATTTATTTACCTACAATCTATACATTTGATTTTAATAATTAGTAAAAACAACTTACAGTTAGATATTACTATTTTACTAAAGTCGAGATATACTTAACTGTAAATAGCATAGATACAGGTTATAGAAATCAAGACTCATACAATGAACAACAAATCACTTAGTCATATAGACAGTAAAGGTAATGCACAAATGGTTGACATTACCTCAAAACCAAACACGCAACGATTAGCTATAGCTTCCGCTGAAATTCACATGGAGAAAAAATCGCTCGAATTAATCCAAAAGGGACATACCAAAAAAGGTGATGTATATACTACAGCTAAGATAGCTGGTATACAAGCCGCAAAAAAAACAGCGGAACTAATTCCATTATGTCATTCTTTGCTAATTAATGATATACAAATAGAAATAATTGATGATAAAATTCTTGGAGAAGAACAACATGGTTTAACAATAATATCCACTGTTCAATCGAACGGCAAAACTGGCGTAGAAATGGAAGCTCTAGTATCCGTAACAACAGCATCTCTCACCATATATGATATGACAAAGGCGATAGACAAGTCCATGAAAATCACCAACATACATCTAGTAGAAAAACGAGGCGGTCAAACTGGAGATATAGTTACCAAACAAAATTAATGACCAAAATATTCCCAAATCCATGAAAATATCTGTTCTTCTATTCGCAAACATAAAAGAATATGCAGGCACTAATATGCTCTCCTTAGATATACAGGATACGTGTACAGTCCAAGATCTTAAGGATGCAATCGCACGAGAAATTCCAGAGACAAAAAATCTAATACAAACAACGATCGTATCGATTAACCATGAATTTGCCTTTCCAGAAGATATTATTCCTCCAGATGCAGAAATTGCTGTCTTCCCTCCAGTATCAGGAGGTCAAAAAAAACCTAATATAATTAAACTCACAGATAAAGACTTTCAAATCGATAAATTAATACCTCAAATTGTAGGGCCTACAAATGGTGCCATTTGCATGTTCTCAGGAGTAGTCCGAGAATTTAATTCAATTGATAACAATGCAGGTTCTTTGCAACATGTAACTAATCTTATATATGAAGCATATGAACCTATGGCAACAAATAAAATGTGCCAAGTAGCCTCAGAAATTCGCTCCAAATGGCCTAACATATATGGTATAGCCATCATCCAACGTATAGGAGAACTAGAACCAAGTCAAAAAACAATAATGATTGCTTGTACGGGTGCACATAGAAATTCTGGAGTATTTGAAGCAGCCAGATATGGAATTGACAGACTCAAAGAAATTGTTCCTATTTGGAAAAAAGAATTAGACAAATCAAATTCCGCTTGGATTCAAGGTACATATATACCAAATAAAAATGACAATTAATAAACATGGTGTTAAATAATGAATATATTTGCTAAAAAGTGGTTCTATAAAAACCCTGGAAGTATTACTCATAACATTGCAGAAAATGTCCGGCAATCATTTTGGTCTTCAGGACTATATAACATATGGATTGATTCAATAAATAATTCTGCTCCTTATAAAGTACAAGGTCATCATAACTCAATAGAATTTGAAATGGAATGGCAGCCCTCCAGATGGCTTAAGTTGCGCACCACAAAAAACAACTTGCAAATACAGAATCATATTTCATGGATGCTAGAACAAAAATGTAATATCTCATTTGTAGACCAAAACAACCATAAAATATATGAATGGCATCTTGAAGATTTTGACAAAAGATGGAGAGAACTCTCTGGCAATCCAATTTATAGTGAATTAGAACGTATTAATTAATTTTTTCAAACATTAGCAATGTATAATATTTTAGATGACATTGCTGCTTTTAAAGCAATGCTTAATGATTTTGTACCGTTTGTTCAGTCACCCACAATTTTCTGGAAGTTATCTAATCCTGGTCCCTTTATGAAAAGATATCCAACATTAACAATAGCGGGTATCATGTTCTGCATGGAAAAACTGACTAAAGTACAGACAGATCTAGACATCAATACTACAAATCAGAAAAATAATTTAGTAGCTCAAATGAATTATAATCTCATTAAATGTAACGATATACTTATTAGGAAGTCATTATTCGAAATCAATAGCAGATTGCGTTCCTGGAAAATATATGTCGATGACTGTATTAATGATATCAATGATTATGATAAATATTATACAGAAGAAATTTATGGGCGCGTATATATCCATCTTCTACTACAAACACTCAAGAATCATGACCAAATCAGCATCTTGCAAAACAAAGTACATGTATATGATACACAATTAGCTCAATTATTTGTCGAAAACACATTTTTATGGGACCAATCACTACAAATAGTGTTTCCACGTGAAAATTATTGGTATTTATATGGTAGGCTCAAAACAACCTGATTATTAATTGCGCTTTATGAAATCTTATATTATTTACTTAGCATAATGTACTGCTCTAGTCTCTCGAATAACAGTCACTTTAATTTGACCCGGATACTGAAGATTTTCTTCTGCCTTAAGGGCCACATCCTTAGCAATTTGCATGGCTTCAAGATCATCCACCTTATCTGGACTAACAATCAAACGTACTTCTCTACCTGCTTGTAAAGCAAAAGCTTCTTTAACACCCTTTGCCGAATTTGCAATCTCTTCTAGAGATCTTATTCTTTTAACATATTGCTCAAAATTTTCACGCCGTGCGCCAGGACGAGATCCCGAGATTGCATCTGCCACCTCAACTATTGTGGCCTCAACACTTTCTTGCTCAACTTCATGATGATGAGCAGCAACAGCATTGCATACTATCGATGAAACACCATAACGCCTACAAATTTCTGCTCCAATAGCCGCATGTGTTCCTGACACCTCATGATCCACAGCCTTACCTATATCATGTAATAATCCTGCTGTTTTGGATACATCCACATCTGCACCAATTTCAGCAGCAATTACACCGGCTATCAATGCAGTTTCTATTGCATGTGAATGCTGATCCTGACCATAAGAAGTGCGAAATTTTAATTTGCCTAATAACCGCACAATCTGTGCTTGCAGGCCCAAAACACCTGCATCATATACCGCCTTCTCACCTTCTTCTTTAATTATTATTTCTACATCCTCTCTAGACTTAGAGACCACTTTCTCTATCTGAGCAGGATGAATACGTCCATCTAGTATCAATTTACTTAAAGCTCGTCTTGCTATCTCTCTTCTGATTGGATCAAAAGAAGCTACCATCACTGAATCAGGTGCCCCATCTACTACTACATCTACACCTGCGACCTGTTCAAATGACCTAATATTACGACCATTCCGACCTATAATACGTCCTTTGATATCATCAGACGGAATAGGAATAGTAGTGGTCGAATGCTCAGACACTTGATCACTAGATACACGTTGCATAGCCATAACAAGCAATTTTCTAGCCTTATTTTCTCCTTCTGTCTTTGCTTCCTGTTCGATATTGCGAATCATCTTGGCCATATCTTCTCGCGATTCTCTTTCAACTAAGCTCATCAACTCATCTTTAGCTTCTAGTTTTGTCATAGAAGCTACTCTTTGCAACTCTTCAAATTGTGTTTTTAGTTTTGCATCGATCTGTTTCTTTTTTTGTTTAATTTCAAGATTAAGCTTTTTTAAATCTCTACTACGTTGATCTAACCGACTAGAACGTTGATCCATCTTGTTACGCCGACTTTCCATACGACTTTCTTCTTCGGACACTCTTTTACGTCTTACAAACAATTCCTTGTCCATGGTATCACGCTTAGCATGCAACTCATCCTTAACACTCAATTCCAAATCTCGCATCTTTTGATCATATTCAGCATTTAAACGCTCATTATTCAATGAGTATTTTGTTTCTAAAACATTTTTTTGATAGCGATATATCAACAGCAAAAGAATTGAGCCAATTAATATAATCGCTAGTACCAATATAATGATATTCAATGTCATTTTTAACCCTCTTTGTCTTTTTTTAATTGGATCATTTCATAGACAACGTCATTGATAACATCATATTCAAAACCATTCCTAGCTAACAATGACCACATTCTCTTTCGAAACAAATCCCGTGATAATTGATTGAATTTCGATAATTTAGAATAAGCCAACTGACGAGCATCAGACAACTCATCCACATCATCAAGGGCAATTTCAATATCACCTTCACTTACGCCCTTTAACATTAATTCCTTACGTATTGCACGTTTACTACGAGGTCTAAACGTACGTCTATTATCCACCCACAATTCTGCAAACTGTAAATCATCTAACACATTATCTTTCTGCAATTGATCCAGAACCCGTTTAATTATTTCTACTTCAAACCCATGCTTAATCAACCTATCGTAAACTTCCTTTACAGATCGTGGCCGATAATCTATAAATTTTTTAGCTTTTTTATATGCTTTACCTATTAGATCACTTTCTAACAACTTATCCACTGCACTAGAAGACAAAGTTTGCCCAATCAACAAATGTTCAGAATTATTATGTGACAAACTGAAAGCATATTTATCATTTAAATAAATATTGACTCTATCACTATTACGCGTCTGATGTTTTATATTAGTTATAGTTTGCATAATATCAACAAAAAATACCGTAGCCAACATATGCCACGGTATCAGAAATATAATTCAATCGTCAAGCTTGTAATTACTAGTATCTTAGTATCTTATTTAATTGTTTTTGCCAACACAACTTTAATATACTTTTATCTACTCAAAACATGTACATAACAAAGGATCATAAACTTATTTTCAATAATATATTGTTTCATATCTACGCATCACTAATCAAAAAAGATCCTCATATAGTATCTTACGTCATGATACTTTACAGTACATGAGCAATAAACATTTCAAACTTAAATACCTTACTAGTAGTTACAATCATACCGTTAACATTCTTAATTTATTTGAAGCTAATCAAATATATATAAATTCACACCTTTCATATGTAATATAAACTTATTACACATACTGTTTAACAACATACATCCTGTGTTATTCTTCATTATCTGTACCTTCATCTGTATCATCAGTAACATTCTCATGGTCAGGAGAAGCAACTGCTTTCACTTCCTTTTCTATCGCAAGAGCAATATCTGGGTTCTCGATAAGATGCAATTTTGAGTTCTCACGACCTTGACCCAATCGAGTATCACTATAACTATAAAATGCTCCTCTTTTATCTATAATCTCATGCTCAACACCAAGATCAAGCAAATCACCTGATTTGCTTATACCCTCATCATACATAATGTCAAATTCAGTCTGTCTAAAAGGCGGTGCTACTTTGTTTTTTGTAACACGAACTCTTACACGATTCCCTATGATTTGTTGACCAGATTTAATGGCTTGTAATCTCCTCACGTCTAACCTAACACTTGCGTAATACTTTAATGCTTGACCACCCGTAGTAGTCTCTGGATTACCAAACATTACTCCTATTTTCTGCCGTAATTGATTAGTAAAAACCATTGCAGTATTCGACTGCTTGATAGCACCTGACAACTTGCGCAAAGCTTGGCTCATTAAACGTGCCTGATTACCCATTGTGGCATCACCCATATCCCCTTCTAATTCAGATCTAGGCACCAACGCTGCAACTGAATCAACAATAATGACGTCTATCGCACCTGATCTAACCAAAGAATCTGCTATTTCCAATGCTTGCTCACCTGTATCTGGTTGTGAAACATACATATTTTCAATATCTACACCAACTTTAGCAGCATAACGAGGATCCAAAGCGTGCTCCATATCTATAAACGCGCACACTCCGCCTTTTTTTTGTGATTCAGCAACTATATGCTGACACAAAGTTGTTTTACCTGATGACTCAGGACCATATATTTCGGTAACTCTACCTTTAGGAATGCCACCTATACCTAAAGCAATATCCAAAGAAATACAACCAGTCGATATTGATTCGACTTCTAAAGTTGCTGAATCTCCCAAACGCATCAAAGCACCTTCTCCAAAACGTTTCTGTATTTGAGAAAGAGTTGTTTCTAATGCTTTATCACGACCATTAGATGCCATTTGTATTCCTCCACACCTATAACACACATCTATTAACATAAAAGTGTACAATACTCTATGATTCAATGCAAATCCAATCAAATAGTACAAAGTATTACATTTAGTTAATTGTATAATCATTAATATTTTGTTAAACTTGACCAACAACAAAACAATAAACTACAATTACATATATAAATATATAAATTAGACTATTAAAATGAAAAATAACAGCTTAAAAATTACCGATAACCGTACTGGAACTTCATACACACTTCCTATCCACAACAATACCATCAACGCTTTATCACTGCGAGACATTAAAGTTAACGAAGATGATTTTGGTCTTATGGCATATGATCCGGGATATACAAACACAGCTTCTTGTAACAGCACAATTACATATGTAGACGGAGAGAAAGGTGTACTAATGTATCGCGGATATCCAATTGAACAATTAGCTGAAAATAGTACTTTTCTTGAAGTGTCTTATCTATTGATAAATGACTCACTACCTTCTAAAGAACAAAGTGAACACTGGGAAAACAAAGTAATGCATCATACATACATTCATGAAAACTTAGCAAAATTAATGCAAACTTTTCGATATGATGCACATCCTATGGGAATGTTAATTGGCACAATTGCAGCTATGTCAACACTGCATCCAGATGCCAAAGAAATACATAATCCAACATCTAGACAGAAACAAATATGGAGAATATTAGGAAAATTACCTACCATAGCAGCTTTTGCTTACAGACGTCGTATTGGCCGACCGTACAATTATCCAGACAGCTCGTTAGGTTACACAGAAAACTTATTATACATGATGGACTACATGAATCAAGGTAACTATCAAGTCGATCCAATTTTAGCAAAAGCTCTTGATACCCTTTTAATACTTCATGCAGATCACGAACAAAATTGTTCAACATCTGTAATGCGAAATATCGGTTCCAGCCATGCAGATCCTTATAGTGCTATGGCAGGAGCAGCTGCTGCACTGTATGGTCCATTACACGGAGGAGCTAATGAAGCTGTACTTCGAATGCTAACTGAAATAGCAAATACTGATAATATTCCTCATTACATTGATCAAGTAAAGGATGGTAAATTTCGTTTGATGGGCTTTGGTCATAGAGTCTACAAAAATTACGATCCTCGTGCACGAATCATAAAAAATGTAGCAGATCAAGTATTAAAAGTTACTGGAAGCACTCCTTTATTAGAAATAGCACTAGAACTAGAAAATATCGCATTAAAAGACGATTATTTTGTTTCTCGCAATCTATATCCCAACGTTGATTTCTATAGTGGAATCATTTACCAAGCCATGGGCTTTCCAGTAGACATGTTTCCTGTATTGTTTGCATTAGGCAGAGCACCTGGATGGCTCGCACAATGGCTCGAATTGATTGATGATCAAGAACAAAAAATTGCACGGCCACGCCAAATATACACTGGTCACATGAATCGTGACTATGTGCCAATAAATAAACGCAAATAACCTTCAATAACTATTATTTGTTTTCAATACTATAATAATTAGATTACACTAAGGTTGTATAATGCATTTAGTGAAACATTAAATACATATTTGCTCGTGCTTGACTGACCATATGTTTATCAATATCAAAAACACTATAATAAATAATGCTCTAAAAAGATTAGCACGTAATAGTGGTTTGTTATTAGCAGCTGAAAGTGTAGCAACGTTAATAGGATTAGTACAATTTCCTTTGGTAGCCCGTATATTAGGAGCTGAAGAATATGGCAAAGCAATACTGATTATTAGTTGGGTGGGACTCATAGGATCCCTATTAGGTATACAAACAAGAAAAACAATAGTGAAATATTTGAGTTTGTTTTCATCTAAGGACGAGTCTCATAAATCACTAGCAATAGTGAAGTTAGGACTTATCCTTAATATTTCATTATCTACTGTAGTTTGTACTACTCTGTACATAGCTGCACCAACACTTAGTATATGGATATTAGACTCCGAAACAGGAGCTATACTATTCAGAATAATCATACTACGTGACTATTTTGCGTCTACGACTGGAACAACAGTATCCGTATTACGTGTACTAGACAAATTTAAATTTATTTCAATCATAAATGCTGTTTCGTCTATATTCACTTTTGCTTTTGTAGCGCTGGCTCTATTAAATGACTACAAACTATTAGGGTATCTATATGCTGTTTCTCTAATTCCTATCGTCCAATCAATCATATTGCTTATCTACAGTACCAACAGACTCAATATGAAATTTGGTACAAATTGGTGGAATGTACAAATGAAAGTACTAATTGAGCATAAAACAGAAATAAAAACAATGCTTTTAAGTATGAAATTAGATAGTTTACGAAAAATAGCTACTGATAAAGTTGACATAGTTTTATTAGGCTTCTTCGTAGACATTTACAATGTAGGATTGTATAAAATGAGCAAACAACTAGCTGGCTACATAAGCAAATTAAGTAACCCAATTTATTCTGCTATTTATCCAGAACTTGCTAATCTATATCATAACAAAGGCAAAACATATTTAACAGAATTCATTCGCAAGCTGACAAATTGGATCTCAATTGCAACCATTTTTTCAATCATCACTACAATATTATTAGCCAACAAATTGGTTCCAATAATTTTTGGAGCAGAATATGCAAATTCACTGCCTATATTTTATATAATCATGCTAATGCATGTATGGTTAGCTCTTATATGGGCACCTGGGCTATTATTGACTCTTGGTAAAGCTAATGCACTTATGAAAATCAACTTAACCAGTACTCTAGTCATGTTAGTTCTACTCATAGGATTAGTACCAACATGGGGTACTACTGGAGCTGCAATTGCTATTGTACTTAATTACTGGACATGGAGTATCATAGTTCTATGGTACACCTCACGAATCCCAGGCATTGAATTATGGAAACACTCAACCTCCGTCAATCAAACTTAAACATTTTATATGTTAATAGCAGCAGCTTTCCCATAGCTAAAGCCAGTAGCGTGCAAATCATGCAAATGTGTGAAGCATTTGCATCTTTAGGTAACTCTGTCAAACTAGTTAGTTTGCAACCTAATAACAAACCATTATCAACTACTAAAATCCAAAAATATTATGGAGTGTCTTCTAACTTTACAATTCAACAACTATCACGTAAAAAATTGCCTAGAAAATTTGATTTGTTTCAAATTCAAGCTATACGCAACAATAGACTTAATACCCACATCTGTTATTCTCGCGGACGAGACATAATTGCCCCAACAATTGGTTTGCAAATGGGAATGCATGCCATTATAGAAGTTCATGGAAAACCCTTGTCTTTGAAAGAAAAAATGCTTTTAAAACTTATTCAATCACATCGTCGCGGAATGCTTGTTACAATAAGTGATGCATTAAGAAAACTTTATATAAACGAACTAAATTTTTCAGACAAAAACATAATTGTTGCTACTGGCGGAGTAGATATCAATAAATTTGACCCCTACATTACAATTCATGATGCACGTCAGAAATTGAATATGGAAGAAGGAACTTGGATTATATATACAGGTGGACTATATCGTGGACGTGGATTAGATTTTTTGTTTAAAGCTGTTACCAATTTAGATATTAAAGTCATGATTGTTGGTGGAAGTAATGACCAACAAATTAAAGAGTGGCAATATAAAGCAAAAAAACACAATCTTGATAATGTATATTTTACTGGATACCAATCTCCTGAAACAATTCCTTTATATCTTGCTGCCGCTAATATGCTTATTATGCCTTATGAAACGAAGGTATATACCGCTAATAATGAAGAAACATCCTCTTGGGCATCACCATTAAAATTATATGAATACATGGCAGCATCTCGCCCCATTATTGCAAGCAATATACCAATGATAAAAAATACTCTAATTGATAATCATAATTCACTGCTAGTAGAACCATGCAGTGCAACAGCAATAAGAAAAGCAATAAAAACACTTGTAAATAATGACAAACTAGGCAATCATATTGCAACCAATGCACGCAAAGATGTACTTAAACATACTTGGACTACACGTGCCCAACATATAATCAATAATGTGGGGAAACATACATTATGAAAATACTTGTAACTGGAGGATTGGGAGCCATTGGATCTCAACTTTGCAAACAACTAAAAAATCAAGATAACGAAATATGGATTTGTGATTTATACCACTCAAATAAACAAAAATATTTGAGGTGTGATATATCTAAATATCAACAAATTGAAAAAGTAATAACATTGATTCAACCTGATTTTGTTTATCATCTTGCAGCTGAATTTGGAAGAATCAATGGAGAAGATCATTATTTTCAATTATGGCAAACTAATGCTATTGGAACAAAAAACATCTTACGCCTTCAAGAAAAATATAATTTCAAAATGTGTTTTACAAGCAGCTCTGAAATATATGGGGATTGGAAAGGTTTAATGTCTGAAGATGTGCCTGACCAAAATCCTATTAATCAATTGAATGATTATGCTATCAGTAAATGGGTAAATGAAATGCAAATCATTAACTCAACTGCTAGATTTAACACTGAGACAGTACGTGTACGTCTTTTTAACACATATGGACCAGGTGAATACTATTCACCTTATAGAAGTGTAATTTGTCAATTTGTTTACAGGGCGTTACATAATATGCCTTATACTGTATATCTTGATCATCATCGTACATCTTCCTATGTAGATGATACAGTACGAACATTAGCAAACATTTGTAAACCACAATATTTTAGACCCGGAGAAGTATATAATATTGCAGGAAATGAATATCACGACATAAAAACAATATCTGATATGATACTCTCCTATCTAGGAAAAGATGATAAAGAAATAACATATCAAACATTTGAAAAACATAATACAGGTGACAAAAAAGGCGATCTAACCAAAGCCCAAAATCACCTGGATCACCAACCAACAGTAAAACTGACTGACGGAATTCCCTTAACGATAGAATGGCAAAAAACAATCTATGGCATCTAACAAAACAGAACCTCTCAAGATAGTTGTAATTGGCACAGGATATGTTGGTCTTCCAGCTGCCTTAATGTTAGCTAAAGCTGGACATCAAGTAGTAGGTGTAGATATTGATGAAAACATAGTCCGAGCTATCAATGAAGGCATACTTTTGGTAAAAGGCGAACAACTCGAAAGCATCATGGATGATCCTATAGTACGCCAAAATCTAAATGCACAATCTACACCATGTGATGCAGATGTGTTTATCATTGCTGTACCCACACCATTAGATCAAACATCCAAAACCGCAAACTTAGACATGGTAATAGATGCAACAAAATCTATTGTGCCGCATCTAACAAATGGTAATTTAATAATTCTAGAATCAACTGTGCCACCACTAACCTGTCGCAACTTAATTACGCCAATCATTGAAAATGAAGGCTTCAAGATAGGACAAGATATATATCTTGCTCACTGTCCTGAACGAATACTACCTGGTGACATTTTCTACGAAATAGTACACAATGACCGATTAATTGGATCGTTCGATCAAAAAACCCAACAAATGGCTGCAAATGTTTACTCCTCATTTGTAAAAGGTGAAATGTTGTTCACTGATGATGTTACTGCTGAATTTGTCAAATTGATTGAAAACACATACAGAGATGTAAACATAGCGTTAGCAAATGAATTATCCTCAGTAGCTAATTCATTAGACATTGACCCCGTCGCAGCAATAAGTCTAGCTAATAGACACCCTCGTGTTAATATTCTCAAACCAGGCATAGGAGTAGGTGGCCATTGTATACCAATTGATCCTTGGTTCATTAAACAAGTTGATGAGAAAAACTCTCGTTTGATTACCACTGCCCGTCAAATCAATGACGACATGCCAAAGAAAATAGTAAATAAAATAAAACATATAACTCAAAATATTTCTCAACCAAACTTCGTAGCAATCGGTGCTGCATACAAAGCAAATACAGCAGATGTAAGAGAAAGTCCTTCTAATAAAATTGTTTCTCTACTCAGAGCAGAAGGTTATAAAATTGATCATTTTGATCCACTTATCGAAGGCATGGAGTTTCCAGTCAACATTGTAGAAGCCTGCGTAAACAAAGATTGCCTAATTATATTGGTAGGACATGATGAAATATTAATTGAATTAGACAAACATGAACAAACTATATTGTCCAAACTAAACCATCCTCTAATTATGAGATTTTTCAATTAAAACATTATCCAATAATAACCAATCATTACCCTTATCGTTACCTCTAGATATTGGTAATCGATCTCCGGACTCAACATCATAAAGTCCAACTCCAATCCTATAAATCCCAGGAGGTAAAATATCTTTGGAAATAACATTAGTAACCAAAGCTCTACTATTGAATCTCCATTCATCCACAGATTTATTCTTTCCATCAATTAGTAATCGATCATCTCCATAAATCAATTCGCCACTCTCGGCATCCAGTACATGAAAGAACATATGATAAGACTTATCCACACTATTAAACAAACGTACATCTAAGGCTCTGTCGATAAATAAAACAATTTTTTGCGGAATGTCTATATGTTTGTAATCTAGACCCCAACTACTTGTGACCTTTATATTATTTTCATCAAATACAATGTCATAACCTATCAAACTAAGATTATGTTTGTAAACAATCTTAGTTTGATTCTCCAGATAAGACTCATAACCATTTGAATGATAAATTGTTTCTATTTGTTCACGAAAAGTATTGATATTACCTGGTTCTTCATAAGCAAACATTCCCCAATGAAGAGGGCCCCTAACTATAGATAAACAAACGCCAACACAAAACACCATCAATACACCAAACCTTCTTACCCAACAACTCTTACCAATCCAAAACAACAACGGTGACCAAAACCCAATTATCAATACGACTGTACCCCAGCGTCCTGGCATCACCCAATCACTCAACCACAATTTCCATCCCAACATAAAATACACATATAAACACATACAAAACATTGAAATAGAACCCATTATCCTAGCATTTTTAAATGTTTGAGTATTTGTCCACAAGTACTGAAAATACAAAGAAGACGCTAACAAACAAGCGGGAAAATAAATCATATGGTACCTAGCACCATCAACACCCTTCCATATCTGTAAACTAACCTGCATAAAAATTGCCACAATTACATATAAATAAAGAGAAGTTGACTTATTTTTCTTAACTAGTCTAGTTATTGAAATAATAATACCGTAACACATAGGCATAGCCAAAAAAGTGTAAGTAGGCCAAATGTCAGCATGTGTGTATACCAATAATGGCCAATACCAAGGACCAGTAGTAAACGTCTTAACCTGATCTCCATAGCCCATTGTTAATGCTAAAATTGGCTCCCAAAAATGGCTATAATAACCCAGATCAGACACCCTAACATTATTGCTTTGAAAGAATCGCTCTGCACCTAACCACCATATAAACATTGGTGAAAAAACCAATAACACTGTAATCCAATTCGTTTGTAATTTTCGTACAAAACGCTTAAATGGTTTATCATAATTCTGATAAAACACTTGCAGAATTATCATAACCACAACTACACTAACAATCGCAATACCCTTAGGTAAAAAAACCAATAACGACAAATACATACCTAATAGCAAAAACCACAAATGCTTCACGGTATACTTATTTTGCACAATTACATATGCAATCATAATTGTTGCAACAAAAAGAATAGTTTCAGCATATTGGGCTTTCACTGACAAGAATACATGTAGATCAGCTACACTCAACAAACAAGTCATAATTTCGGGTACAGGAAATAAGAAAAATTTTCTAACTATTCTATAAAAAACAGCAATGCCTATTATCCCCCAAACAAATGGTAATATTCGATAAACCTTAGTATCTGCCCCCATGAACAGAATTTGATCATTATTAGGTATTAGTTCAAACACACTCACCTGCATCCACCACCATAATGGGCCTAAAAACTGTCCATTACGTAATGGAACACCGAACACTCTTGTAGACCATCCAGAATCTAAATGACTATCAGGACCTACTCCAAACATGTCTCTTACACCATTTTGTGTAATGTATGATTCGTCTGCAAGAAAAGGAAAATGAATCGCACTTCGCACTCTAATAAATACGCCAAGCAAAAAAATGACTAGCAAAAATATAGTACAGATATAAAGAGCTTTTATGTTTTTATTTGAATCTAATTTCATAATATAAAACAAACTGCACACAAACAATTTGTGTAATATATTTTACAAGCATAAAATACAAATTATTACAAAGTATTCATTCTTTATAGCTCTATGATACACTAACAAATCATTATTCATGTGTAACATCAAATGTTGACAATTACATTCGCAATTTTAACAACATTATTAAGCTTTGTTTATCTTGGTCCTATACTTAGAAATCACATTAAGCCAACAGAGATAGGTAAAACTGGATACATTGGAGCTATATTCGGCTTAAGTGTTGGAACGTTATCTTTGTACATGCTATTTTTAGGTTTATTGCCAGGCAAATGGCTAATGCCACAAACAGTATTACCTATGCCATGGATTATTATTGGTGGTACCATATTGGGATCAACATATAAACTGCAAATATCAAATAATCAAGATAAATTTACTAATCTAATTAGCATCATATGTTTTGGTGGTTTTACAGTAATATTAATTAATTGTCTATCATACCCTTTTTATCGTTATGATGTTTTAGCAAGATTTGCACCAAATGCACGCTTGTTGTTCGAAACCGGAACAATACCAAATAGTTTGACTGGATACCCATTAGGAATACAAATGCTATATAGTTTTGCTTTTATGGCAGCAAATAGTGTAAATGATCATGTTGCTGGATTAATAATAGCAGGTTTTTCCGGAGCAATGTTGCTGACAACCTTTGCAGTTAGTAAACAACTGTTTTCGAAAAGAGCTGCTTTTTCAGCAGTAGTTCTTTTGCTAAGTTCACAAATATTTGTAGATTGGTCTACTTCTGGATATGTTGACATTCCAGTAGGCGTATATCATGGATTAACCTTTATGTTTGCTTACAATTGGATGCTTAACGGAAAACAAAGTGATGCTATCTATTCAGGAATAATGATTGGCTTAGCTTTATGGACCAAACAATCAGCATTTGTGCTGATTCCAGCTGTATGTATAGTACCGCTCATTAGAATAAAAGAATATAAACATTTTCATAAAGAAATGAAGAATGTATTGATATCAATTAGTGTGTCCTTGTTGATTGCTCTTCCTTGGTATTTGCGAAGCTATTTACTAATTGGACCTGATGAAGTCATACCAGCTCCTGGGGCATATGATGCTCAATATATTGATAACTCTATAAAACAATTACTTACCTTTCTAACTTCTCCTCAAGAATGGGGTATTGCTTTAGGCTCAACTATTATGATTGGTATAACACTATGTGTTATTTACTGCATCCAACCAAACTTAGACAATGTATCTACCAAGACAATCAACCCCCTATACAGATCACTATTAATTGGAGCTTTTATATTACCTTATCACATTATATGGTGGCAAAACTTTTCATATGACACTCGATATTTGCTAAGCTCAGCTGTAATCTATGCATCTGTAGCAGGCCATGCAATAGATTGGCTTTTGAAACAACTATCTCCTGTTTTCAAACCTCAAAATTTATTTACAATTTTAATAATGGGTACACTTGTTTTATTCGGATCATTTAATCGTATAGGAGCTGTCTACAACCTAATTGTTCATCCACTTCAAAATGATGATGACAAGCTATCTCGCATCAGTACTGAAACTTGGTCATTAGTACAATATATTAAAACTAATATTGAATCTAATGCAAAACTATATGCAATGGATGGATCACTTGCATACTGGCTACATGACTATCAGTTTAAACAAGGATATCCATTTCATTTTGATGATATAAAAGATTATGATTACCTAATTACTTCAGAAACTGGTAACCTAGTTTACAAATTTTATGATTCAACAGACAATGAAGTTATCAAAAACCTGAACAATTCAAATATGTTTTCCACTATACATCAACATTCTGCAGATATTATCATATACAAAATTCATAATGTAGAGCAACAATGACCACTTTAAACATATTAATAGCAATTGCTATAATACCATTATCGATAAGTGTTTTAGTACCTATATTACAAAAAACAATTAACCTACCTCCTAATTTGCTATTCCCATTGAGTACAGTATTAAGCCTTGGAATTTATTCTTTGATATTTTCCTTAGTCGCATTTTATGGAATGAATAGCACAAAAGCTTGGCTCATACTTGCCTTACTTTGGACAACTACCATTTATTTCGGTCAAAAACCTGAAAAATCTTCTATCTTTATATATTGGAGTAATTTAAAAAGCCAGTCAAACAACATCATATACGTAATAGCTATTGTAATTATATTCTTAATCATTACAGCTCAAGCTACATATTATCCATTTACTGGCGATGATGAAATTAGTAGATACGCATATTTTGCCAAACTATTGTTTGAAAATGGTTATCTGCTTGAAACCATTCGAGGATATCCACTTATGTTACCAGCAATATATGCTAGTAATTTTTACATGTCTGGACACATAATCGAACAAGTAGTAAAAATATATCCAGTAGTAATTGCATTAATGACAGTATGTGCGACGTATGGACTAGCACTTTATTGGTTCAACAAAAAAACCGCCTATATTTCTGCTTTAATCCTAGCTGCAACACCCCTATTCATACACTGGGCACCCATAGGTTACGTAGATATAGCTAGTGGATTATGTTTAACTATATGTGCTTTTTCAGTAGCAATATGGAACAAAACCCCTAATTTAAAATGGAGCTTAATAATTGGCATGATAGTAGGTATTTGTTTGTGGACCAAACAATCTGGCTTTGTTGCATTCATACCCTTAGCAATCATATTGAGTCATAAGCTCATATCTGCCTACAAATTAAAACAAAATAGATTTTTATATCAACTGATTACTCAATCAATTATCATAATATGCTGCTCAATAATCTTTGGCGGATGGTGGTATTTCCGTAACATTTATTACGATGGACTTGAACTAGCAATCCCTAATGCAGGCTTATATCACATAATGCAATCAAACAATGATATAAGTCACCTAATACCATTTATAGGTAATTACAAACATTTCGGATTTGTAACCTCACCAATTTATATATTGGGTCTAATATGGACAATATATAAAAACAAACTACATCCAAATCAAACAATTTTGATATGGTGCTTGCCTTTGACCTTACTATGGTGGTGGCAGTTTTCGTTTGACTCACGCTTCCTACTTAATGTATTACCATTTTATGCGATAATGGCCGGATCAACGCTTAATCAAATCACATCTAAACTACAAAACCTTCACAATACCTTATCTTATCAAATTGCTACACGTTTGTTGATTATCATAATTGTAATTGTTGGATTAATACAAGCCCGTCTCGGAGGAATCATACAATGGGTAATAAATCCCAACGCATCTTATGCAGAAAAGCTGTATAGATCTAAAGGTGACTTGTATCCAACTGTAGAATATCTTCTAGAACACACTAATGAAACCGATCGTATATACTCAACTGATGGACGCATAAGATATTATATTAAACAACCTATCACGATTGGATACCCAAGTCTAAGTGAATTACTAGAATATGACATATTTGTAGTAGGATCTAGAGCTCAGCCAGTGTATGACTTTATATCATCAAATAACTCAAATACGTTAACTGACTTGAGAAACAAAACTGAATCGCAAATTATATACACAGGGCCCAACAGAAAAATATCTGTCTACAAAATTAACAAAGATCAATAATTAATCATTATTATATTTTTTGAAAATAATGCTTTGAGCAAAAATGTACATCATATTATTGATACCATCTCTATATCTTCTCAGATTTGTACCGCTTTCTCTCATGTCAGGCCGATAGGTGATAGGCACTTCAGCTATTCTTAGTCCATTCTGACGTGAAACAATAGTGGTTTCTGGACCGAACACCATACCAGGTGACTGAAAAACCAACTGATCCAATACATCATTTCTAAATCCCTTCAATCCACAACAAATGTCGGAAACACCTGTATTGCACAAAAATCTTGCAAATAAACTCATAATAGGATTACCAATATACTGATGTGAAAATGGCATAGCTTCTGGAAGTATTTTACCTTTCAACCTACTGCCAATCACATAATCATATCCTTCATTAAACTTCACAAGCATCTTTTGAATATCATCACATACATATGTTCCATCTGCATCCATCTTAAATACAAATTCACCACGAGCTACCTTAAATCCAATTCTACATGCATTACCATAACCTCTCTCGGCAGCATGTACTACAGTTGCATTACATCCCTCAGCAATAACCACTGAATCATCAACTGAACCATTATCAACTATAATAACTTCACCTATTAGATTGTTTTTACTATAGAAATGGAATGCTTCTCGTATACATTTCTCAATAGTTTTGGATTCGTTCAGACAAGGCATCACAATAGAAACATCCACTTGCTTAGTATCATTCACTAAAATACGTTCATTATCCATATCCACTCCTATATCTTGAATGCCATACCCATGACGATTCAACTATAGCTTCTAAATCTGTATAAATAGGAACCCAATTAAGTTCTCTTCGAACCTTCTCAGATGAAGCAATTAACCTAGCTGGATCTCCAACACGTCTAGGTTTATTGACAACAGGTATAGTACATTTTGTAACTTTTTCACAAGTAGCTATCACTTCCTGTACAGTAAAACCAGTCTCATTACCTAAATTATATATGGAACTCTTGACTTGTTGCATTTTTTCAAGAGCTAATACATGAGCATTTGCTATATCGGACACATGAACATAATCTCTCACACAAGTACCATCTCGAGTATCATAATCATTGCCATAAACATTAATATTATCAGCTTGTTTTAAAGGAACTCGCAAAATTAAGGGTAAAAGATGTGTTTCAGGATCATGAGCTTCACCATAAAGATCCGTACATCCAGCAGCATTAAAATATCTAAAAATAATTGATTTTAATCCATAAGCCTTAGCATAATAAAACAAAATCTTCTCAAACATCAATTTTGTATCGCCATATGCATTCAAAGGATTAGTGGAATGAGTTTCCTTAATTGGTACATCAACTGGTTCCCCATAAACAGCTGCAGTAGATGAAAAAACTATCTGATGACACCCATACTCCAACATAGCATCTAAAAGATTGATACTACGATCTAAATTGTTTCTTAAATAGGATTGTGGATTAGTATTAGCTGTAGTGACCAGTGTTTCAGCAGCAAAATGGATAACTGCTTGAATCGAGTTGCTTTTAAACAGTCTGGCTAGTAGACTCTTGTTACCAATATTACCTTTTACAAATTGGGCTTTCGGATGAACAGCATTAAGATAACCTGTCTGTAAATTATCTATGACAATAACACGATACCCTAATGTTAACAATAGCTCTGTACATACAGACCCAATATACCCTGCTCCACCAGTAACTAAAATTGTTTTCTCTGACATATGAAAAGATTGTACCTATTTTCTGTACTTTATCAAATGGAAATCACAAGATGAAACTGATTGTAATTCAAGAAACTGACTGGATCCAAAGAGGTCCTCATCAACAACATCACATGTTTGAAAGACTTTCAAATCTTGGCCACCAAATTAAAGTATTAGATTTTGAAATAAATTATAAACCATGGCCACTATCCCCTCTCATTGCCCCCAGATTAGAATGGGAAAATATAAACAAGACTAACACAAATGCAAATATAAATCTCATTAGACCAGCTACAATCAGAATACCAGGAATAGCAAGAATAGTTTCAATAATAACATTTTACTTGGAACTTAAAAAAATTACCAAAACATTCCAACCTGATGCAATAATTAATTATGCTGTCTCTACAGGTTTATGTGGATTAGCAATAGCTAAACTACATAATATTCCATTTGTCTTTCATGTAATTGATGCACTACATACATTAGTACCTCAAAAATGGTTACAACCATTAGCTCGCATGATTGAATCATTGATTTTAATAAAAGCAAATACTACAATTTATATCAATCAAGGTCTAAAAGACTATGGAATTTCCCATGGAGCTAATCCAAAATCAGCATTTGTAATACGTACTGGTGTTGACCTCAATATGTTCAAAATTCAAGATGAAACAACTATAAGCTCTGTAAGAGCTAAATGGCATATAAAACCGGATGATATTGTCCTAATATTTGTTGGATGGTTATATCCCTTTTCAGGCATTGACACAGTAATGAAAATTCTACCTAAACTGCCAGAAACTCTTAAGCTAATGGTGGTTGGTAGTGGACAGACGGAAAATGAGTTACATTTGTTAGCCAATAAACTATGTATAACTAACCGAGTAATTTTTACAAAACAACAACCCTATAACGACATGGTCAAATTAATTTCCGCAGCTGATGTATGTTTGCTGTTTTCTGAAATAAACTCTACAACTCAAAACATAGTTCCTATAAAAGCATATGAGTATCTTGCTTGTAGTAAACCAGTAATCGCCAGTAAGTTACCTGGTTTGATGCAAGATATACCTCCTGGGAATGGGATCATTTACATTAGTCCTAACGATCTGTTGCAAACTATTCTATCAATTGTTGATACAGAATACAGAATTCATCAAGGTAACAAAGCACGTGACTATGTTGAACAAAATTCTGATTGGTCTAATCTAACTTTATCATTTGAAAAATTACTTGACAACATTATTCACGTACAAGACAAAAATTTCAACACTTGACAACACATTAACATCACACTAAAATTGACCAAATGACGAGGAGAGACCTCAACACGTTTCTTGTTGGTCACAAACATTGAGGCACCGAAGGGGCAAATCCTATTGTTGTAATGGATGAAACTCTCAGGTAAAAGGACTCGTCAATTGTATAACCTCTGGAGAGTCTAAAGACACCGACGGGGCAAGCCCTAACATAAGTATAGGGTGAATCTCTCAGGTAAATGACAGAGGAGACGCCAATGTAAATTAACGCGTCTTCTTTTTTGTTAATTATGATAACAAGTTGAAAAAACCAGGAGAAACAACATGTCATGGAAAAGCCCAGAAAATATTCTATACACCAAAACTGATGAGTGGATTTTAATTGATGAACAAACTGCAACAATTGGAATAACTGATTACGCACAAGACCAACTGTCAGATATAGTATATGTAGAACTTCCTACGATTGGTGACAACTTTAAAGCCAAAGACATATTTGCTACCGTTGAATCGGTAAAAGCCGCTGCAGATGTAAATATGCCTGTTGATGGACTAATCACTGAAGTAAATAACTCTATCGAAGATGAACCAGAATTAATAAATTCTGATCCTTATGAACAAGCTTGGTTTGTTAAAATTGATATCAGTAATCAGGAACAAACAAAAAATCTAATGAATGCAACAGAATATATAGAATACTGTAAATCACGCAGTTCTTAAACTTAATTACAAACAATCATAGTAATAGGAATAACACAATGAGTTACATTCCACACACAGACGCAGATAGAAAAACAATGCTGGAAGCATGTAATACAAAAAGTATTGCCGATCTTTTTAGCATGATACCAGAACAGCATAGGTTTCCTGATCTAGATTTACCTAGTCCACTGTCTGAACTTGAAATTCTTCAAGAACTTCAAGAATTGTCAGAGTCTAATGCAAACACAACCCATTATCCTTGTTTTTTAGGAGCAGGAGCATATTATCATTTTATACCGTCACTCATTAACCATATGTTATTACGAGGTGAAAATCTTACTGCTTATACTCCATATCAACCAGAAATATCGCAAGGAACACTACAAACAATGTTTGAATTTCAAAGCATGATTTCTGCACTTACAGGAATGGAAGTAGCTAACTCGAGCCACTATGATGGCGCAACATCAACAGCCGAAGCCATTATTATGGCTGTTAATCACTTCCGTGGTAAAAGAACTAAGATCATTGTATCTCCTACAGTACACCCACAATACAGACAGGTCATTAATACTTATACTAAGGGCATGGGTCTAACTGTATTAGGAGAAGAAAACTTACAAGCAGATACAGACGATCTTATTACTCAATTAGATGATAACACTGCAATATTTATAATACAAAGTCCAAATTTTCTGGGTACAGTAGAAGATATTGAAGGAATTAAAAACGCAGTACATGACATGGGTGCATTATTATGCGTAATCACAAACCCAATTTCATTAGGGCTGTTTAAACCTCCTGGAGAATATGGTGCTGATATAGTAGTAGGTGAAGGTCAACCTCTCGGAATACCCATGTCTTATGGAGGTCCTTACTTAGGGTTTTTTGCAACACGACAAAAATATGTAAGAAAAATGTCTGGCAGGCTAGTTGGTGAAACCGTAGATAAACGCGGTAAACGCGGATATGTTCTTACTCTCACACCAAGAGAACAACATATTAGACGTGACAAAGCATCTTCCAATATTTGTACAAATCAGGGTCTAATGGTCACAGCTGCGACAATTTATTTATCAACCATGGGCAAAAATGGTCTTAAACACTTAGCCGAACTTTGCTATCATAAAGCACATTATGCAGCTAACAAAATCAACGAATTGCCTGGTTATTCAGTTATAAACAATCAACCATTTTTCAATGAATTTACTGTTTCCTGTGAAAAACCTGTCACAGAACTAAACAAGTCACTATTTGACAACTATGGTCTTATAGGCGGTTACAACTTAGAAAACGATTACCCTCATTTAGAAAACCACATGTTACTAGCATTTACGGAAATGCTATCTGTAGACGACATTGACTCTCTTGTAGAAGCTCTAGGAGCAATATAATGAAGAATTCTGAACCAACAATATACGATATAAGCAGTCCTGGACGAAAAGGAGTAAACCTACCAATACCAGATGTACCAATTGAAGATATACCTGATGATCTTCTTCGTAAAGACTTAAATTTACCAGAACTAACACAACTTGACGTAATTCGACATTTTCAGCAGTTATCTCAATTAAATCATTCAATAGATTCAGGATTCTACCCTCTAGGATCATGTACTATGAAATACAATCCACGCATTAATGAAGATGCAGCTCGTATGCCTGGCTTTCTACACAGCCATCCATTACAAGATATAAATACAATACAGGGGAATTTAGCACTGATGTATGAACTTCAAGAATTATTAAAAGAAATTGGAGGATTTAAAGGAGTAACTCTACAACCTGCAGCAGGAGCACATGGCGAACTAACTGGAATAATGATGATGAGAGATTATCACCTATCTCGTGGAGATACAGCTCGCAATAAAATCCTTATACCTGATTCGGCACACGGGACAAATCCGGCAAGCACTACCATGAGTGGATTAGAAGTAATTGAAATACCTTCTGACAGTCGAGGTAATGTTGACTTAGATATACTTAAATCTAAATGTGGTGATGATGTTGTAGGGCTGATGATAACAAATCCAAACACATTAGGATTATTTGAAGAACAAATCAAAGAAGTAGTCAAAATCATCCATGACTGTGGTGGATTGATTTATGGTGATGGTGCAAATATGAATGCCTTAACTGGTATTTTAAGACCAGGTGATATTGGATTTGATGTCATGCATTACAACCTACATAAAACATTCTCAACACCACATGGAGGAGGAGGACCAGGATCTGGACCAGTAGGTGTCTCAGAGAAACTAGTTGACTTTTTACCTGCGCCTATCATAACAATAATTGAAGAAGGAGATGAAGATAACCCTCCACTTTTTGGATTCACAACCCCTAAACATACTATTGGTCGAATAAAAGCATTTAATGGTCAGTTTGGTGTGTTAGTTCGTGCTTATACATATATTAGAATACATGGATCTTCTGGATTACGATCCAACTCAGAGCATGCTGTTTTAAATGCAAACTATTTGCGGTCTAAAATTGAAAAAACTTACAACTTACCATATAAGCGCGCTTGTTTACACGAATTTGTTGTGGAAGGATGCTGGCAAGAAGCACCTAACATCCATGCTTTAGATATTAGTAAGCGATTAATGGATTTTGGTTTTCATCCCCCTACAAACTATTTTCCACTGATAGTACGAGAAGCTCTAATGATAGAACCCACTGAAACTGAAAGTAAAGAAACATTAGACAAGTTTGCTGATGTATTATTACAAATTGCAGATGAAGCCAAAACTGACCCACAAGTACTTATTGAAGCACCTCATAATACACCAAATGCACGATTAGATGAGGTACAAGCAGCACGACAATTAGTATTGTGTTGTAGACCAGCCTATTTACCAGAACCAGAACCTATGCAAACATAGAATCAAATATATCACCACAAAACAGTCTATAAAGTTCTATTGATATGAAATTGATCCAAACCTTTAGCAACAATCGTGTTAGGAAAAATCTCAGATGCTTCTTTTAGAATGTCTCTATTTCTATACCTCCTAGAAATATGTGTTAGAAACAATCTTTCCACATTTGCTTCTAAAGCCAATTCTGCTGCTTGACGGGCTGTCAAATGTCCAAACTTTTTTGCAAGTTCACTGTCTCGATTTAAATAAGTGGCTTCAATAACTAAAGCATCGGCTTGTTTACAATACTGAGTCAAACCTTCAATACTACCCGCATCTCCAACATGTACCAACTTTGTACCTGCAATAGGTGATCCCAATACATCATCAGGGCTTACTTCATTACCATTCGCCAACACAATCGAATGACCACGTACCAAATCAGTTCTCTCAGGTCCATTCGGCACACCTAACAATGTAGCTTGATCATTAAGGAATGGTCTACGTACTGGTTCCTCAAAAACAAACCCAAAACAATGACTACCTCTATGAGTGACCGGAAAAGCCGACACCTCAAATGTATCATCTTTAATTATTGATCCTGGTTGCAATTCCTTAAATTCAATGCTAAATTGAATATTATCACGTCCAAATACAACTCCATATATCAACTGCTTTATACGTTCCAGTGCAGATTTGCCAGCCCATATTTCAACATTGTCAATAGCTTCCCAACGAGTCAAAGTTGACAAAAGACCAGCCAAACCCAAAATATGATCTAAATGCCCATGAGTAATTAATATACGATTTAACCTTTTGAAACCAAATCCACTACGCAAAATCTGGCGTTGTGTACCTTCTCCACAATCTATTAAAAAACGATAATCCCGATGCAACAACATATGTGCAGACAACCCCCTATGAATGGAAGGAGCCGATGCAGATGTTCCAAGAAAAACAAAGTCAAACATAATAATTAATCAATTATTTTAATTGTATATTTATACATATATTAATAAGAAACATTATAACGCATCCAACTAGGAATATTATAATATAGCTATGGTATGATTTAATATAAATCTTTTCAATAAGAATGATATACTTTCAAAACCATAAAATATACAGGCAATATTACTATGAAAAACATTGCAGTAATTGGAGCAGGATACGTAGGATTAGTTACTGGTGCTTGCTTCGCTGATTTAGGAAATAAAGTACAATGTTTAGACATTGACAAAAATCGTATTAATAACCTTAAGAAAGGTGTCCTTCCTATTTATGAACCAGGTCTTGAGGAAATTATTAAACGTAATATTGATGCAAACCGCCTTGAGTTTACTACTGACTATAAATCAACTATCAAAAACAATGAATTTGCATTTATAGCAGTCGGCACCCCGGAAGGAGTAGATGGTGAAGCTGATTTACAGTATGTTCGACAAGCTGCTACTGAAATTGCTAAACATATGGAAGAATCAATAATAATAGTAAACAAATCCACTGTGCCAGTAGGTACAGGTGACTGGGTAGCTGATATTATTAATGACAGTCAAACTAAACCTATACCCTTTTCAGTGGTCTCATGTCCAGAGTTCTTAAGAGAAGGTAATGCCATACAAGACTTTATGAATCCACACCGTACTGTACTTGGATCATTAGACGCATTTGCTGCAGATCAAGTTGCTCAATTGCATTTGCCATTAAGATCTCCTATTATCATAACTGACCTGCGGACTGCAGAAATGATCAAGTATGCATCTAATGCGTTTTTAGCAACAAAAATTTCATTTATCAATGAGATTGCTAACATTTGTGAAGCACTAGGAGCTGATATCAAAGAAGTTGCTGTAGGTATGGGAAGTGATCCTAGAATTGGATCAGCATTTCTAGAAGCTGGTATTGGCTATGGAGGAAGCTGTTTTCCAAAAGATGTCAAAGCTTTAGCCCATATGGCATCAGAAAAAGGTAGTCACCCACAATTATTAAATAGCGTAATGGATATAAATGCTGATGCTAGATTAAAAACATTAAATTTACTCAAAGAATTACTTGGTCCGGATCTTACGAGTACTACTATAGGATTGCTAGGTCTTGCATTTAAGCCTAATACTGATGATGTACGTGAAGCACCATCACTAGAAATTATATCTAATTTAATTAAAGACGGAGCTAATGTAAAAGCGTACGACCCTGTGGCTATACCATCCGCTTATAAAATAATCCCTAATATCACTTACTCCAATAATCCATATGAACTTGCTGACGGATGTGATGCGCTTATTATAGTCACTGAATGGAATGAATTTAAGCAACTTGACCTAGATCAAATATTAACAGCCATGAGTGGAAACATAATAATTGATGGTAGGAATATATATTCCCCTAAAGACATGTACGAACAAGGATTTGTTTATAGAGGCATTGGTCGAAGCTACAAAAGTCAACCTTAAAACTAAATCTAACACTCAATGTCATCTATAAATAAATTTCGCCTTCGCAATGGTCTAACAATTGTTTTACAAGAAATGCGCTCTACTCCTGTAACTAGCTTCTGGGTATGGTATAGAGTTGGCTCTCGATCTGAACACACAGGTATAACAGGTATCTCCCACTGGGTTGAACACATGCAATTCAAAGGATCTAAATTATATCCAGATGATACTGCAGATAACATCATTTCGCGTACTGGTGGAATATGGAATGCAATGACGTGGATTGATTGGACAGCCTATTATGAAACAATGCCATCGGACCAAATAGAATTAGCAATAGAATTAGAAGCTGATCGCATGACAAATTGTTTGTATAGAAAAAAAGATGTTGAATCTGAAAGAACTGTAATAATTTCTGAACGTCAAGGATATGAAAACCAACCAATATTTCTCTTATCTGAAGAAGTACATGCAGCAGCATTTCGAGTGCATCCATATCACCATGAAGTACTTGGTGATCAAGTAGATATCGAATCAATAACCAGAAATGAACTCTTCAATCATTATCGTACGTTTTATAATCCCTCAAATGCTATAGTAGTAGCCGTAGGTGACTTCAAAACATCACAAATTTTAAAAACTATTAGAACACATTTTGGCAAAATACCTAAAGGAATTATGCCTAACAGTTTCACACGTAACGAACCTACACAAAAAGGTGAACGAAAAGTTTATCTAAATGGAGAGGGAAACACAGCCTACTTACAAGTTAGCTTTCGATCTCCCTCCGCTACCGATCCTGATTTTTTTCCTATGATAATATTAGATAGCATCTTATCAGGAGCCAGTTCACTAAACATGTTTGGCTCTGGCATTAGCAATAAAACCAGTCGATTGTACCAAGCATTAGTTATGGAAGGCTTAGCTGCAGGATTTAATGGTAGCTTAGCTGCAACTATAGATCCCTACTTATACAGTATTACGTGTGCAGTTAGAAATGATAAGACTATTGAAAAATTAGAACAAGCCCTTAACATTGAACTAATCAGAGCTTCTGATAAACCTCCAACCCATCAGGAATTAATAAAAGCAAAAAAACAAGCAAAAGCTATGTTTGCCTATAGTGCAGAAAGTGTAAGCAATTTAGGCTTCTGGTATGGTTTTGCTGAAATACTAGAAAACCACAACTGGTTCACTAATTATCTAGATAAGTTAGATGCAGTCACATCACTAGATGTACAACGAGTAGCACAAAAAGTGCTTGGACCTAATAATCGAACAACCGGTTATTATATTCCCAATAATATTAAGGCAATATAAAATGCAAACGAAGTTAGAGAATTTACCTGGTCCAAACAACATTAATCGTAGGACGCTACCAAATGGAATAACTATTTTAGTTAAAGAAAATAGACAAAGCCCATCAGTAGTGATAGATGCCTTTTTGCACGCCGGATCAATTTACGAACCAAATTCAAAAGCAGGTCTTGCAAACTTTGTTGCTAACATGTTAATGCGTGGAACAACAAATGCATCTTTCGAAAAAATACATGAAGATCTTGAATCGGTAGGCACAAGCCTATATTTCAATTCAGGAGTACATACAGTTAATTTTGGTGGTAAAACACTTCCTGAAGAGATAAATTTACTTCTTGAAACTGCTGCAGACATTGTTCGTAATCCTATTTTTCCTGAGAAACATATTGAACTATTACGTTCAGAAACTCTAACTGGTTTGATGATACGATCTCATAATACTCGATCAATGGCTAGTTTAACATTCTACGAATTATTATATGGAAAAAAACATCCATATGGTTACTCTAATGTTGGCTATGAAAATACTATCTCGAGTTTAACCAAACAAGACCTAATAGATTTTCATTCCCACAACTACTCACCAGAAAATATGATAATTACTGTTGTTGGAAATATATCAACTACAGAAGTAACCAAACTAATACTCAACTATTTTGGTGACTGGAAAAACAATCAACGTACACACATAGCACCAAGTCCAAAAGTAAAGTCTCCAAAATTCTGCAACAAACATATAACCATTGCTGGCAAAACTCAAACAGATATAGTGTTAGGATATGTTGGACCTAAACGAACTGATCCCGATTTTCAATCAATACGTATCGCTAACAATATTTTAGGAGTATTTGGCATGTATGGTCGACTAGGTAAATCAGTTCGCAAAAAACATGTTTTAGCTTATTATGCCTTCAGTAGAGTGGAAGCCAACTTTGGTTCTGGAACATGGAAACTAATAGCGGGAGTAGACCCTAGCAAAAAGAATAAAACTATCAATGTAATGCTAGAAGAGATACACTCTCTTACTAAAAAACTAGTTACTTCAAAAGAATTTTCTAATACAAAATCTTACATACTAGGAAGTATTCCGTTACAACTTGAAACTAACGAAGGAGTAGCTAGCACATTGTCTTCTATGGAATTACATAATTTAGGTCTAGACTATTTACAAAACTTACCTGAACAAATTAATCGAATCTCTAGACCAGACATTCGCAATGCTGCATCACGATTATTAGAGACCAATTCATATATAATTGCTTCAGCAGGACCAAAATAACATGCTAAGAACAGGAATTGATTTAATAGAAATCAAACGTATAGATAATCTAATCGTTAGACATCGAGAAAGATTCCTTAATAGGGTCTATACTCAACAAGAAATAATTGACTCAATGGGTAAAACACCTTCGCTAGCTGTCCGTATTGCAGCCAAGGAAGCAGTCTCAAAAGTACTAGGATGTGGAATAGGACCTATATCATGGAAAGATGTTGAAATCCTAAAAAATGAACATAACATGCCTTATGTAAACCTAATGGGAAATGCGCAAATTCTAGCAAATGACTTAGCCCTAAACAAATGGTCAGTAAGTTTAACGCACTCAACTGATCACGCAGGTGCTATTGTAGTGGCTATATCATCATAAAATTATGTTGTTTTACAAATAAAGTTGACTGAGGTACAACGTACATGGTAGAATGCCGACCCTAGTACAATTTACTGACTATATCAGACCCGGAGGGATGGCCGAGTGGACGAAGGCGGTTGTCTTGAAAACAACTGTGGGGGTAACCTCACCGGGGGTTCGAATCCCTCTCCCTCCGCCACTGTTATACAATGGGGAGGTGCCGGAGTGGACGAACGGGGCCGCCTGCTAAGTGGTTGTCGGATGTAAATCCGACCGAGGGTTCGAATCCCTCCCTCCCCGCTAGTTACAACATTTAGCTCTTTCACAATATTAAAGAATTATTATATGCCCTCGTAGCTCAGCGGATAGAGCACCTGGTTGCGGACTAGGGGGTCGCAGGTTCGAGTCCTGCCGAGGGCGCCTCTACATATAAACCATAAATTATACTAATATAATGAACAAAATACTCATCATTGGTGGAGCGTCTCAAGATATATTACACATTAATAACAAATTGCTTAAAACAATAGGAGGTGCTGGTCTTTATACTGCACTAGGTGCTAAAGCTGCAGGAGCAGAAGTAGACATGTTTGCCCCTTTACCAAAACCCATACCAAAACTTATGCAGCCAATCACAAAACACATTAATTGGATAGGTCCTTCTGTAGCACAAGAAGAAATACCTCATTTCGAAATTATGTATGACAAAAACTGCGTGGCTACATATACCACCGTAGAACCAAGAGCTGAAGCTAAACTATCTCCTAATGACCTTCCAAAGGATCTATCAAAATATTCTTATGTCCATATCGTACAATTAGGCAATATTGATTTGCAATTAAGAATGCTACTTAAGTGTCGTCAAAATAATGCAAAACACATATCAGTCAGTGGTGGACACAAACTTAACCATAATGAAATAAAGAAATTAAAAACACTCATAGATGATGCTGATTTATGTTTTATGAACGAACATGAAGCTTCACAAAATTTGGGTGTGTTAGAGAACATTAAACTAAAACCTAACAAGATTCTCTTTGTAACACATGGTAGAAACGGCATCAACATTCTACAAAACTCTACAATACAAAAGGTCAATGTTTTGCCACTTGCATCAGTAGATCCTACTGGTGCTGGTGATTCGTTCTGTGGAGCCCTATTATCATATCTTGCCAAGCTGCAACATCCTATTCTCGCAGCTAAAAATGCCTCCAAGATAGCTAGTATAACTATCAGCCATGAAGGTGCTAAAGGTCTACTGAGTTCCCAACCAAAGCCCAACAATCTAAACCCAAAATCAACCTCAATAAATATTGATTTGCTCCATAAAATTGCCAAAACAATGAGCGACAACAAAATTGGTCAAATACCTTACACATTTACTGGAACCCATCATCCTAATATAGGAAATCCCCATACATTAAATTTCTTCTTTGCTCTAACATTACAACAATTTGGATTCTGGTACAGCAACAAGACAAATTATACTAAACCAATGATCGCAAAAATCAATAACCAACTTTTAAAGGGTTCTGATTTTGTCCAACATGCGTATTATCGTACCTTAAATAACGATCCTGATTTTTTTACAGTTGATAGACAAGCTAACTTGTCTATAGATGAACTTAGACATACATTTTCTGATGACAATGGTGATTGCCCAATGCCAAATATCGAGTCACATTTGTCAGAAGCACAAACCTATGGAAAAGATATGTTAACCTTGAAAAAAGAACCAATTGACATTATTAAACAGATTAGCAAATCACAAACCCCATTATCAGATTTTCTACGAATCCTATGGCATATTGGTGGATATAAATCTGATCCTTTTCAAAAAAAAGCATCATTGCTAGCTTACATATTAATTAATAGACCAGAAAAGTTTATAAAAGTGAGTTCAGAAGACAAAGAATTACCTTGCATTGATTATCATCTTATGCGCTCAGCACTTCGAACAGGCATGGTAAGAATCAACGATACCAACCTTTCACAAAAAATCATCAATAGAAGTTTTGTTGATCATGAAGAAGAACATAATATTAGATATAATGTTTATAAATCAATTCAAATTCTAGCTAGCCTATCTAATTGTTTAGATATGGTTTCTATTGATCAATTCTTTTTTGGAATGCGCAACACATGCCCAGAAATGACTGCTCCTAAATGTGACAACTGTTTGTTAGATCCTATATGTATGAAAGAAAAAAATCTATTCCAACCTGTTATACGTACTACTCATTATTAGCAATAAATTTCATTAACTCTTTTCGATCTGGCATCGCACCTGCTGCGCCGGATCTAGTTGTACTAAGAGCACCCGCTGCAGAACCCCAAACCAATGCATCTTCTATACTTTTCCCTTCAGAAATAGCAACCGCTAAACCGCCATTAAAGGCATCTCCAGATCCCACAGTATCAATAGCATCTACTTCAAATGTAGGCATAAAAGTTCTTTTAGAACCTTCTAAACAAAAAACACCTTCTGAACCTAGAGTCACTATCACTGTATTCACACCTCTATGATGCAACATATTAGCTGCTTCAACAATATCCTCACGAGAATCTGGCTTAATACCAACCATCATTTCTATTTCAACTTCATTTGGAGTTATAATGTCTACAACATCATACAATTCATCAGGTAATGTAGCTGCAGGTGCTGGATCCAAAATTACTTTAATGCCTCTTTTATATGCTGCTCTAGCAATAGCTAAATCAGCCTCTACAGGCACTTCCAACTGTAACAACAAAACCTTTGCATCATCAAATAAAGTCTCAGTTCGATCCACGTCAAGTTGATCAAATTCCATGTTAGCACCTGATAACACGATAATTGTATTATCTCCATTATCATCTACGCTAATCACCGCTAAACCACTTCCTTGATTTTTAACTACTTCTATGTTCTTAGTATCAACACCATAATAATTTAACTGATTTATAACTTCATTGCCAAATGTATCGTTACCTACATGTCCAACCATATTCACCTTAGCACCTAATTTAGATGCTGATACAGCTTGATTAGCTCCTTTACCACCTAATGCCATAAAATAGGTGTCTCCTAACAATGTCTCCCCTTTTCTTGGCAGGTGAGTTGTATATGCAATTAAATCTGTATTTATACTACCATATACAATAACACTCATCTATTCATCCTTATAAACATTTTATATCATGCTCTTTTATACCATACACCTGTCCATTCTGGCACTACACTCCAAGAATTTTCCCTTATCATATCACTAAGTTGATCACCAAAAAAGAACTCTGTATTTTGTATAGCATCTGTTTCATCCTCAAATTTATAGTCGGTCCTAATTTCATGCCTAGTAAAATCCCATGTATTTTCAAGCCAATCATAATAATCAGACAACTCTTTAGTAGGTGGTGATGCAATATCACTACCTGTAGTAAGCGTTTCCATAATAATCATGACTCCTCTGCTACGTATAACTCTATGCATTTCAGTTAATATTTTGTCTAATCGTATCATCCAATCGATATGCCAACTACAACTATGACCTAATGCCCAACCTGCAGTTATCACATCAAAACATTTTGTCGATAATGGCAACAGTTCTGCATTAGACTGCAATAACAACCATGAACCAGAATGGATGCTACGCTGTCGCACATTTTCCATCAACATATCCCAATATAAATCTAAGCCAACAACATGTGTGCTTTTTTTGGGTAACAATAATGGTATTCTACCCGAACCGGTACCAATGTCTAAAATACTCTTGGTATCTAATGGTAATAATTCCCTTATCAGCTTAGAAAGATTGTCATCAACATCTTCATGTTCTATCATGCGATGATATTCAACTGACATATTATTATATATATATTTAAAATGATCCATAAATCCAACACATTAGGATGTTACATCAAAACTTTTTCTATTTTTGCCTCGTAATCCAGTAGCCACTGTTTATCTATCTCGGGACTAAATGAAGCAAACACACCATTCATAAGTACTGTACGTACTTGATCCCAAGAAAAACCAACATCATTGAACAAATGTCTGACTTCACCACTTGTATATGCCTCTCGATCATTTGTGCCTGATAACAATAAATTATCTGAATTAATACAAACCTTAATACCTGCATCAAACATTTTTCTTATTGGATGCTCCTTGTAAGAAGGCACCTTCCAGCCAACATTACTGGTCAAACAACACTCAACTGTAATTCCTAGTGAAGCAACGCGCTCCATAAGAGCATTGTCTTTACACAAAGTTATTCCATGCCCTAATCTCCTGGTTCCTAAATCAACTGCTAGTTCAATATTTCGTACAGTATTTTCTGGCCATTCTCCTGCATGAAGCGTAAAAGGCAAATCTACATCAACTGCTTTCTTTATCCCATCTTCATGAATATTTAAAGGAAAAGCACCCTCATCTCCCGCAATATCAAACCCTATTACACCCTTACCAATCCATGACGCAGCTAATTCTACCATTTCACATGTATGACTTACTCCGTATGAGCGTAAAGCACAAATTATGATACCACCTTTAATATCATAAGACTTTTCAGCATCCTGAAAACCCGAAACTACTCCTTCTACTACATCATTTACACTTAAACCCTCAAGGGTATGCAAAGCTGGACAAAAACGAATTTCTGCTAATACAACATTATCATCTCGTAGTTTCTTACATAAAGACCGCGTTGCTTGTTTAAGTTCCTCTTTTGTCTGCAAAAATTGGTTACAAAAATCAAAATTAGACCAATTAGAATTAGTTGATACACTATCACCTATATGCGATCGTTTGCTTTTTAGCACATGCAAATATTCGCGAAGTTTTGATGCTTCTACTGGTAGCTGTACACCCCTATCTACAGCACGTGATGCTATAAAATCTGGATCAAGAGATCCATCAAGGTGTAAATGAAGTTCAGATTTAGGAAGATCAAATGCAATATCCATCTATAAATACCTCCTTGAAATTATAAAACTAATTATCTCTATGTAAGTGAATATCCTCGTCCAGATATTAACTTGTTTATCTCTCCAACTTTCGGTACATTAGGACCTGTACCTATCCGTGTAACTGTAATAGCTCCTGTAGCATTTGCAATCACTCCTGATTTATAATGATCATATCCTTTTAAATAACTATATATATATGCAGCAGCGAAAGCATCACCTGCACCCGCAGTATCACGAACGATAACATTAAAACCTTCTACATGAATCTCTTCCGAATTTGAATTCAAAATCAAACATCCATTTTCACCTAATTTAATCACTACAGTATCCACTCCCAAATCAAAAAAGTTTTCTGCCGACTGTACTATAGAATCACATTTCATCCATGTTGTTATTTCTTCTTGTGTAGTTAATACAACTGTGCTAAATCCAATCGCTGTATTAATCACAGATCTTTCAATTGTAAAAGCTGCCGGCCCTAAATCAAAAAAAATTGGGGTTGATTTGTTGTACGCATTTTCCAAAATATTCAAACTGGTAGCGGACGAAAATAACGAATCTGTTCCCAAAGCATAGCTAGTACAAAAAACACCCTTGTTTCCTTCTAACATAACATCTAAATCAATATCCGGTGCAACTGGTTTTCCTTGTCCTAAAGCACCAACAAATACATGTTGTGCTTCTTGACTTAACAATTCTATCGATATAGTTGTAGTAGCATTATCCACGGTATACACATAATCTACTATTACTCCTTCAGTAATAAGCTGCTCAAGCAGTAATGATCCCAACCAGTCTTTTCCGACTGCACCTACCGCACCAGTAGTTAATCCTAATCTTGCAGCTACTATCAAAGTGTTACTAGTTCCACCAGCTACGAACATACATTCGTTAGACAACTGATGCTTACCAGCACATAATGGCAGCTCATTGATAGGTACCACCAAATCCGCAACTAAATCACCAATACATAATATCTTCATAGAACAGGAGCGTTACTTGTAAACAACGATACTGCTAAACAATATTGTCATCCAAATATAAATATAACAAATACTAAATAATTACAATTCAACTTGTTTCGTCTGACACAGCCAAAGATGCTCTATGTCTTTTCAGGGTTTGTCGCCTATATCCAACCAAAGTAACACCAACACCTAACGGTAACAACAAAGCAAAAAACAACTCATTAGAAGAAGCTGACCTAACAATATCTAATGTGCGACTACTTCCTCCAAGAAAAATTTCATCTTCACTACGTAAACTCACTATCATATCCTGAAGAGATAAATGCACCTTTACCTTAAAAGCTGAGAAATCAGGAGCTCTTTCTCTCATACCCTGTGATACACCCTCAACAGCTCCTAGAATCTCATACCCTAATGCTTTGCCGGGTGTTTGTCTCACCATATAATCTTCAAAAGCAACTTGATCCTCAGCCTGATACTTCTCAATAATTTGCAGATTATATTTCTTCCCATCATCATTAATGTATCTACCAGGCTGACGCTCTCGCCTCTCACCAATGAAAGTCACATCATCAGCCATACCATCTCGCGAACTCCATGAATAAGGATTGTCTGGTCTTGGTTTAAAATTCTCTTCCTTGACCCATTGCCAATCTGTGTTTGCGATATTTGGAGATTGTGGGGCACTCAAATGGGTATAATACTGTTCCTTATATTCACTCTCAAAAAACGGTTCCAAATAAAGCGTATGATTTGGACGTACATACAAAAACTCCTCTGGATTATAAGTCAATTCCGGTGTAGTCCATTTGTCATCAGGTATAACTGTATAGCCCACACCTACTCTTTCTGCATTAAATACAACCAACTTCTTGACACTATCAGCAACAATCTGACCCTGTTCATTCCGCAATTGAATATCATAATTACCAGACTTCAAGTTCACTGGTACTCCTTTAAATACCTTAGTACTAGAATAGACAAAATCAGCAGGCTTTACTGGTCTAGATACTAACACATCAGCTTCAGAAGTAATTTCACCAGCATTCACTCTCTCTGTAAGTGTAGTTTGCCAATCACGATCTGCTTGATAATATTCTGAAACAGCAAATCGATATTCTTTTAGCGCTTCCTGCCAGTCTGCATATGCAGTTATAGCATCTCCCCCTAAATAAATTTCAGCTTCTCCTTTAGTAATACCTTCGCGGTACTGAATTACATACTCTCTAGGCTGTAAAGAAGCGATTAATTGTCCATTTGATCTGATTTCTAAAGTGCCTGAAATATCTTCATTCATACTATCAAAATCAGCCTTATACTCATTAGTAACTGCCCAATAGTAAATTAATGTTTTACGTGGTGAGATCATACTCACCCGATCTGCAAGTATGTAAACAGTATCAACGCTAGGAGGATAAAAAGTACCCTGATATATTGTGCCATTATATGCATTTACACCGTAAACAAATTCTTCTCGTCTCTCTGAATCAGTTTCTGCAGTTACTGATGCCAAGCTATTATGTTGTCCAATTACAAGTAACAACAAAGCCAAAATAACAGCGTATATCTTTCTCATTGACGTACCCCTCGTAATCTAAGACCAATGATACTTCCTGCAACAAACACAAAACAAAAAATGATTGAAAATCCTATCATTCGAACAAATACAATCATATTACCTCTTAACATCTCGTTTACTCCATAATTCAAATAAGAAAAAGGAGACAACCAACCAACTATCGTTTGTACTAAACCAAGTAACTGTTGCAATAACAACACAGGATTATAATAATCGGACTCAATAGCTATATTAGATAACCATACTTGTGACCCTTGAAGTAACAATATACTAACTATTAATGTCAAAAACACAAGAGTAGCTGATCGCACGCTAGTAGATATTGCTGAAATAAACAATCCTATTGATATAAGATAACCACCAGTAAACACGGAAAGTAATACCGTCATAAAAAAACTGTTTGTCATCTGAACACCAGCTATTCTCGATATCAACAAAAAACACAACAAATAAAGCACAATGACTAAACAATATATAGAAAAGTGTGCTACATATTTACCAATAACATAAGAAGCATGATCTACAGGGCCATAAAACAATAGCTCCAATGTGCCGCTTTCTCTTTCACGAGATATAGACACCACAATAGAAAATGATAAATACACTCCTGTAAGTATTATTGCCCATCTGTATGGAAAGGAAAACAAATCAGGCATCGGATAAAGCCCATTAGCCTCAATGTATGTAAGATAATTCCTCAAAATAGTAACGGAAATCAATAGCGAAGCAAAAGTTACTACATGTAAAACTGGTCCAAACAAAGATATTCGTAAATCGCGCTTATGAATAACAATCGCAGCACGTATTTGTTTATAGAAATTATTTAAGTCGCTCATTACTCTTCACTTGTACCAGATAGACCAAGCACATTTTCATCCGTAAAAGTCATAAATGTCTCTTCAAGACTTGCCTTAATGGTCTCCATACCTATTATTGTAGTGCCAGACCCAGTAACTACTTTTGAAATTTCTTCCCGATGATCTTCGCTAGCGTCAAGTCGAATCTCTATATGAGATCCTTCAATCTCATGATCTACCACACATGTCATTTCCGCTAATTTTCCTGACAACGATTCTGGAATATGGGTTACCTCAACGTTAACACGAACAGATTGATCAACAGAATAACGTAATCCATCCAAATTGTCCTCCACTAACAAATTACCTTTATACATAATTGCAATTCTGTCAGCTGTGCGTTCTATTTCTGACAATATATGTGATGAAATGAAAATAGTTGTTCCAGTTTTTTTCTGTTCCTCAATCAAACCGCGAATCTGCCTAATACCGTGCGGATCCAAACCAGACACTGGTTCATCTAAAATAAGCAGTTCGGGTTTATGTAATAACGCCCTGACAAAACTAAGTTTCTGCCTCATCCCTCGAGAATATTCACTAGGACGTATATTGGCGTACTGTCTAAGACCTACATTCTCTAACAAGTCATTTATTCTATTTTCTTTAGATTCAACCATGTAAAGATCAGCGTGAAATGACAAAAACTCCCATGCAGTCATCTCATCAAAAAAGTATGGGTTTTCTCCAACAACTCCTATAGCATTCTTAATCTTAAAATAATCGTCATTTAATGTATTGCCAAAAAGAGACAAGTGGCCAGATGTCGGCTTCACTAAGCCTAATAACATAGCGATTGTAGTACTTTTACCAGCACCATTAGGTCCTAAAAATCCATACACCTCACCTGGTCGCACATTTAGTGTAACTGACTTAACAGCTTCAACTTCTGGATATGTCTTTTTAAGCTTATTAGTACTTATCATATTCACATTATACTAGGACTGACTTAATTATCAACACCTTGATTTTGAACAATTACCTCTGGTATTCTACAATATTATTCTTAGCATTTTCTAATCTGCGAACCGCTTCACTTTCTAAGGTGTCATCAAACTTGGGTACTCCAAATTGTTCTAAAGCAAAACTAGCACTTACAGACCCTCTCAATGCTGCCTCTGGTAACTCAATACCGTTAGCAACAGCAACTAGCATTCCTCCACAATACGCGTTCCCTGCTCCAGTAACATCCACGATCTTCTTGGCTATTGCAGGAATATACCAAGATCTACCTTCTTCAGTTGCTAAAAACGATCCGTTTTCACCCATCCTGATAGAAACTATTGACGCCCCCCACTCAATAAATTTTGTTGTCATATCTATAACTTCAGTACAATTAGTCAACTCTTCTGCTTGATCTATATCGGGTGAAAACACATGTATCTTTTCTAATAAACTTGAGTATTCTGTTGTATCGCACTTCATGTGATCAGGAGAAGGCTCCCACAACAAACAAGCATCTGGATTTGCATCAAGTAGATCATCAACTAAATTATTCAGTTGAGATAAATCTCGTCCCCATATCAAATGAAAACCCTTAGCATTCTGATAGTCAGTAGGCATTTCATTAAATGTAGGAGTTTTATCAAGAAACTCATCAATATCTGTACGCATAATTTCTGTTCGCATACCATTTTGTTCAAACAATTGCCAAGCCCTAGCTGTATTATAATCATCCCGTACAATAATTGCCCTTAAATCTACTCCTCCCAAATTACTTAGACTATCTTCATACACAGATTTTGGTACATCTCTACCTACAGAAGCCACAAAACCTAATGCTTTTGACCAAACTCGCATACCAACCAATGCATGTGTACCAGACCCTCCAAGCACACTCATATGCGTAGACCCATCCCATAAAACAATATCATCTATAATAAGATTAGAAAATGTAACATAATCTGGTCTCATAATCCAAGCTCCTATGTTGTATTATTAGACTTAATATACATAGCATGTCTAATAATATAAGTTCCTAGTATACCTACTACTAAACATAATGCCCATAGTAATCTTGTATTCCCTACAGTCATAATCAGTCCGGCAACGAATAATCCGAGCGAAGGTCCTAAACCATGCAAACTAGAAACATAAAGTGCCTGACCTGAAGCTCTCCATTCTACAGGTAAAATTCGATCTACGTATATTACACCTATACATAGCAAAGATCCAATTGCTATACCATGTAATGTTTGTACATATAGTGCCACTAAAGAATCAGTTATCATCATATTTAAAAACCAACGTAAAGGCAATACACTTAGCCCTACTAAATAGGTAATGCGCAATCCCCATTTACGTATAAGCTTCTCCGCATAACTCATTATAGGTATTTCAGGAATTGCTGAAATTGCAACTGTAGCACCAATCATCCATGCTGACGCATCTAACTCATTTAAATATACAACTAGATATTGATTAGTAATTCCCAAAGTAACACCAACACAAATAATGCCTATCAGTAAAACACGCAACTCTATATGTCCTGATAACAGAGACAATCCATCTTTCCATTGAATATTTGAAGATACCTGCCTGTCTGGCAAAAAAAATGAAATAACGCCCAAGATGAACATACTTATAGAGTAAATATAAATAGTTAACGATAAGTTGTCTTCAAATAATAATCCTCCAGCAAAAACAGTAGCTAAAACAAAACCTACTGATCCCCACAAACGAAATTTACCATATTCATCTTGCTTACCTCTACTTTCCAGATGACTTAATGCCAATGCGGCAACATTGGGATGAATAGGAGATCTTACAATAGATATTATTGCAACAATTAACAATAAAACCCAAAAACTGTCAGTGAAGATTAAAGCTAAAACTAATACAGATGTAACAAAACAACCAATTGTGACCAATGTTTTAGTTAAATTTAATTTATCACTAATAAGACCCCAGAAAGGCTGCGAAATAAAACCGGCAAATGGTGTGATTGCCAAAAGATAGCCAACTTCTATACTAGTCAAATTCTTTCTTATAAAAAACATGGCCATATAAGGCATAAATACCCCAACACCAATAAATTCAACTGTATAAAAAACCTTAAACCATGATCGAATCATAAAATTTGTTTACTTTTAAATTAAAAATACCTAGTAAAAATAAAAATCAATTCTAACTACTAATTATTTGTAAATAGACTTTTCTTTTACGTGGACCATCAAACTCCCAAAACAAGATTCCTTGCGAAGATCCTAAACACAACTCACCTGAACTGATAGGTATACTAGTACTATTACCAACAATACTTGTCTTTATATGTCCAGATGCATCTGATGGTGTATCAAAAATATGCTTGAAATCAACCCGAGTTGGTACAATCCTATCTATTTCCTCTATAAGATCCACTAATGTTGGAGGATCCATTTGCGAATTTAATGTTATTCCACCAGTCGTATGAGATGAATAAACAACACATATACCTTCTATAACACCTGAATCAGCAACTGCTTCCTTTACTTCATCTGTAATATTAATTAAGTCCTGTCTTTTATCAGTACTTACATTAACAATAATCATTATTAACTCCTTACCATTTTAATTGATTCCACAAAATCGCTTCCTATAAACACTTATCAATTCATTTGATAATGTTTTCTCCACGACAACGACTGAGACACTGCTGTAAGTACAGCATGTGATTTAGACAAATTCAACAAATCAGCAATATGTGCTCGCGGCGTCTTCTCAAAGTGAGAATAAGCCCCAGGAAAACCTAATAAAATAACATTCTGTGTAGACATCATTGCTGACACACAATCACTACGACTTACATACGATTCGTTTTCCCTCATTCTAATATCTTTACCATCTAACACAGATGATAATTCACGCATTGCTGCTAAAACATGTGGAGGTGTAACTCCTCCTCTAGTTCCACTAGCAAATCCTGCAAACAAAGACCCATCACCACATCCTGTAACCTCTACAACATCTCCTGATTCATTTAACAAAGGTTTGACTTCGTGTAAGTCTGTGACAGACATAATTGGTGGCAAATCCTGTAGCTCGGTTTTAGATATTAAGCGCCGACTACCTCGCGCAAAACCTGTATTACCTACTCCTACAACACCTTCTTCTTCATCAGATAATACAATTAATGCCTCCACATCAAATGCCGATAATGCAATCGCACTTAGGACCAAAGCAGCACAACCAAAAGCATCATCTACTGATCCATAGACCATTCCTGTACTCCCATCCAACGTTGCTTCAGTTTGAAAAACAACTCTACTCGACAAAGGCAAATCATGAACATCTGATTTAAATGAACAGTTGTTGTTTTCATCAGTTACAATAATTCCTTCAGCTCCAGGAATTAAACTCTGTGACTTATCATCATATACTAACGCAATACCTTTTCGTTCACCAGGAACAATTCTGGGTTCATGAAATCTTGTTAATGGGTATATACCATTATGAATAGGACCTGTCAGATAACTAATGTTATCCAAATGCGCAAAAGACCAAATAGGTTTACTGCTTTGAGAACCTAAATTGATACAAACATTCCCTGTATTTTTATAGTTAAGATCTAATTCTATATTGCTCCCTAAAACACCTCTAGAACTCCAATCCTCTAAAATGTTTTTTACAACCCTTCCTCTAGTATATCTAGCACTAAGAGTAGGGCCGTACGTATCGGCTATCTGCTTAAACACATTGAAGGCATCATCTTGGTTTAATACCTCATCTAAATGAACAAACAATTTCTCATAATGTTTAAGTACTTCATTTATCATCTATTTACTCCCCAACACAATATTGCGCTATTCCATGTTATTTAAATTTCGACATATCACTTCGAGAAACTATTGTACTTGTCTTTATTGTATTGGCATCATCATCATCATATACACCTTCAAAGCCACGGAAAAACTTCTCCCCAATCTCATCTGCAAAATAAGCAGAAAACAATTCAGTAGCTACAGGATATACAATTGGTGAAAACATCTCTGCAACATCTCCAGCTACAGGAAGTATGACATCCACATTTGGACCGACAACGTCATCACCTTCAGGAACAATTCCTATAGAATAACGACCAACTCTATTCATAGGTCCTAGAATTTCAGCAGCTCGATTATGACCACGACCACCAGGAGAAATCACAAAAGTAGGTGTATCTGTATCAGCGTTAGCAAAATACTGTAAATGAGCCCACTCTTCAGTATCTTGACCCATAGCATGACTGCCCGCTGCTTCTAATAATTTTGCAGCTCCAAATAAAGCTGTAGAATAATTGGGTCCATCACCCACAAAAACAAAGTTCTTGCGATCGCTAGTAGCCTTAACAGCCTCCAAAACTTTATCACGACATTTTTCTATGGTAGCTTCCACTACATCTCCAATATCCACAATACTTTTACGCAATCCTCCTGCTTGATCTTGTGTAATCTCCCCCCTAACTTCTGCCAAACGAATAGCAATTAGATATAAAGCTATCAAAGATACCCTATAAGATATTACACCTGGTGCATGATCATATGCCGGAACAGAACAATCTAACACATGATCTGCAATAGATGCCAATTGTGATTCTGTATTTGCAGTCACAGCTAATGTAGTTGCACCAGCATCCTTTCCAATACCAAGAGCTTCTCTAGTTCTTGCAACTCCACCAGATGCTGAAATACATATTAACAAGGGATTCCCAGGAAAAGCGCTTTGATTAACTGCCAAATTATACCGAGCAGCAGTCATCGCATTTAATGGCTCTGTGGAAATGCCCGCCAACTGCTCAAAAGCTAATTCTGTTGCCACCGATGCCATGTGAGAATCTCCACATCCAGTTGTAACTATATGTTTTATTGACAAACAAAGCTCATGATCTAATAATCTCCGAATCCTATCATCAATTATCGGGGTTTGCTCACGAATAAGATTGGGTAAAGCTTCTACTTGTTTTATCATATTATTTGACATAATTTAACTCCTTTAATTTTATTTTATAACCCAATGTTTACTTTATTGTTTTTCATCATTTGATTCAATAAACTCAAATGTCTCTCTACGTGTTGGCAAATGACCCTTAGGACCAAGACCAGTAACTGACAAAGCGCTTGCAGCACAGGCAAACTCAAGACGTTTCTCCAAAGAATAATTAGCTATAGTACTTGTCAAAAAAGCTGCATTAAAAGTATCACCTGCTCCGGTAGTATCTACAACAGAGACATCGTATCCGTTATGAGAAACTTCCTCATTTTTGTTCACCGCATAAGCACCATTACGTCCATGAGTTACAGCTATCGTGTGAGGACCATATTCCATAAGTTTACGCAAATTAGAAAACTCAACTGACTTTTCACCCGTAGCTGCTTTATATCCATCAAAATTGAAACTCAGTATATCAGTATAAGGAAGAACTAATTCAATAAAATCTTCATCATTACAAGCAGTATCTTCTACATCAATCATAACTTGAATATTATTAGTCCGCGCCTCCTTGGCCAATTTCAAAAACCTATCTCTAGGTTTTGGCCAAATATACATATAATCAACATCACTTAAAGCTAGATTAACCTTATCTGAACTATAGTTTGTTTTTTTATTAGGTACAACTATAATTGCCTTCTCACCTGTAGGATCTAACAAAATAATTGTAGCATATGTGTCTCCAGATACAACCTCCACACATTCCGTATCCACATTATATTTTTCCAAATCATTCTTCACTAAATCTCCATACTGATCAGTTCCAATATGAGACAATGACCTTACTGAAAGACCTAGTTTACTTGCTGCACAAGCAAAATTAGGTTCAGGACCTCCTGGCAGATATCCTACCAATTCACTTAAAACTTTTTCATCATGTCCTGGCAGTCGATCCACACGCAATACTATATCAATACACAATCCACCGACTGATACAACATCAAACTTTGAAACTTTATTATCATTTGCAGATATTCTCATTGTTTAATGATACTCTCTATAACCTTACTATGTAAACCTCTTGCTCTTGCAGACAAATCTAAAGTAATTTCAGGTGCTCCCACATGTTCCATTATAAATGAAGCGCTAATAGCAGCATTAGCACCCGCATGTGCAACATCATAATTAGATGTACACCATCCAACTAAGAAACCTCCACAAAACGCATTTCCTGCACCAACTGTATTAACAATCTCACCTGCACAAGCTGGTATTAGCCACACCTCACTAACACCTAATTGCACAACCAAAGCACCTTGTTTACCCATACGTACAACTACTATTTCAGGACCAAACTTACACAACCATCTACCTGCTTCAATAGGATCACTGCTGTTTACTAGAACCTCACATGCTAATAGATCAGGTGAAAAAATCGTTGCATATTTTAGACACCGAATAATACTATCAATGCGCTTTTGGTTAGTATTTTTACTAACAATTGGCTCATAACTAATTATAGTACCTTTACTATAATATCTCTCGATTATACGTTCTTCAATCTCAGATCCTCGACCAAGAATATGTAATCCAAAAAACGGATTGTCTGGCAAGTCATTGTCATCAATTGTCAATTGTTCATACCAAGCATTTGATGACAATCTAGGTACTTGCGTACGCTCATGCTGAAGATCAAGTATTTGCCAAGCTCTAGGTGTTGGTAAAGATGTAACTTTAATATATTGACTACTTAACCCTTTTGCATCTATGAGACTAACATCAAAATCAGACCCAACTCTTGCCACTATACTAACTTCTTCTGTCCAAATACGTGCTCCTATACCTGCATAGAAACCACCTCCACCTATTGTGCCCATCGCGGTATTACCATTTTCATAAATAAGATCATCAACAATAATACCACCTAATGCTAGATAATTTCTATTCAACTAACGGCCTCTCATATCCAGATGCAATTCGATTAGATGCTAAATACAAACTATACATTTGTACAGTAGGAAGAGTCAACAAAGATGACATAGGCTCGTCCACTTCAGGTACATATACCACTGAATCTGCTAAATCAGCAATTGAGTTCTCGTTATCATTTACAACAGCCACAATATACGCACCTAGTGTTTTTAAATCATCACAAGCTTCCACTACTCTCTGATATCCTTTACCGTATGGTGCCAGCAACAAAACAGGATCACCGGATAAAACAGTACAACCACGTAAAGCATGATGATATTCTTCAACTGGCAACGGATGACCAGTGAACTGAGGACCTTCTGCTAACAGTGCAGAAGCAGCATAAGCAACGCCAACATTTGGTCCACTCCCAATAATTGTGTGGAGCCTATGTAATGAACCATACTCTCCAGCACTACTGAGAGCATCTTCACAATTAGACAACAATTCTATCAACTGATCCGGTATTACAAATAGACTATCCATTAATTCCAAATACATCTTACCATCAATCTCTGAATTATCTTTCCCTAATACAAGAGCTAATTTAGTTAACAAACTCATAGTAACCGTTGTAGTCTGAGTCGGCATGCCAAATTTAGTAGCGCTAGGATTTATACTTTTATTTGGCCGCTCCAAAAACGGATTGCCTTCGTAAAATGTATCACTAATACCAATAACATATGCTCCTGAATCAATAGCTCGATCCAAAGCATCCCAAGTAGTAGTAGGTCTACCACTAGAACTTATCACGACAATTACACTTTCCTCGTTAGCAATATTACTACCGTATACAGCAAACTCATATGCCTGCATAGGCACAGCTGATAAACCTGCATATTTCTCAAACGAATAACATGATGCCATACTAGCAAACCAAGAATCTCCTGATCCTAGCAACAAAATATTTCTCACTTCTCGTTTCCTTAAATCAGCAACAATCTCTTCAATGACACTCTCTTGTGACTGTAATTCTTTACGTATTACATCTGGAGTTGCACAAATTTCTGCCCACGAATCCTTAATAGGCATCCATACATTTTTCTCAGAATTAACTGCATTATTTATAATTTTGGGCATATCAATCATTTCAATTATAACTCTCCTCTTTTCTGTAAAAATTTATCGATATTATTACTTGTATAATGTTGTACTATTCAAACTTGAGATTATTTACAAACGTTTGCTTCATACTATCTACATCCAAATCAACAACAACTCTAACTCTATTTTGTATAGCTACCTCTAGGCCACCTTCTTCAAGTGCAGCCATTTCTGGTGGACGTTGATCAATAATTGTTTGACCTCTAGTATATTTACCGTTAAGTTCAACTGCAATTGGCAACTCTTTTACCACTATCGCATCTGGATTTAATACACATGCTACCGCACCAGCATCACCAATGCTAGTTTGATTACCAAGTTTTGCATTGTGAGCATTATCAAGATCTCCAAATCTATCTAACATAGACAACAAAAGTCTACCACTTAAAGACACACGATGATTATCAGACTTCGCCAAAGATTCAATCTCGAATCGATCAAAAGCTACCCTTACAAACACATCCCATGTATATAACAAAACAGGTATTTCCGCACTAAACACAATATCAGCTGCTTCAGGATCCTGGCGAATGTTAAATTCACTTGTAGGAGTAACATTCCCAGCCCCAACAGCACCTCCCATAACAACTATTTCTTCTATATTTAAGCTAACTTCTGGATGTTTCCTTATTAATGTAGCAATATTAGTAAGTGGACCAAGAGCAAATATAGTAACTCGATCCGCAGAACTAGTAATTTCTTTTCGCAGAAATTCTACAGCATGTTCATCCACAATTTCAGATTGAGATATTGGCAATTTTATACCACCCAAACCATTCTCTCCATGAATCTGAGATGCATTAACCATTTTCTCCAGTAAAGGTGTTTGCATACCACGCGCAACGGGTATATCACTTCTGCCACCAAAACTAATGACATCAAGGGTGTTTCTAACAACTGCATCAATAGGCACATTGCCTGCAACACAAGTTATTCCTTCAACATCCATGTCGGGTGCACTTATAGCCAAAAGTAATGCTAACGAATCGTCCACACCAGTGTCAACATCAAGATACACTTTTCTTTTCATAACAATCCCTAAACCTATTTACTGATATTGTCAACAAAAGTTGAACGAAACACTTCAACATCTAAGTCCATAACTACTTTTGCAGAATTAGTAATTGATTTTTGAATATGAGGCTGCAATCTACTCAAACGATTTTTTCGTTGGTCAACCACTGTTTGCCCTCTTGTATACTCTCCTTGAAGCTCAACTGATATTGGTAAAGTATTTGTTGTGATTGCATTTGGAACCAACAAACAAACCACCGCTCCTGCATCACCAATTCCTGCAAAATCTTCTCCTTTAGATACTAAATATGAAGATAGCAATTGTCCAGCAAATCTTTTACATATATTAGAACTACTAGTCATTTCTTCAATCTCACTCCTATTAAAAACAACCCTTACAAACACATCCCATGTGTATAACAAAATAGGTATATCTGCACTAAATACAATATCAGCTGCTTCAGGATCCTGGCGAATGTTAAATTCAGAAGTTGGAGTTATATTTCCTGAACCAATTGTTCCACCCATAATGACTAATTGTTCGATTTTGGTTTTTACATGTGGATACATATTAAACATAGTAGCAATGTTAGTTAATGGTCCTAATGCAACAATAGTAGCTTTGTCTACTGAATTGTCAATTTCCTCAGCAAGAAATTCAACTGCATGTTTCTCAATAGGTTTAATAATACTATGCTTAACATCTATACCACCTAAACCATTAGTACCGTGTATTTCTGTAGCATTAAACATCTCTTCTACTATTGGACTTTCCATACCAATAGCAACAGGAATATCTGAAACATCTGCAATACTTAATACATCTAAAGTATTTCTAACAACATCTTCCAAAGGCACATTGCCTGCAACACATGTAACACCTTTAACATTAAGCTCAGGTGACCTAGCTGCTAACAACAATGCTAATGCATCATCTACTCCTGTATCCACATCTAAGAACACATTATTTAGAGACACAATAAATTTCCATTATTCGTAACTAGCTTAATACATACGTAGGGTATCTAATAAAAGTGCAAAGAAACGATCACTGTCAATCTCTACTGCTACTTCAGTGTTAGCTGGTTTAGATTTAACTGATCCTGGTCTGACATCACAAAGCGTCATGCCATAAGTATGAGTTCCTGTTGTCTCAACAACCACATGCATAGGTTCAAATTGAATCATGGTAGGTTCTATAATAGCAGCAACAGCACATGGATCATGCATAGCCGCACCATCATGACTATGCCTTGTACTTGTACTCAAATAAAATGTCAACAAATCAGCAACTACTTGTGCAGTTGGATTGTTCATATCACGTATCTCGTCAATATGATTTTGTTTTGCCAAAACTTGTCTAGTTAAATTAAGTCCAGACATCAATATTGGAATGTCTGACCTAAACACAATATCGGCTGCCTCTGCATCCACATATATGTTAAATTCTGCTGCAGCAGTATAGTTGCCACTTGTACTACTACCACCCATAATACTCATTAACTTTATACGATCACGCAACTTAGGTTCCTTCTGAAGAGCCATAGCTATATTAGTCAATGGTCCCATTGGTAAAAGCACCAAATCATCCATAGACATGGCGGTATCTATAATAAAATCGACAGCATGCCCTTGTTGCAACTGAGTACTCGGTTCTGGTATTTCGGCACCATCCATACCAGACTTACCATGAACATTAGACGCATATACTGCCTCACGAAATAACGGTCCGTCTGCTCCACGATACACTGGTATATCAGTCAAATTACCAAATTCAACAATTTTTAATGCATTAGTTGTAACGTTATCTATAGACTCATTGCCTGATACTGTTGTAATACCTAATACATTCAAATGCTTTGCAGCTAATAATATTGCCAGAGCATCATCGTGACCCGGATCACAGTCAATAATTACTGCTGTCATTATGAGCCTCCCAGATTGTTTGTAGCAATATTTGTCAGACCTTCAGCAAGTTCTACAATATCAAACTCATCCTTAGCATTTGCTTCCCAGAATGTATCAAACATGTCTTTTGGAATAGCGTCCACACCATTCAATGCTCCAGCTAATGATCCTGCTATAGCAGCAATTGTATCTGTATCATTACCTATATTGGTTCCTCCTACAATTGATTCCATTGGATCCCCTTGAGCAAACACAAACAAACCTATTGCTGCTGGTACTGACTGACAAGCATCAACAGAATTTCCTATCGTATCTTCGATTAACCTAATTGCATCAGGTAAGGACTCTGCCTTCAAAGCTAGATTTACAGCTAATTCACTCCTTGCCAAAATACTAGGTCCAGGTACTACACGGGCACGCTCTTTTGCCATCTCTTCACCACGACGAGCACCATATAAACAAGCTTGTACAACGGAAAACACATCAGCATCATCTTCAAGTGCATGAGCAACACCAGCTGCTATAGCACATGCAGATGAAATAGCAATTTGTGTGTTATGTGAAGGTATACAGGTAATAAATGCGGTTTCACAAGCTCCATCCAAATCTCCAGGATGTATTAAACCTGCTGGAGCAACTCTCATAGCTGCTCCGTTAGTTGCTCCATGAGACGCCGGCTGTCTATCAGAAGTACCAATACACCCTACTAAATTAGGGTCCTTACCCTCTTTTAAAGCCTCTACAACCAGACGTGTTGTCGGTCCCATATTACCGACATGTGGCGATTCATCTGCCCATTGTAGCAAGCAATCTACCCAATCATCATAAGTCAGATTACCATTACATTCTATAATCTTGTGTGCAAGATAAAACATCTGGCTTGCATCATCAGTAACCTGACCCAACTTATTACTTTCAGCTCCTGACCAAGTGTCTGGAGGAGGCTGTTGAAATGTTCTTAACGGACCATCAAATTTAGCAAAGATTTCAGTATGATGCCATTGCTCAGTAGCAGCACCAAGTGCATCACCCATACCTGCACAAGCTAATCCACCAAGTATATGTTTATATAATTCCTTCCCATTTGCCGCTTTACTCATTTCAAATTTCCTCCTACTCTCTCCAAATACATTTTTTTCATCCTGTCTGCATCAACTCCTAAACAAACATTAATCGTGGCCTCTTTACCCCAATGATTTTTCCAATCAGCAACTGTTTGACCCGCACAAGGATGGTCTCCTTTCATAACACTTACTGATAATTTTTTTGTAGTAAACAGACTAGAATCGATTAAATAAGCTATAGCTGAAGAATCGTGTACAGGCATATAATCCTGCCCAATCCTTTCTTTATGATAATCTAAATAATGCGGTGTAATCGCTGCTATCATATCAGTAGTTGCTGATTGATTTTCCGTAAGCTCAGACAGCCAATTAGCATCAATCACTACTTGCTGAGTAACATCAAGACCAACAACTGTTAAATCCCAACCCGCAGCAAAAACTAATCCTGCTGCCTCAGGATCATTATGAATATTAGCTTCTGCAAGAGGAGACGCGTTTCCGGGAACACTAACTGCACCCCCCATAATAACAACTTCTTTAACATTAGAAGCAAATCTAGGCTCTATCCTTAATGCCAACGCTAGATTAGTAAGTGGCCCAATGGCTCCAATAGTTATTTCACCAGGTGATTCCATTACAGATCTAACTAAATGAACAGCAGCGTATTCATTGTTTGGTTTACGAGAAGACGGAGGCATATACGTCTCTCCCAAACCGTCCTGACCATGAACTTTAGCGCCTTCACCATGATAATCTCTAAGTAGAGGACTATTAGCTCCTTGATAAACTGATACCTCCTGAAGCCCTACAATGTCCAAGACTCTCAAAGCATTCTCAGTAGATAATGATACAGGCCCATTACCAAAAATAGTTGTAATTGAATGTAATTCAATCTCAGGAGAATTTGCTATCAATGCAATTGCCATTGAATCATCAACGCCGGGATCGGTGTCTAGAATCAGTTTATGTGATTTCATAATTATATATATTAATGTAATTTACAATGTATTATTACAACACAATACAGTAAATAATTCTATCCCTTCAAACCAGTAGTAGCTACTCCTTGAATATACCACTTTTGAAGCGCCAAAAACACTATAATAACAGGAAGTGAAGCTAATGTACTACCTGCAAACGTACGACCCCAGAATATCTGTGTTTGAGTAGTTTGATTTGCTATTGCCACTTGAATCATCTGTAAATCTGGACTATTAATAACTATCAAAGGCCAATAGAAGAGATTCCAAATAAACTGAAACTCAAGCAATGCCATAGTGATGATACCTGGTATAGCATTAGGAATGATCACGTTCCAAAGAATACCCCACAAAGATGCCCCATCAATAGTTGCAGCTTCATCAAGCTCTTTTGGAATCTCCTTGATAAATTGAGCCAAAGCAAAAATAACAAAGGGACTAGCAAACCAAGGAATAATCAAACCCCAAAAAGAATTATTCATTCCCAAATCTTTAACCACTATATATAAAGGCACTATTGTAGCCTGAAAAGGTATTAGCATAGTTGCAACAACAAATATAAGAAGAAAGTTTTTGAATGGAAAATCCAATCGAGCGAAAAAATAAGCCCCCATTGTATTAAAAATCAATGAACAAGAAACCACACACACAGAAACAAACAAACTGTTTGCCATAAATTTCTGAAATTCCAAACCGTACATTATCCCTACTTCACTAATGCCAAACATGTCTAAATAAGTGTTGATAGTCCATTTTATAGGCAAAAATGTATGAATTGTAAAAGGATATAAGTTAGCAAAAATCTCTTTCTCTTCTCTCAAACTACCAAGAACCATCCATACCAAAGGTGCAATAAATACTATGACCAAAATCAAATAAAGAAAATGTTCACCAATATACAAGCCTAGATCTTTCAGTTTTTGACTAACTGATTTTGGTGGACCTGCAACAATATTAATATTTGTATTTGTATTTTCCATATTCACACAACCATAATGTAATCTATTTTTTTTATTTTAATATTCAACATCTGTTCTAAACAATCTCATCTGAATCATACTAACTACTAACAAAATAAGCAACGTTACAATCGACATTGCACTTGCATATCCCATATCCTGAAACAAAAACCCAAATTGGTATATGTAATACACAATTACCTTAGTTGCATCCATAGGACCACCCTTTGTCATAACATACACTGGGACAAAGTTTTGAAATGAAAAAATAGTCTGAGTAACTACAACAAACATTAAAACACGCTTTAATAACGGTAAAGTTATATGGCGCATTATTTGCCACGGCTTAGCACCGTCAACAATAGCTGCTTCTCGATACACAGTTGGTATTCCTTTTAAACCAGCCATGATAATAATCATGCTAAATCCAAGATCCTTCCAAACCATCATAGCAGTCATAGCTGGCAAAGCTCTATCAGGATCGGATAAAAATATCTGTCTAGGTATTCCAAAAGCTGACAACATACTATTTATTAAACCAAGCTGAGAATGATACATCATAGCCCAAATAATAGAAACCACAACAACTGACGTAACCACTGGAGTAAATATTGCTGATCTAACTACTGCACTAGTTTTAGTCTCCTTCTGTAACAAAATTGCAAATACAAGAGATAGAACAACTTGTATTGGAACCTTCATCAAAACAAACAAAGCTGTTACTTTCATTGATTTCCAGAAATATGGGTCGATCATCATATTTTCATAATGTTGAAGACCAATAAAATCTCTGTATCCACCTAAAAGACTATATTGCCATAAACTTGACCTAGCAGCAGCAAAGATAGGTAGATATCGGAAAATTGAAAAATTAATTAGAGCAGGAAAAATAAATAAAAATGCAATGAAATAATAACGATTTCGTGGTGACCATAATCTAGCCAAGAATGAAGTTTCTTTGTCTGTTGAAGATATAGGAACTGTAGTCATTGTAGTTATTCTCAAATGTCTTGTATGTTTGTTTGATTACTGACGATACTTGTAAATAATATCTATATAAAACTTTGTATAACAACTTGATACATTGAAACCAACAATATGTATAAAACTTGTTGAATTTTTTCTATTGTAAAGAAGGCACGGAATTTTCATCCGTGCCTTCTTTGTTTTTCAAATAACAATTAGAATCTAATTGTTACCCTCACTTAGTTATTCCAACCAGTGTATTTTGCTACTAGACCTTCAATCCTACCGGCAGTTGCACCTAAGATTTCAGGTATATCACCACCAGCTTGGATATTTTGTAATGCTTCGGACATCATCTGCTGATACTCTGTATATCCAGGAGTACCAATACGAGGAATACCAAAATCATTCATTGCATCTAACCATAGTCTCTGGCTTCCACCTTCTGCGTATTCAGGAAGTTCGTTAAACAGACCAATATTTGCAGGTAACTGTCTGACGTACTTGTAGAATATTCTTGCGCCATCATCAGATGATGCATATTTCACAAAAGCTACAGCTTCGGCCAAATTCTCAGTATTAGGTGAAATTCCATAGTGCCAACTACCAGTGTGACAAACCTGGGTCTTGAAGTATGGAATACCAGTTACGCCCCAGTTGAAGTTTCCTTCTCCATGAATTCTGTTTAGAGCACCAATTCGGTTGTCTGGTGTGATCATAAAGGCAGAAATACGACTTTCGAAGATCTCAGGAATTGCTTCTACAGGAGTAACTTTCTGTTTCTGATGCATGTCCTGATAGAACTGATGAGCTTCAACGGACTCGTCAGAGTCAACAAAACCACGGAATGTTACACCATCGTCGCCCATACCTTTCCAAGTGTCACTACCTTTGACACCATTAGAACGTCTGAAAATACCAGCTTCGTAATCGCCAGTCCAGGTACCTTGACCCCAACGAACACCCCATTGATCAGGAACACCGTCACCGTCATTATCTAAAGTGGTTTTTACCCATGCGTCCATTGCTTCATCCATTGTCCAGGAGTCAGCCAAGGCTGCAGGTGGGTTGATACCAGCGGCATCAGTCATATCTTTGTTGTACATCATCAATGAACAAGACTGTAGGATTGGTGGTCCTAAAAGCCGGCCACGAAAACTACCTTCTTCTACAGACTGTGGGAACCATTGTGCTTTTTCTTCAGCTGTAAAGAGATCGTTCATATCAAAAATAACTCGATTGAAGCCATAGTGCTTCATGTCAGGACCATCTGCTTGATACAAGTCCCAAGGTAAGCCAGCTGCAACAGAAGCTTCAATTTTGGGGAAAAGCTCACGGAATGGAATAGTCTCGAATTCAAGATCTACATATGACCATTTACCGCCATCTATCTTCTGGAATTCAGCCAACTGTTCTCTCCATGCATTCAACTGATCATCATCAGACAATGCAAGGAATTTCAAGGTAACAGGGTTCTTGTCAGGATCAGCATCTAATGATTGAGCATTGGAATCGACCTCAACAATCTTCTCTACCTCAACTATCTTTTCAACTGGTACTTCTTTAATTACTTCTACTACCTCAGGCTGACAAGCACCCAACAAAAGGGATGCCATTATCAAACCTGATACAATTAAACGAAATTGTTTCATAACTGTTCTCCTCTGAAATACAGTTTTTATCGCATCTTTGTTTCTAATTAATACCACTCGTAAACCTACCCCCTAGTTGTACTACCTTCTTACAATCAACCAAATCATTGATTGTCTACTACACTTTTTCAACCTTTTCTCCTATATTTTTGAGCTAGCACCTCCTTGAAAATATTCGCTTTACAGTGAAATAAACATAGACTCTTATTTATAACTGACTACATGTAAAGCGCATTTGCAATTCAATTTTATCACAAAGACCGTAACACTTCCACTAAAATTACAAACTATTTACGCTATATAAATAAATATCAAACCCTAAACACAGAACACTATCGATTCTGACGCAAACACTCTAACAAAAGATTAAAAGCCAGATGCAAATCCGCCAAACTAATATGTTCCTGGTTAGTATGTATAGCTTTCATACCTAATCCAAATGGCACACAATTTATACCTGCCCCATTCAAATGATTAGCATCGCCACCTCCATCTGTAACAACTGTCTTAGGCTCTATACCCAACTTACTACATGCTGACATAAAATACTGCATGCATTGACTATCATTAGAAACAACATAACCTGAATACAAAGATGTCCAATTAATATCAAAGTTAGCCCCAAATTCTTGTGTGATTTTTTGAATGTTTACAAACATTTCTGTTTGAACATAATTAATTTTTTCTATATCATGACCTCTTAGCTCGCCAATTAATTTCGCTTGGTCTGCAACCACATTAGTAGTAGTACCTCCGGTTACTATTCCATAATTAGTTACCGTATTGTTATCAATTCGGCCACATGGCAACTCACCTATAATAGAGCTAAGTACTTTGATTGCATTAATGCCTTTTTCTGGATCCAATGCAGCATGAGCTGACTTTCCCAAAACATCTAAAAAGTATTTCCATTTATAAGGAGATTTAACAATAACCGTACCAACTTCAGTGTCTCCATCCAATACAAAACCACACTTAGACACTAAATTAGTTTTTTTAAGATAGCTTGCCCCTAGAACACCGATCTCCTCTTGTACAGTAAATACTATCTCCAACGGTGTTACCAAATCACCAGGGTTTTCAACAACATAATGTATCATTTCTAATGCGATTGCAACACCAGCCTTGTCATCTGCACCTAATATTGTTTTACCATCTGTATGCACAATACCATCACTTACCATCACATTAATTTTATTCGAGGAACCTAACTTTGGATCTACTGTATCCATATGTGCTGATAACAATAAAGAAGGTTTATCATTATCGTTATCATTATCACTTAACCTAACAACCAAATTGCCAGTATTTCCACCTATATCTTTTACAGCTTCATCTTCTACTACATCTACACCTAAACTAGAGACACGATCCAATATATAATCTGCAACCTGTCGTTCATTCTGAGAAGGACTAGGAATTTCACAAAGTTCCAGCAAGGTAATATTTAAACGATTCTGATTCATAAATCTCCCGATTTATTCTTTTCCATAGCTACAACATCCAATATATCTTTTCTGGCAAATCTTGCGCTTGTTCCTAAAGACTGCAAACTCAAAGACGCCGTTGCATGACCCCAGCTCAAAGCTTGGGAAATAGTATGACCCTCTAATATAGAAGCTATAAATCCAGCATTAAACGCATCCCCAGCACCTATGGTATCTTGAATTTCTGATGAAATCGAATTTGTACGCATAACCTTGTCACCATTAGTACATATAGCACCTTCTGCACCATCGCGAGATATTACAAATCTTTGATTATTTGCTAGATTCTTTGCTGCCTGTTCGATGTTTCCTACACAATCTAATAATGGTATTTCTTCAGTAGAAGATCCTAAAACATAATCAGACAATCCAATTGCTCTCCTTATATATAATGAGTATTCCTGATCTATTTTCCCATTAATTTTGCCTGCTCTCAAATTTAGATCAAAAGATACAGGTACATTCATACTTTTAGCGTATTCCATAGTATTAAATATAGTATTTCTAGTAGGGTTTTCAATTAATGACAACCCTGTTGTATGAAGCCATGTAATGTCGTTGTAGACACTAATATCAACCATATTTGAATCAAGCTTCAAATCGGCTCCTTCTCTCTTTGGCCAACTTTTTAGATTTGCAAAACCGCTAGGGTCTACCATAGCAAATACAAGTGTAGTAAACTCATCTGCAAGTTCCACTAAACCTGCAATATCCACTCCTGCTGATAAAAAGGTCTCTTTAATCAAACTGCCATAAACATCCTTACCTACGGACCCCACAAACGCAACATCCATCCCTAAATAAGATAACAATTTTGCTGTATTAGCAGCTGATCCTCCACAAGTAACCTCTGGTGTAAAATCCTGCTGAGCATCTGTTACACTAGCGCTTGAAGACCGTATTACTATGTCAGCACAGGCGTCACCAATAACAACTACCATGGCATTTTTTACTCATAACAATTTGTTGCGGACTCCACAAAACTACGGATCTTTTCCGGATCTTTAGCACGACTGTCAAAAATATTTGTATGAGTAAATGAATCTACACACCAAGGTTTTACTATTCTAATAGCCTCTGCAACATTTTGTGAACTAAGACCACCAGCTAAAACAACGGGGATGTTCACTGATTCTACTATCTTACTACTTATACTCCAGTCATGTGTGCTACCAGTGGCACCAATACCTGTAAAAGACTTTATGTCTGTATCCAAAATAATATAATCACAGAACGCTTGGTACCTTAAAGATAAATCTATTGTGCTTTCATCTATAACTGGAATGGCCTGCATTATTTTGGTGCTCGAAATAATACCCTTTAATTTCGCTACTTTTCCTACTGGCATACTATCGATATCTCCGGAAAGATGAATAACATCTGGTTTGACTTGAGCAACAGTTTCTACAATTTCATCAAGATCGTCAGAAACCGTTAATGCTACTTTACTCACATGATAATCATTAGATACTGCACTAAAAATATCTCTGCATCTAGCGTATGAAACCTCTAATGGTAATCGACCACGCTCACCTGTTGCTACACCTACAAAATCAACTCCTAATTTAGCACTCATTAAAGCATCTTCAGGAGTTTTATGACTATATATCTGTATTTTCATAAACAAATAATACTCTTCAATCCACAATGTTATTAACGAGACAACATCAATATCGATCCTACCCCTAAACTCAGTCCAATTAATCTGTATGTTGTAACTGGCTCCTTAAAGAAGATAACTGAAAGCACAACAGCAACTATTACTGACAAACCCCTGATTGGAATTATCACGCTTCCTTCTCCACCCATTTTAAAGGCTGTAAACATGCTAACATAGGCTATCGAACCACATAAGCCAACGAATAAAGCCAAAGCTGTCATCTTCATAGATATGGTGAACGGTTCTTTTTGAACCCAATGCACTACCAATGCCGCAGTACAATACATGATATTAATTATTAGCAAAAATGGTGGTGCATACACTCCATTTGCAGCACCTACCTTATTACCAAACGTATTAACTCCCATACCTATCATAGCAACAAAAGCCAACACAATTGTTATATCCACATTCAAACTCCTCAATTAAATATTTTACTACTGTATATTGTTGACTATATCAACATATTCAGCTACTTTCTTCTCATCAACAAATGAACCCCATCCTTGTGGTTCAAAACATGAACCCACAAGAGCTCCATCAGCCTTAGACAATATCCTAGAAGCATTTTCATGGTTAGTATGTCCACCTATTATGACTGGTAATGTGGGATATTTCTCCTTTAGTTCAGAAATCATTGACAGACAAACATCTTCGTCAGGATGTGCTATTTCAACACCATTCGTACCTGCTCTAATTGCTTCTGCTGCTGCATCCACAAGAGATTTACCATGTAGCCAGCTAAAATGCATACTCTCTATTTCTGCTAACAATGAAACATCATGTGCATCGATCTTGTTTCGATATTCTGCTAAACCCACTGGATCTGATTGAGCAACCCCAGCTGGAGTCATAGTAGAACCTACTAGCGCATTACAACGAACAAAAACTCCTCCACAGAACTTAGCAACAGCTAAAGATGCTTCAAGCGCATTCCACAATATCTGAACTCCAACGTGAAAACTTGCCGGACTTTGTTTGCTAACTTCATTTACTATAGTGGCAAATGATGAGAGCCTAGCTGGATCTACCTCAGGACCTACAGAATAAATCTGATCAATAGTCTGTATAACACAACCATCAGCCCCACCTGCAACTAACGCTTCAGCATCCCTAAGTGCTTTTTTAAGGGACTTCTCCTCGTTACCTTTCTCATAAAAAGGGGTGCCTGGCAAGGGCAGTAAATGTATCATTCCATACACTAACTTCTTGTCAGAAAAAATTCCAGGATTAATGTCACTCTCACCCCTTGCACGCACCTTTTTATTATTATTATTATTCATTATATACACTCCACATTATATTCATTAACAATTGAAACTTAATTGTGCATCCCTAACTACAACTTGTTTGATAATATATCCAACATCATATCGACAAAAAGATCTCCATCAGCATGCAATGCAACATGTACGTTGGGTGGCTTCCTACCACGATCACCTGAACGATCTATATCCACCACTGTTCGCCCATCAGTTAATTCTCCTATAGTTTCTACATCAACGTGCGCAAACACAGTTGATACTACATCTGGATTAATAATTGAACAAACAGCCAACGCATCATGAATCGGAGCACTTGCTCCAGATTCCATAGGTTGGATTTGATCATAAGCATTGATACGATGCTCAGCAAAGCTAGCAGCGCAGATTGATGCAGGAGTACCTATATCTCTCAACTTTTCACATGTATTCATTGTAAATAATGCCTCATGAGTTGCGTCAAGAGTAACCAATCTAATTGGTCGACCACAATTCATAACAATCCGTGCCGCTTCAGGATCAACCCATATATTAAACTCAGCTGAAGATGTACAATTGTTGACATGATGTCCTCCACCCATAATTACAATTTCTGGTATTTTATCCAAAATTTCAGGAGCCTGACGTATAGCCAACGCCACATTAGTTAATGGACCAACTGGCACCAAACTAATATCTCCGTCGGATTCCAAGTAACTATGTATTAGATACTCAACTGCATTTATATTACCTTTTGACGATTTAGCCTCCGGTAAATCTAAGTAAGCTCCATGAATCTTATTAGGTTCATAACTTGGTATATTTGGCTTTCTGCCAGGAGTTAAAGTTGCCGACAAAGGCAAAGCACAACCTTCATATACAGGAACATTAGCCTTTATATAATCAACAACTCTAAGTGAATTTTCCGTACATATCTCAACAGGACAATTACCATTTACTGTAGTAATACCTATTAGATCAATCTCGGGTGATAACACAGAAGCCATAATAGCAATTGCATCGTCCGTACCAGTATCAACATCCATAATAACTTTAGTAGTCATAACTGTTCTCCTTTATAATCAAACAAATAAAATATAAGATAAACAACTATTTTTCAAGTGAATATAATTTCCAAACCGAATTCATTATCATATCATATAAGGTTTAAAGAAATGCCAAAACAATTGGAAAGCAAAACTTAGACTACAAGTATAATACATTAGAAAATAACAGCAATCTAATATAATATGATTATTCAAATATATGCATTCTCAAACACAGAAGACGCAATTTTAGCTACAAAACTAGGGGTTGATCAAATTGGATTTGTAGCAGGAGAATATGGTAAAGTCCATGGTGAATTAAGTTTCGAAGCTTGTGTGGAAATTACAAATGCCCTTAGAGGAAAAGGAACTTCTGTTGCTCTCACTATGTCAACTAATATTGCAGAAATTGTTGGTATGGTCAAATTTGTTAATCCAAACATAGTACATATATCAACCGACACTTATGACATAGACGTTCAAGCTATGCAAATTTTGCGACAAAAAATACCATCTCACATTCAAATAATGAAAGCTATTCCTGTTGAGAATACCCAAAGCATTGATTTAGCCATTGAATTCTCAAACACATGTGATCAAATACTATTGGACACAAAAGTTACTGGTTTCCCTGGAATAGGTGCAACTGGTCATACACATGACTGGAACATCAGCAAAAAAATAGTAGAAAAAGTCAATTGTCCTGTTATATTAGCAGGAGGCCTATCTGCTAATAATGTAATTGAAGCTATCAAAGTGGTCAAGCCATGGGGAGTAGACAGTAATACATCAACGAATGTTGATGGTGACAAAGTCCAAAAAGATATGGATCGAATTGCCGCGTTTTGTACATCTGTAAGAGGTAACTCTAATACATGAAAACAAACAACACCTTAAGTGCAAGTCTACTAGGTCCCATTAATGTGGATGTTACTATGCCTATTGAAAAATACCCTGAAGAGGGTGATGATGCAGGATCACCAACATGCAGTGTTGAAACTGGTGGTGTTGTAGGAAACACTGCAATTGTACTAGCCAAACTAGGTGTAAACACCAATCTATTAGGTTGTGTTGGAGATGATGTTTGGGGAAGTTTAGCCCTAAATGCGTTTAAGAATAATGGAGTTAATGTATCAGGAATATCGATCACGCCTGAAACAAGCACTGGTCTTAATTTTGCTGCAGTTAGCAAAGGTGGAGAACGTACTTTCTTCAATGCGTGGGGAGCTAATATCTGGACAGAACCATCTAGTTTCAATCTCGACATCATCAAATCTACAAGCATTTTGCAGATCACAGGACATCCACTTACTCGCAGTGCTAACAAATCTATTGTACTCAAAGCTATTGATATTGCTCAATCAAACAACATTCCTATATGTATGGACACTAGTATCAGACCAGTTTTTGACAATCCAGAAGAAATTCGATCCGTAATACCAAAACTAAAAATATGTATTCTTGGTTATAAAGAAGCATGTTATTTAGTCAATGAAGATGAACCATTTACCATAGCTGAACATATCCTGTCTCAAGGTCCAGCAATGGTAGCTATAAAACTAAGCGAAAAAGGTTCCGTTTTAGTTACCAAAACAAAGCGCTCGATAGTGCCTCCATATCAAGTTGATACTGTCGATACTACTGGCGCTGGAGACACTTTTACTGCTGGAATAATAGTTGGTTGGCTCTCAAAACTAGATCTATACTCAACAGGTGTCCTAGCAAATATGCTTGGAGCACTTGCAACCACAGTATATGGTGCAGGAACAAAACTGCCTGGAGCAAATGAAATAACCAGCTTTATTGCTTCATTAGATCCTAAAGACAAACACAAAATTGCAATTGATCAAATTTTAGAATTGTTTTCTTAGAATAGTCGTGTTTTTACAAACAACCAAATTATTTTTTGCTAGGAGGCAAACATGAAACAATTGGTAATAGACACTGACCCTGGTGTTGATGATGCATTAGCAATAATGATGGCTAATGCTCACACCAACACACAAATAAAAGCCATCACTACTGTGGCCGGCAATGTAGAACTGAATCACATAACAACTAATGCTTGTAAGCTAGTTGAAACACTAGAAATAGATGCTCCTGTATACATTGGCTGTGGTCAATCCCTGTTAAACACTGAAGTTGAAGACGCAGCAGGTTTCCATGGCAATGACGGACTAGGTGATGCTAACATACCTACACCATCAACAAAATTTGCGAAAGGTCATGCTTCAGAAGCAATTTGCTCGTTGGCCAACAAACACCCTGACACTCTAGACCTAGTAGCATTAGGGCCTTTAACAAATATAGCAGTAGCATTAATGATAGATCCTGATCTACCACAAAAATACAATAGCTTAACTATCATGGGTGGTGCCTTAAGGGCGCAAGGTAACACAAGCAATTACACATCTGAATATAACTTCTATCGTGATCCTGAAGCAGCAAATATGGTTTTATCTCGATGGCCAATGTCAACTATTGTTGACTGGGAGATAAGTCTTGCTAATCCAATTGATTCTGAAAATCTTTCTAAGTTGTTTGCATTAAAGTCTAAACATTCCTGTTTTTTTGAAAAAATTTCACGCAAAACTATTACCCACATAGAGGAATTGATAGTAAGCAAAGACTTAGGGTACAACGTAAAAAGTTCTGATGGAGCCAAGATTTTTTATGCACCAGACCCGCTAGCAATTGCCGTACTTCTTGATCCCAATGTAATAACCAAGTCTGAACAAAAATTCGTTACTGTTGAAACTGCTCCGGGCCTCTCAAGAGGCCAATCACTAGTTGACTGGTTGGGTATAACTGGAAAAACACCGAACGCTAATTTAATTACAGAAATTTCTACCAAACACTTTCTAGATCTCGTAGAAAAAGCACTTTCCTAAAAATGTTCACTGACCTAGAATTTCTGGAGAAATCCGCCAACTCACTTGAAAACAACATCGTTGATTTTCTATGTGATCTAGTCTCTATACAATCTGTCAACGGAACAAATCCTGAAAAACATGTAGCTGATCGTATAACTCTTGAAGCAAAAAAACTTAATTTACCATTCCAAATTAAATCTCAAAAGAAAGATAGACCGAACGTACTAGTAAGTTATGGGGATGGCCCATTAGAATTCCTTTTTGTTGCACATATGGACACTGTATCTCCTGGAGATATCAACACCTGGAAGTCTAATCCATTTCAAGGTGTAAAAAGAAATGATCGCATTTATGGACGAGGTACAGCTGACAACAAAGCAGGCATAGCTTGTGCTCTATATACCATTGCCATGATGAAGAATCTTTCTATAATTCAGAACAACATGAAAATAACTTTAGCTGCTGTTTCAGATGAAGAGTCCGGTGCTACTAGTAAAATCGGAGTACAACATCTGATAAACACCAATTCTTTAAACGACGCCAAAGGTGCTATATACACTTATGCTAGCGACAACGTATGTATTGGTCATCGTGGTCTATTAAGACTAGAAATAACAACAATTGGTAAATCAGTACACACAGGAGGTAACGCATGGAATGACGGCATTGATGGTATTAACGCAGTAACTGGTCTTGCTGCAATATTGTTAAAGCTCGAGTCTACAAAGATTGATTTTACACCTCACAAATCATTTGGAACCTTACGCAATATAATAACTCCTGGAACAATTTTCAATGGTGGAGAGTTTGAAAGCGTAGTACCAAACAGTGCCACTGCTATTGTCGATATCAGATTACTTCCGGAAACCGACTACAATTATATTATTAATCTCATAAAATCATTGATAATAGATGAAACTAAACAAAGACCCGGTATCAAATACAATCTTTCTGTAAAAAACAAATTGCCAGCTGTAGTATTAGATGAAAATCATCCATTAGTAACAACTACTGTCGACATAGCACAAAAAATTACTAGGCAAGAATGGAATGCGCTTGGTGCAGGACCTGCAAACGAAGGATATATGCTCATAAAATCTGGTATACCCACTTTATGTGGGTTTGGGCCAAAAGGCGATAATGCACATGGAGCAAATGAATGGATTGAAATTAATAGTCTCTCAACAACAACTGCAATATATGCTGCTGTTGCAGAACAATATCTATCAACAATAGAAAATAACAAATAATATCAACCAATCTAATAGTTAATATATGTCTAATAAAACATTACTCACAAACCTTGACATTGTCACACTAGATAAAAACGAAACAATACAGCAAAATGCTTCTATTATGATAGAAGATGGCTTAATTACAAAAATATTTGACTCTAACAATTTAGAAAACAAGAAAAACTCGATTGATTGTACTGGCAAAATAGCAATGCCAGGATTAGTAAATGCTCATTGTCATAGTCCAATGAACATGGTTAGAGGATGGGCAGAAGATCTTCCATTTGTCGAGTGGCTAGAAGCCATATGGGTAGCTGAAAGCGGCATTACACCCGACGACGTGTATTGGGCAGCCTCTTTAGCAGCAGCAGAAATGATCAAGTCCGGAACAATTGCATATAACGACAAGTACTTTTATATGAACAAAATAGCTGATGTTGTTAAGGAAAGTGGAATGAAAGCTGCTTTAACTTGGACTGTCTTTGGAATGGGAGAAAACACAGAAGTAGGAGAAGGATTACATGAAACAATAGACTGGATCAAATCTTTAGAAGATCACCCTAACATCAAGACATACATTGGCCCACATTCTCCTTATCTATGCCCAGAAAATTTTATAAGACAGTGTATAAACATAGCGCTCGAATTAAAAAAAGGACTACATTTACATGTTGCTGAAACACAAGAGCAAGTGCATCAATCAATCGAACGATATAATCTTAGACCAGTTCAACACCTTGACAGCCTAGGAGCATTTGATCTACCTGACAGCACTGTTGCTGCTCATACACTCCATGTTGATCAAAGAGATCTTCAAATTCTTGCACAAAAAAATGTTTTGATACCTCATTGCCCTATTACATACATGAAGCTTGCAATGCCTTTTCCTTCTCTGCAAAAATCTTTAGATGCTGATATACAAATATGCCTAGGTACTGATGGTCCCGGATCAAACTCTGATATGGATATGTTCGCTGTTATAAGACAAACAGCCCTTGTCCACAAACATCTATCCAATGATCCTACGATTCTATCTGGAGACACCTTGCTACGCATGGCAACCAAAACTGGCTCCAAAACTATCGGAATGCAAAACCATGGCACCATAAAAGTTGGCGCGCCTGCTGACTTGATTTTAATCAACATGGATGCTCCTCATCTAAAACCAACACACAACCTTGTTGCAAACATTATTAACTGTGTCAAAGGAAGTGATGTATCAGACACAATGGTTAACGGAAAATGGTTAATGCGCAACCGTGTACTACAAACACTTGATGAAGAAAAAATATTATATGAAGCCAACAAACGTTCGTTAAATGTAGTAAACAGAGGAAAAAAACAACTTAGACACTACACACATTAAAAATCACAATAAACATTGTACATACAATTTATTAGAACAATAAGGATATACAATTTCACAAATGAACACTTCTCATATCACTAGTATTATAAAAAAAATCATTGCAGAGAACGTTAAACTTACTCATTCTGAATCAGTCTGTATTGTTACGGACACAAACAAATTGTCTTTAGCACAAGCTTTTATTGATGAAGTAAAACAATATAACAGTGACCCGATATTAGTAACCATGAACCCAAGAAATCAACACGGAAGTGAAGTGCCTTTGATCATATCTGGTGCAATGAAAGCAGCTGACGTAGTATTTCAAATCGTTACACACGCTATGACGCATACTGACGCAACTCAAGAAGCACTGAAGTCCGGCAGTAGAATCTTAGTTCTAAGAGGTATTACGGATGATCTAATGCTTTATGGAGCCATTAACGCCAATTACAATGAAATCTCTATTGCCTGCCATAAAGTAGCCAACTTAATGAAAGATGCGAAACTAATACAACTTCTGTCTCCTGCAGGAACAAACCTGACTATGAGCATAGAGAATCGTAACCCTCACATACTGGATGGTATAGTAAAAGGACCTGGAACCTTTGCAGCCATGCCTGACGGTGAAACAGCAATCAGCCCTGTGGAAACAACTACTGAAGGTTTGTTAGTGATTGAACACTCAATGGACGGAGTAGGGTTACTAGATGCTCCTATATACCTGACAATAACCCAAGGAAAAGTATTGTCAATAGAAGGTAAACAATCAGCACAAAAATTACAAAACTTAATTGATCAAGGAGATGCAAACTCAAACAACATAGCAGAATTTGCAATAGGAACTAATCCTAAAGCTCGTCTTGTTGGCAATCTAGCAGAAGATAAAAAACTAGAAGGTTCGGTTCATGTTGCCATTGGAGACAATCATGTACTTGGTGGTACTGTTATTAGCAACATTCATTTAGATGGAATGGTATTAAACCCTACTGTACATATTGATAACAAATGCATTATAGACAATGGTAAACTACAATTAGACTAATTTAACTCTATCACTAACTAGGAGGTACATCATTAACATAATAGACTTAACTATGCCCTTCAGCCCCTCAGTAACAGCTCTAGAAGGTCATCCTAATATTTCTATGGAACCCATAACAACACATGAAGCTGATGGCAGATCCAACACCAAAATAGTTTTCAGTATTCACACAAGCACACACATTGACTCTCCACAACACTTTTATGCAGATGGTACTACCATAGACCAAATGGACTTGAAAATATTTTATGGAAAAACTTTTATGTGTGATCTTCGCAACATTGTAAAGCCAGGCCAGGCTATTGACAAAAAAGATTTAATTGCTGGAGGCTTACCTCCAATCGAAAATCTACGTGGAAATCGATTGCTCTTATATGCTGATTGGGCTTCCTCCAGATGGACAGAACCTAATCTTTACAAGGGCAATATGTATCTATCTGAAAAAACTGCTCAATGGCTAGTCGATACTGGTATAGTGGCTCTAGCAATGGACTTCTCTGTTGATGGGCATTACCCTTACCCATGCCATCAAATTATACTAAATGCAGGAATTCCATTAATCGAAAACCTAATTAATCTCGATCAAATCAAGACATCCGAATTCACTATGATCGCTCTCCCTTTAAAAATAGAAAATGGAGATGGAGCACCTGCGCGTGTGCTAGCCATTACAGAATAATGAGCCAATTAAAACTAAACCACATAGGAATTGTAGTCAAAACTTGGAGAAAACTGCTGATATCTTTAATAAAACATTAGGTTTATCGTTAGAAGACATAGAAGATTACAAAGAAACTCTTAGAATCGGGTTCTTACCAATTGGATCAACAGACATTGAACTCATAGAACCTATATCAAGCAAGGGAATTAACGCTGATTTTCTAAAGGAACAAGGTGAAGGAATTCATCATATTGCTTTTGAAGTCGATAGTCTTGATCAAGCAATTGATCATGCAGTAAAGAATGGTGCTGAAGTAATATTCGGACCTACGGAAGGAGCACGAAGCAAAAGAATTGTCTTTTTGAAGGGTGATATATTTGGCGGTACAATAATAGAATTGCTAGAATCCAATCAATCCTCTCAATAGAGTAGAATTGATAAATCTGCAAAACAATCTATAAAAGGAGCTTGTAATGGATCTTAATTTGAAAGACAAAGTTGTATTAGTAACTGGTGGCAGTAAAGGTATTGGCAAAGCGATAGCTCTAAATCTGTCTAAAGAAGGTGTTAAACTAGCAATTTGCGCACGCGGTCAAGATCTTCTTGATACAACTGCTTCTTTTATCGAAAAAGAAACCAGTAATGAAGTCCTACCAGTAACTGCTGACCTCACAAATCCAGATGATGTAAAAACTATGGTAGACAAAATTATTACACACTATGGTCGTATAGATATCTTAGTCAACAATGCAGGCAGCTCTCCCGGTGGAGTTTTAGAAAATCTAACCGAAGAAGATTGGGCTCAATCATTACAACTTAAATTCATGGGGTATGTACGATGTTGTAAAGAAGTAATTCCCCACATGCGAAACCAAGGTGGTGGTAGAGTGGTAAATATAATAGGAAACGATGGTGTAAAATTTTCTTATTGGGAAATTACACCTGGCGCTGCAAATGCAGCAGGTCAAAACTTTACATTATCTTTAGCTGGTCAATATGGAAAAAACAACATAACATTTGTAGCTATTAACCCAGGTCCAGTCGCCACTGAAAGATGGGATGGATTGCTGGAAGCAATGGCACGCGATCGAAATATTAGTAAAGATGAGGCTGATCGACTCTCCAAAGCAAGCATTCCTCTAGGTAGAATCTGTACTCCACAAGAAGTTGCTGATTTGGCTACATTTATGGCATCTGATCGAGCACATTTCATTAACGGAACCATGATAGAAATAGATGGTGGGCAACGGAAAGCTATTATGGATACTTAAACATCGAGTTTATTATTAGCAAAGAAATAAAGTTTGTTCTATATATAAACAATTTTTAAAACAAATGATTTCTAACTATTCAAACACTACATCTTCTCTTCTCTGTAAAGAACAAATTCCTCTCCTTCAAGGACAAGGATGTTATATTGATGATGTTACATTATCAAACATGCTACATATAGCATTTGTACGTAGCCCTTATGCTCACGCTCACATCACAAATATCAACACTACTACAGCTAAAGCATTACCAGGAGTTGTAGGTGTATTTTCTGGACGTGATATTTGTTCCTATATTAAACCTATACGCCCAATGCTGGACAATTCTAGCTTTAAGGCTACAGACTGGTATCCTATAGCACAGAACAAAGTGCGCTACGTTGGCGAAATTGTGGCGGCTATAGTAGCTTCTGATAGATATATTGCTGAAGATGCTGCAGAAAATGTTATTGTAGAGTATGACCCTTTACCAGTTGTCAGTTCTGCTATAGAAGGAATGTCGACAAACTCTCCTCTTGTTCACCCAAAACTCAAGAGCAACATTATATTACATACGCAATCCGGACTAGATAAAAATGACAAAGCTTTTACAAGCGCTGATCTCATAGTCAAAGGCAAATTTCAACACCCTAGAGTCACAGGAATACCTATTGAAACCTGTGGCGTAATAGCAAAATACAAAAACAATACTGATGAATTAGCAATTTGGACATCAACACAAATTCCTCATTTGCTTAGAGATGCATTATCTGAGTCTCTAAATATGCATGTTAACCAAATAAGAGTTATAGCACCAGATGTTGGCGGTGGATTTGGAATTAAAATGCAAGCACTTCCTGAAGAAGTTATCGTATCTTATTTGTCACGATACCTCCTTCTTCCAATCAAGTGGACACAAGATCGTATGGAAAACTTACAGGCTAGTTTTCACTCCAGAGACGCTATAGTTGAAGCAAAGTTACTCGCAAAATCAGACGGTAGTATAGTAGGACTAAAAGCTCAAGCCATATGCGACGTAGGTGCTTACAACGCTTTTCCATTAACTGCTGGCCTTGAACCTTTTACTATAGGTAGTGCATTAGCAGGTCCTTATAAATTTGCACATTACTCTTATGAAGGATATGCCGTTGCAACTAACAAATGTCCTATGGGAGCATATCGGGGTGTTGGTTTTGTGCTAGGACCAATGGTAATGGAAGGTTTATTAGATCGACTATCTAATAAAATTGGAATGGATCCTATTCGTTTGCGCAAGAAAAACTTAGCACAACCTACAGAGTTCCCTTTTCAAAGTCCTGCTGGTCCAGTATATGACAGTGGCAATTATCCAGCATTATTGGATCTAGCTCAAAAAGAAGCTCCTTATTCTAAATGGCGTGATCTACAAGCAAAAGGACGAAAAGAAGGTAAGATGTTAGGTATTGGTATTTCTTGTTTTATAGAAATGACTGGTATGGGTCGAGACACTTATCGCAAACGCGGAATGATTAATGTACCTGCTTTTGATGGAGCAAAACTACAAATAGATAAAAATGGACATGTAGCAGCCTTTATCAGTACTCCATCTCAAGGGCAAGGTCAAAAAACAACTTTTGCTCAGCTGGTTTCGAATGTATTAGGTGTTTCACCAGATGTAATTAACGTACACTTAGGCGATACAGCTAGTACACCTTATGGATCAGGAACCTTCGCCAGTCGTAGCCTAGTAAGCGGAGGTGGTGCTTTGCTTCAGGCGACTAACATGATGATAGTAAAGCTCATCAATTTAGCATCTGCTCACTGGAACATCGAAACAGACAAAATCCAATTTAAGAATGGAACAATAATAAGATCAGATAACGAATCTGACTACCTGCCTATAGAGTATTTGGCCAAATTAGCATATACTCCCTTTCAAGATCTTCCTCCCTCTATTGAGCCCGGACTTAGTATAACCGTGTCTTATAATCCACCAGCTGCAGTTAGTTCCGCTGCTGTACATATGGCATTAGTAGAAATAGATAACAGCACATATGAAACAATAATTAAAGATTATGTGGTAGCTGAAGATTGTGGCAACAAAGTTAATCCAGCAATAGTAGAAGGTCAAGTACGTGGTGGAATAACACAAGGTATAGGCATAGCTCTTTTAGAAGAGTTGTCTTATGATAATGAAGGTCAACTTATAAACGGAACGCTAATAGATTATTTGGTTCCTGGAATATACGAATCTCCATCCATAAGAATTGTCAGCATGGAAACACCATCTCCCTGGAGTATTGGAGGATATAAAGGAGTGGGAGAAAGTGGCACTATAGGAGCGCCATCAACTATCACTAATGCAGTCTATGACGCTCTTGAAACCTCTCCTGAGCACACAAGGTTACCATTAACCCCAGACAGAATTTTCAAACTAAAAAATTTATCCAATTTATAATTAATTTTAATGTTTATACACTAAATTTATGACTATCGGAGCATCAACCAAAAGATTAGAGGACAAACGCTTTCTACAAGGCCGAGGATCATACGTAGATGATTTACAACTGCCTGGAATGCTTCATTCTGTGGTACTTCGCAGTCCTTATGCACACGCAAAAATCATAAAAATAGAAACTGATTATGCTGTTTCAATGCCAGGCATTATAGACATTCTCACATTTGCTGATTTAGAAGAAGTAACAACAATCCCTATACGCCTAAACCCATATGGATCATTAGAGCCTTTTTTACAATATCCATTAGCACACAAACGTGTAAGATACGTAGGTGATCCCGTAGCATTAATTATAGCTAACAATCGATACCAAGCAGAGGATGCTCTAGATCATATAAACATTCTTTACGAACCACTCCCAACAAGCATCCAAGTTCAAGGCACAGTAAGTATTCCTTTATATGATGAAGCCACAGACAACATAGCATCTAACTTTATAATGAAAAAAGGAGATGTAGATAAAGCATTTAATTCTGCCGACCATATTACTGAAATGGAGTTCACCTCAGGACGACACAGTGGCGTACCTCTTGAAACTAGAGGCTTAATTGCTAGTCATGAAGAATCAACCAACAAACTTAAAGTTTGGGGACCAACTAAAGTCACTCACTTTAATCGTAACGTTCTAGCAGGTATGCTGGGTTTAGAAGAACATCTTATTGAAATGATAGAACCAGATGTAGGAGGTGGATTCGGTGTCCGTGGCGAATTTTATCCGGAAGATTTCCTTATACCTTATGCGTCACGAAAACTAAAGCGTCCCATTAAATGGATTGAAGATCGTCTAGAAAATCTTGTAGCTTGCAATCATTCCAGAGAACAAACTTACCTTATGAAAATGGCATTGAAAAAAGATGGGACTATTTTAGGTATAAAAGTCTTGATATTAAATGATCAAGGAGCTTATATACGAACACACGGCATAATCGTACCAGAACTAAGCGCAGCTATTTTCCCTGGACCTTATCATATTCCTAATTATCATTGTGAAGTACGTTCAATATTAACTAACAAAACCCCTTCTGGGACATACAGAGCCCCCGGTCGTTATGAATGCAACAGTAGTCGTGAACGTCTTTTAGATAAAGCTGCTGCTGAAATTGAATTAGACCCTGTTAAACTACGATTTAAAAACCTCATCAAACCAGAAAATATGCCCTATAAAGTTGGCACCCATTCATTAGGAGAAGATATAGTCTATGATACTGGTGATTATCCATATGCTTTACAAGAAGTGTTAAAAATATCAAACTACACACACTCACAACCTGCAACAACATCTATTTCTACAAAAAAAACAGGTTATGGTATTGCATGTTTTGTTGAAAAAACTGGCTTGGGCCCATTCGAAGGAGCAAGGGCAACAATGAACTCTTCTGGCAATATCACCATCAGTACAGGAGCTGCAAACGTTGGGCAAGGCCTTGAAACTACATTAGCTCAAATAGCTTCTTCTGTATTTCAATTATCTCCAGAATCAATTACTGTGTTGCATGGCGACACTAACCTAATTCCATATGGAGTTGGCAGCTTTGCCAGCAGAGCCACGGTAATGGCAGGTAGCGCAGTGTTTTACGCATCAAAAAAACTCCTAGACAAAATAATGATTCTAGCATCCACCATGCTGAACACTTCTATCAACAAACTGCAAATAGACAATGGATATGTATTTATGGATGAAGAACCTAACAAGCGCCTTACTTTTTCAGAGATAGCACAACAAGCTCATCCTAGCAATTGTCCAATGAACATTGAGCCAGGACTGGATTTCACATATTATTTCAAATGCGATAAAATGACATATGCTCATGGTGCTACAGTAATAAAGGTAGAGGTAGATACACAAACATGTGCGATCACGCCACAAAAAGTATGGATAGTATATGATGTTGGTAAAGCGATTAACCCACAAATGGTAAAAGGGCAGATAGAAGGTGGAGTCGTCCAAGGTTTAGGAGGAGCTTTGTTAGAAGAATTCAAATATGATCAAAGCGGTCAACTAATAAGTGGCTCTTTTATAGATTATCTATTGCCCACAGCTGCAGAAACACCAATTCTAATATCAAAGAGAATAGAAAGATCAAATTCACCACTAAACCCCCTAAAAGTAAAAGGTTCTGGTGAATGTGGAATCGCCGGTATAGGTGGAGCTTTAGCCAATGCTGTAGCTAATGCCTTGGGAGATTTCGATGATCAAATAAACTCTCTACCAATCACACCAGAAAAAATATGGCAAACACTTTATGCTAACTCAACTACCAACCCTTCAAACAACTAAAGAGATGCAACTATGAAGCCAGCCCCTTTTGATTATTACGATCCTGACAATCTAGAAAAAGCACTTGAATTATTGCACGAATATGGTGATGAAGCAAAAATATTGGCTGGTGGACAGAGCTTAGGTCCATTGTTAAACATGCGTTTATCGACCCCTCGCATTTTGATAGATATTAATCGTTTACCAGAATTACAATATCTTAACTACAACAAAAACTTGCTTACAATAGGTGCTATGACTAGACAAAGCACACTAGAAGATGATAGTCAGATAAAACACATGCAACCTCTTTTAGCATCTTCAATACCTTATATAGGTCACAGATCAATTCGCAATCGTGGTACTGTAGGAGGTAGTATTGCTCATGCTGATCCTGCAGCAGAATGGCCTGCGATTATGTTAGCTTTAGATGGTAAATTGGAAATCAAAAATGCAAATGAATCTCGATTGCTCACTGCTGAAGAATTTTACATATCAACATTAACAACTGCTTTAGAGCCAACCGAATTATTGACGGAAGTTCAATTGCCTTTATGGGAAAAAAATACAGGATGGTCTTTTATAGAATTTAGCCGCAGACACGGAGATTTTGCTGTCATTGGAGTAGCAACATCGTTAAAAATTCAGAACAATCTCTGTAATCACTGTCGTATTGCTATTATCGGTGGAAGCTCTATTCCAATGCGAACAAAAAACGCTGAATCAGTAGTTACCGGTAAAGACATAAACTCACTAACATTCAAAGAAGCAGGCGAAATAGCAAGTTTAGAAGTAAATCCAGAGACTGACATGCATGCTTCAGCTGCATTTCGTCGTCATCTTACATCAACTTTAGTCACTAAATCATTGCACGAAGCATACAATAGAATCACTACAGAAGGAGATCAATAATCATGTCACTACACTCTAATTCCAACCAGGGAAATATGAGATCTATTAAAATTAATGTCAATGGTGTTGATTATGAAAGAAACGTTGAGCCTAGACTCTCTCTTGTAGATTTAATACGCAACGAACTAGGTCTAACAGGAACTCATGTTGGATGTGAACATGGAGTATGTGGTGCATGCACAATCTTATTTGATGGTAAACCGATAAGATCATGTATTATGTTAGCCGTTCAAGCAGATTCCCACTCCATCCAAACTGTAGAACATATGTCTAGTGGACAAACATTACACCCTATTCAACAAGCATTTTGGGAAAACTTTGGATTACAATGTGGGTTCTGTACTCCAGGATTCCTACTCACAGTTCAAGACCTTTTATCACGAATTCCAAATCCAACTGAAACAGAAATTCGCAACGAGCTATCTGGCAACATTTGTAGATGCACAGGATACCAATCCATTATTGATGCAGTAAAACAAGCATCAATTTATATGAACCAAACTACACAAAAATAATTTGTTAACTTATGCTTCTCACAACCTCTACACCATTAAGCATCATAGAATATAAAAAGATGCTATTTAACAAATCTCCATCATGCGGTACCGCTCCCACTTCTTGTGCCATATCCACAGGCATATCATAAGTAGCGACACAATTCACTGGTACAACTACTCGCTGTTTTATGTTGCGCGCAATACCTCTTAGATGAATCCCCATCACCAACTGATAAGTACACAAATCTGTACAATCACCAACTATTATAAACGTTTCTACATGTTGATTGTTTTCTAACCATTGTACTAAATCGGTATCTATAGTTGAACTAATAGATGTTTTTGGCATCACAATAAATTCATCATAAAACTCTAAGGTCTTGAATTCTGGCACAGAATCTGCTTCATCCGATCCTCGCACACAATGAGGAGGAAAAGCACCAAACTCTAAAGCATCAGAGTCATGGCTGTCTTGTGACAAAATAATGTTCTCTACCCCAGCTTCACGTGCTCGCTTAAACAAGCTCACAATTGGTTCTATAATCGCCTGAACTCTTGGACTAGATAAATAACCCTCATAACAAAACCCATTAATCACGTCCACAGAAACGATAGCGCATGCTGATGGATCATCGATCACTTCATCCATGCTCAAATCTATTAAACCATCTTCCCACGACAACACATATTCCAAGAACGGTTTGCTGTTTTCCAAAAATGTGTCTATATGCATTTTTTTGATCTCCCAAATATGTAAATTATCAACAGCTGTAGCCAAACTCTTAATGAAACTAACGAGACAGTAATACTATAGCAACCACTGCCAAAATTGATCCTAAACCTTTACTTAAAGTGATAGGCTCCTTCAGTAAGATATACGCCAACAAAACAACAATAACAAAACCTAAACTTGTGATTGGAGAAACAACACTAGCTTCTCCTCCCAGCCGAAAAGCACTAATAGTGGAAATTATTGCAATACCTGCAGTCAATCCTGACAAAGAAGCTAATCCTAACATCTTTGATGACAAAACAAATGTTTGTTTTTGTATAAGATGCACGATCACTGCTAAACAAAACACTACTCCTGTTTCAACTAACATAAAACTTGCTGGAAACACATTGTTATTTCCAGCAACTTTCCAAAGAAAGTTTGACAATCCAAATCCAACCAAAGCACATAAAGACAAAATTATTGGTATGCTCATATTTTCCTCGATTATGCTTAGTAATGTACTTAACAAATGTATAGGTGTTTTATATAAACATCTATACATTTATATGATTGCTTTCGAACACATCATACTATAATAGTATTTATACTATATATATGATAATGAATCATAATTTTGTAGGACCAATCAAATAACAGTCAAGCTAATATCTCAATTAAGATAGCAAATATCAAGTGCTCCACCAGAGCAAATACTAATAATACAAATCTTTACTAAAAAGAGGAAAAATGCAAAAAAAAAACCAAAGATAAATTATCGTTTGACAGCAAAGCAGTCTATTACGATCCTGATCCAAGCTCTAACTCACTCACAGCCCCTTTGTACTTGTCCAACAACTTCCAATATGACCAACAAATCTATCAGAACATTGTCGATGGAGCTCGCATTACTGAAAACATATATGGCAGATGCGGAAACCCCAATGAATCATTGCTACAAGATCACATTTCATTACTTGAAAACGCTGATGACTGTCTTGTTTTAGCAAGCGGAATGGCAGCAATCACAACTACTTGTTTGTCACTGCTACGTCCTGGAGATCATATAGTCTCAGACTGGACTACATATAGTTCTACCCATGAAATGTTTGATCACCGACTTACAGACTTTAATATTACGACTTCATTTGTTAATTGCAACGACATAAATGCAGTCAAAAATGCCATTACATCAAACACAAAGATATTGTATTTTGAAACAATAGCTAACCCGAACATGAGAGTCACTAACATTGAACCATTAGTAGAACTAGCTCATGCCAATAATATTTTAGTAGTGTGCGACAACACGTTTGCTAGTCCTTATGTAATGCGCCCACTCGACTGGGGGGTAGACATAGTTGTAGAAAGCGCTACTAAATTTATGGGTGGACATAATGATGTACTAGGTGGAATAATAGCTATCAAACAAAACAATTTACCTGATGAATTTATGCACAAATTAAGATGGAGCACGCATGTTAAATTAGGTGGTGTTTTGTCACCATTTAATGCATGGTTACTCTTGCGAGGACTCCAAACATTACCAGTAAGAGTAGAAAAACAATGCCAATCAGCATTCACAATCGCCAAACATCTAGAGAATCATCCAAAAGTATTAAAAGTACACTATCCTGGTCTAAAATCACATCCTGATCACAAAGTAGCTCATAGACAAATGCCCAAATATGGTGCTATGTTGACTTTTGAAGTAAATGATGGAGATGCCGCTATAGAAACTTGCAGCAATCTAGAATTATGCGCATTTGCAGCAAGCTTAGGTAGTGTTAGAACTATTACCCAAATACCTGCAACTATGGCTTTCTTAGACATTCCTAAAGCTGAACGGGAACTAATGAACATAAAAGATGGAATGATCAGAATATCTGTAGGACTAGAAGACCCTATAGATATAATTGATGACATTAATCAAGCATTAAAGATTATATAGACATGTATAATCCTTTATACATATTACATAATGAAAACAATAAATACCGATAACCTAACTTCGACGCAACAACATCTCATCGAAGCTGCAATTAAAGCCACAGACACAGCTTATGTTCCTTATTCAAAATACCATGTTGGTGCAGCGGTTCTCACAAAAGACGGATCGATATTTTCAGCATCAAACGTAGAAAATGCTG
>MDTE01117105.1_pt1 | contig 102795 bp, 105 predicted proteins | sample 811231 | NCBI WGS metagenome assembly MDTE01 (sample SAMN05326651, study PRJNA326480) | marine metagenome | isolation source: seawater | place: Indian Ocean: Red Sea | collected 2010 | reverse complement strand
TGGTTCTTCAACAACTGGTTCTTCAACAACTGGTTCTTCAACAACTGGTTCTTCAACAACTGGTTCTTCAGCAATAGTAGGTTTGAAATCATCAGGTAATTTAGTCAACTTGGTTTTTCTAATAGCCACTTTACGAAGATATTTAATTTTTTTAGTAGAATTAAATATTTCAGATGCAAGTTTTTCTTCGACAATTGCTTGAGAGAGTTCTGAATAAGTCATAGATTTTGATTTTTCAAGGAAGAGATTATGAGCAACTAACCTGATATCGTGTTTTTTTGATGTGTTAAGTTTGCCTTGTGCAAAAGCTATAAAGTATATTCTAAGTGAATAATTATCCTTTGTAGTATAGTCATTAATAAAACTCAATGTAGAGGATCCACGGCGAACTAAACTTCGAAGATATTCGCGAGAATATTCATGGCCTTTGAGAATTGTAGAAGCATTACTAGCTGTGACGTTTGTTATTTGAAATTGAAGATTAATAGAATATTGTTGAGGATCTTTTTGATAGATATCAAACATAGTTGTTTCGACTTTTCTACTAAGGGCATTTTTTTCAGAAGTAATAGGTATATAGGCAATAGGTTTACTGTCAAATTCTGCAGGTGATATTACAGTAATCCAACGTTTTTCTTTCCATTTGTCTTTAACTTTACCTCGTCCTCTTCCGCGTGTTTTAACCATCTAATTCACCAAAATCCTACCTAGCAGACATTGCCATCCTTTCTTGTTCGAATTTCTTCTTAATTGAAAAGCTATTAGGATCATTACGTGCAGCCATAATAATTTCATTAGCAAGGACTTCTTCGGCACTTTTCTTTGTAGAAAATGATGTTTCGCGAACTGCCAATGAAATAAATCTTAATGCAAGATCTACACGTCGTTGTGGTGAGATATCAACAGAAACATGATATCTAACGCCACCGTATGCAATAGTAGTTGTATCTTCATTAGGAGATGTGTTTTCAATTGCTCGAACAAGTTGTTCAATTGGATTAGAACCAGTTTGTAAAGAAATTATTTCAAAAGCAGTTTTAACAATATTAATAGATTTATATTTTTTACCTGCCATCCTTCCAGCATTTTTTGCTTTTTTCTTACCAAAGTGCATAAGATTATTACACAATCTTTCAACAATATTAACACGTGACTTAGCAAATTTTTTGTGTTCATGGCGTCCAAATGAAGTAGGCATCAATGTAGGTTCAAGACAAATAACTTCTTTAAGTCCTGGATCAACGATTTCAACGTCAGAGAAATTCCATTTTCTAAATAATAAAAGACTACTCAAATAACTCTACCTTCTTGGTTTTTCTTTTCTGCCATAAACTAATTCGTTTAGAGAAACATCATTAACTTTATAGACCTGCCATCTTACACCAGGAAGATCTCCCATAGCTCCACCAGTGGAACCACCAATTCCTTCAACATTAACTTCGTCATGTTCATCAACAAAGTTTAGTGCACCATCGCCAGGAAGAAAAGCAGTAATTTGTTTACCATTTTTAATAAGCTGAATTCTAACACATTTTCGTATAGCAGAATTAGGTTGTTTAGATTCAATACCAACTTTTTCTAAAACAATGCCACGTGCTTGAGGAGCGCCAGATAATGGATCAGATTTTTTATCTAATTTAAGTACACGACGTTTATAATGACCGTCCGACCATTTCATGTACTTACGTTTGTTATGTTGTTTTCGTGCCGCAAATTCTCCAACAGGTGACTTATTTCCCATATTTAGTACATCCATTTATTTTTGTGAGTTGACATATTTCATAATTAAAGTATAACGTAATTATTAAACATAACCTTCATTCATTGGTTATTTTTATGTTATTGATTTCAAAATATCGTTTAGCAATCAATCTGGCCTTTTCTGCATTACGTCCAGCACGTCCTACAATAGCTCCAGTTTTAGTTGAATCAACTTTTATAGTTGCAGTTGTTTTTCCGTTAGATTTTTCATTAATTTTTACTTCATTAACATATTTTGAATCCAAGGCATTAAGAATTAGTTGTTGAGGATCGTCAGAATATTCAACTAGTTCGATAGTTTTACCAACTGATTTTTGAATACTTTTTATTGATTGGCCATTTTTACCTATAGCTAAACCCATTTCTCCATTATTAACTAAAAATATTACACGGCCAACTTTGTTATCAATTATACAATCACGCGCCATTGCTCCTGTAACTTTTTGAAATAATGCCATTAGGTTAAATGCTTCTGAAGTGATTTTGATAGTTTCGGGTTTATTTTTTTCCAAATTATTATTTCATTTTTAATAATAATGATATTTTAATGTTATCTATAAATAAAATATTTTATAATTTACTTAAAATTAAATTTAAATCAGATTCGTCAGCATCAATAATTGAGAAAACAGATATTCGATAATTTAAACCAAGTATTTTACTCAAACCAATTGAGTTTTGATCAGTAGTAATAAATGGAATTGAATTTTGTTTACATTTTTCTTCAAGAAGAGTTATATTTTCAGTAGTAACCGTGGATGAACAAATAATCAATTTTGACAGGTTTGAAGAAGAAAGACTTTCTTTAAATCCATAAGCAACTTTCCCAGTTTTACGAATATTTTTTAACGTTTTTTCAAATGGCTTTAGACTTGTCATATCAATTACCTTTTCATATATAATTCAATCATACCTGTACCAACTGGAACTGGTAATCCTACAATTACATTTTCAGTAACTCCCTTAAGTTCTTCAACTTCTCCAGTAACAGAAGCTTTTGCAATAGTTGGAACAGTAATTTCAAAAGCAGCACGTGCAAGAACACTTTCTTTTGTACCTGCAATTCCATGTCTTCCAATAGATTTCAATACACCAGTAGATGTCATTAAATCAGCAACGAGAATAATATGTCTAATATCAACCTCTAAACCTTGTTCGTCTAGTGTATGGGTAATTTCATTAATCAATGTAGAACGTGCAGCTTCAATACCAATAACACTGGCAATTTCCCAAATATTATTTGTAGTTGTACGTGAGGTATCAACTCCTGGAATTTTAAAGACCTTACCAAGATTAGAACCAGAAGTTTGTATAATCCATTCAGAATCCTTTTTAACAATAGTAAGATTCTTTATATCTTTGATTCCAGATACGCGAAGGGCAAGTAATTTATTTCTCAATGAGAATAATGATGATGCGTCAGTATCTTCAACAACAACCATAAGTGAGGAATTTTTATTATCAATCTTAACTTCTTTTTTAGAACCTTCTACAATTTCTGCAAGTTGTTCCAATGTCACTCCAAAATCAGTAAGAGTGTCGGGTTCAAACTTAAGTTTTATACCTTCAATATAATCAACTTCAGTCTGGGAAACCAAATCATCAACAGTAGTGTAAAGAATTTTTTTTCCAATTTCTAATGCTTTTTGTTGAGTAGAACGATATGACTTTTGGAGATATATATCCATAGAAGGTTTAGATGGAACTTTACGAGCGTCAACCAGTTCAATTAATCTAGGCAAGCCAAGAGTTACGTCTTTTTCTTGAACTCCAGCAAAGTGAAAAGTTCTAAGAGTCATCTGCGTACCAGGTTCACCAATTGATTGTGCGGCAACTATTCCACTAGCTTCTCCAGGTTCAACAAGTGCTTTATTAGTTAATTCAAGTGTTTTCTTAGCTACATTTTTCATACCAGAATCGGTAATAGAATTAGAAGAAAATGAAGAAGAAAGATCGTCAATTACTTTTTCATTAAGCTTAGATTTATATGATTTAAGAATAGTTTCAATTTTTTTAGTGTCAGGGTTAGTTTTAGATTTATTATCAATCATTGAGATATCAACTTGTCTAACGATATTAACAGCATCACCATGATCACTTTTTGCAGGATCTATTCCGTCTTCTCCATATAGAAATTGAATTATATTTCCATGAGGATCTCTAACGGTTCTATCGTATTCAACACGAATATGTTCTAAAGCGTTAATCAATCTACGTTGCATGTAGCCACTTTGTTGAGTTCTTACAGCAGTATCAACAAGTCCTTCACGACCACCCATAGCATGGAAAAAGAATTCAGTAGGAGTAAGTCCTGTACGATAATTAGATTTTACAAATCCTTTTGCGTCAGGAGACATATCTCCTTTTTCAAAATGACTTAAAGCTCGTTGATTAAAACCATTTTGGATACGTTTTCCTCGTACTGACTGTTGGCCTAATGCAGCAGTCATTTGACCAAGATTTAAACTAGAACCTCTTGCCCCAGTTCTTGCCATTATTACTCCAGAATTATCATCAAATAATGCACTGTCTGAAACACGACCGGCTTTATCTCTGGCTTTTGATAATTCATGTACAATGTGTGCTTCTAATGATTCTTCATCAGACATACCTCGAGAACTAGTCAATTCTCCATTTTGAGATTTAATTATTAAATCGTCAACATTAGAATATGAATCAGAAATATTTTTGAATACTTTTTTCTCGGCATTTTTATCAAGAGTTAATTCTTGATAACTCAATGAAAAACCACGATTACTAATATAGCTTCTAAGAACAGTTAATACAGAATTGAGGAATTTTCTTGCTTCTTCAGGGCCATAGTCTTTACTAATTCTATGAAGTATAGAATCAGGTTCTTCAGAGCCAATTGCAGCTCGATCAATAAGTCCAGAAACTAGTTGGCCATCTTTAATTAAGACGTCATTAGGTTGATTTTTTGCTCTACCCCATTTAGAAGATAGTTGATAATTAAAATCTTCAGGAAGGAATAAAGAGAAAAGTTGTTTGCCGCTATAAAGTGCAGGCTTATTTTTCACAGGTTTAGGTAAAGGACCAATATAACCACCAGTTAATGCTAAATCAGAAAACTCATCAGCTTCAAGAAAAGTATCTTCGTGAGTTAATAGATAACCAGCAGATATGTAATCACGGGTTCCTCCAATGATTGGACCTCCATATCTAGGAGATACAATTTGATTATGAACCATCATAAGTGTCATAGCTTCTGCACGAGCTTCAGCACTTTGAGGAACATGTAGATTCATTTCGTCGCCATCGAAATCAGCATTATAAGGAGGGCATACTGCAGGGTGTAATCTAAATGTACGATAAGGAAGAACACGAATTGAGTGGCCCATAACAGACATACGGTGTAGTGATGGCTGTCGATTAAAGATAACAATATCACCATCAATTAAATGACGTTCAATAACAAATCCATCTTCAAGACTTTCAATCAATGCGTCTTTATCTTCAACATAATCTAATCGGATTTTTACTCCATCAGGTCGTATAACATAATTTGCTCCAGGATGATTTTCAGAACCATTAAGAACTAATTTTTTGAGGAATTCGGCATTAAGTTTAGAATATTTTTCAGGAATAGATAACCGCTTTGCTACTTCAACAGGAACGCCAACTTCAGAAATATCTAAAGAAGGATCAGGAGCTATTACTGTACGAGCAGAGAAATCTACACGTTTACCAGATAAACTACCTCTAAATCTTCCTTCTTTGCCTTTTAATCTTTGACTGATTGTCTTAAGCGGTCGTCCAGAACGATGATGAGATTGAGGAATTCCAGAAACTTCATTATCAAAGAAAGTGGTAACATGATATTGTAATAAATCAACTAGATCTTGGACAATTAATGGAGGAGTTCCAGATTCTTTACTTTCTCTTACACGTTGATTAACACGAAGAATATCAACAATCTTGTGTGTTAAATCATCTTCGGAACGAATTCCTGTTTCAAGAGTAATAGAAGGTCTTACAACAACAGGAGGAACGCCTAAAACTTGTAAGACAAACCATTCAGGTCTAACTGATTTTGGATTATAATTAATAAGAGCCATATCATCATCAGTGATACGCTCAAGTCTTTCACGAATAGCATTAGGTAAAAGTCGAGTAGCTCCGCCAGATTCAGTAATTTCATGAAATATAGTAGGTTTCAAAAATTCAATTTTATATTGTTCAGTTCCACAATGAGGACATAGCATAATTTTTTTGGTTTTAGTAAATAATTGTTTAGCAATTTTATCACGAACTTTAGGATTAAATTTAGATTCCTCCTCAATCTTAGTTTTAAAGGCTTCGACTTCTTCAGTAAGCATTTTGAAACGTCCACAAACACGACAAAATGAATGCAATAATTTGTTTACTTCTTCTGCAAAAGCAATATGTAAAACAGGTTCAGCAAGTTCTATATGTCCAAAGTGACCAGGACAACGTAAAGCAGTATTTCCACAAGTAGCACATTTTTGTCCAGGTTCAAGAGTACCTAATCGATTATCCATTAAACCACCTTGTACAGGCATACCGTCTTCGTCATATGTTTCTGGAGCAGTAATTTCAGTTACAGAATATTTTCGTACTTCACTTGGAGATAATATAGAAAAACCAATTCCGCCAATTTCTTTAAGATTTTCTGGAGTCATTATATTTACACCTTATCCACCAATAATAATCTTGGAGCAATATTTAGACTCATCATCTCTTGAAGTAGTAATTTAAATGCGTAAGCAATTGTAACACTAGAAATCTGGGCATCATCTCCGTCAATTTTACATGTATATTTTCTTTGTTGTCCGTCATAATAAGCAAGTAAACCACAATGATCGCATACATTCACATTAGTTTTATCAGATTCATCTAACAATCTATCTTTAAGAACCATAGATGCACCATAAGCAATGAGACAATCACGTTCCATTTCACCAAATCTTAAACCTCCTCCACGAGCTCTTCCTTCAGTAGGTTGTTTAGTAAGCATTTGAACTTGGCCACGTGCACGAGCGTGCATTTTATCAGCGACCATATGATGAAGCTTTTGATAGTAAACTACGCCAACAAATATTTCAACTTTAAGTTTCTTACCAGTCTTTCCATCATACATAATTTCAGATCCGCTTGATTTGAAACCATATTTTTCCAATTCAGAACCTAATTGTTCTGCATTTTCTCCTGCAAATGTAGAACCATCTACCGGAGTTCCACGAAATGAAGCAGCTTTACCTCCAATAGATTCAATAAATTGACCAACAGTCATTCTAGAAGGAAATGCATGCGGGTTAATTATAATATCTGGAACAATACCTGTTTCATTATATGGCATATCTTCTTGATTAACCAACAAACCAACAATTCCTTTTTGTCCGTGGCGTGATGCAAATTTATCTCCAATTTCTGGAACTCGCATATCACGAACACGAATTTTGTATAATTTTTCTCCGTCTTCATTTTGAGTCATAAATACAGAATCAACAACGCCAAATTCAGAAGTTCGAACTGCAATAGATGTATCACGGCGATAAGGACCTTGCATATCAAATGATTTGTATTCTTCCATGAATCTAGGTGGACTAGTTCTGCCAATAATAACATCACCGCCAGATACAACAGATTCGTGCATAATTATTCCATCACTTTCAAGTAAACGGTAGTATTTTTCACCTCTAAAACCACGAGTGTTATCGTCAGCATTAGGAATTTCAAAATTATCTTTCATACCGCCAAGGTATTGTTTAGCTTCAGCATCATATAATCGGTAAAAGAATGAACGAGCTAGACCACGTTGAACAGATGATTTATTCATAACAATAGCATCCTCAATATTGTATCCTTCATAAGACATGACAGCAACTACACAATTTTGTCCAGTAGGTCGTTTATCGATATTAAGGAGAGAAGTTGCTCGAGTTTTTACTAATTGATTTTGAGGGTATACTAGAAGATGTTCTCTAACAGTAGTATTATAAATATAATTAGGTGTAGGAAATCCCAATGATTGTTTAGACATGGCAGATTGATATGTATTACGAGGAGATTGATTATGTTCGGCATAAGGAATTAAAGATGCTGCAGCTCCTAAGATAGATGATGAAAACAATTCTACGTGTGTATGTTCGGGACTAAATTCAGTAGTGCCGTCAATTGCAACTAAAGCATTTTCTTCTTCATTAGCATCAATTAAATCAACTACACCCATTTGGATCAAATCTTGCCAACTTAGTTCTCCATTTTGTGTTCTAGAAACTACGTCATGATTTACTAACGGCTTTCCATTAGAAACGACAATAAGAGGTCGCAAAACTCTTCCTGAACTCAATGATATATGAATACGAGTGGATGAATTTTTGTTTGGATATTTTTGTAAATTAATACTTGCATGAGAATGAATTTGTCCTTGTCTTCGCATATTTCTAAAGGAATTAACAAGTTTAGTTTCTTCTTTAGTATAACCCACAAGTCTTCCATCAACAAAGATTTTACAAAAACGACTTCGATCTTCCATAGAAATATCTTGAGAAGCAACAATACCAATTTGTGATAACTTTTCAAGTATATCATCAAAAGAAGATGAAACAGAAATAACAGATGAAAGTGCTATGTTTTTTACTAGGCCACAATTAGCTCCTTCAGGTGTTTCACTAGGACATATTCTTCCATAATGAGTAGAATGTAAATCTCGAGCTTCAAAGTTAGGTTGTGTACGGCTTAAAGGAGATTGAATACGACGAAGGTGACTTACTAGAGATAAATAATTAGTACGATCTAAAAGCTGAGTAACACCAACTTTACCTCTACCCCAATTACCAGTAGCAACGGCATTTGCAAGTTTATCAGTTATAATACCAGGACGAATAGATGCTCCAACTATATTCGAACCTTTTCTATGCGAAGTACGTTCTAATTGATATTTCATATCACGAATAAGATTACGAAATGCAGTTCTAAAGAGATCGGCAATCATTGGGCCGGCAAATTTAACAATTTTATTTCCATAATGATCTTTATCGTCTTGATTAATCCAATTCATACGAAGTTCGAGAAGTTTACAAACAGCTTCTCCGATAAATATTGCTTTATCGTAACGATTTTCAAGGTTCTTACCAAGATGAGGGAGCAAACCCCAATCAAGAATTGATTCAGCTTTTCTTATACGGAATTCATCTAACATTCCATGTGCTACACGATTTCCTATATACATTAGAGCTTTATGACTACAATCACCAATTTTTCCACAAACTTCGTTATGGCCACAATTTTCAAATTCAGGGTTTTCTTTATCAAATTCTTCTTGAGTCTGATCTTTTGCTTTTTCTAATATTCTGAGACCACAAACTTTGCATATATTACAGGCATTATCTCGATCAAGAACTGCTTTTTCAAAAGTAATTTCAAGAAGATTATGAATGTCAGCTTGATTAGAGATCAATGATGCAATATCTCTATCATTTTCAATTCCCAAAGCTCGAATCAATGTAACAACGGGGAGATCTACAGGGGAGCTTGGAAGTTTTACCATAATAGCTCCGTCAGATTTAAGAGTCAGTTCAAGTTTTGCACGATAACCTACAATAGAAGAATAAATTTTTGATCGATAAACAATGTTGCCGCCAACTTTATCTTGTTCGACAATAATTTTATTTGGAGATAAATCTTCCAAGCCAACAACAATACGTTCAGAACCATTAACAATAAAATAACCGCCTGGGTCATAAGGATCTTCGCCTTTTTGAACCATTTGTTTTTCAGCCATTTTACTAGTTTCGCATTTAGCTGATCTTATCATAATAGGAATATCGCCAATGTGATGTTTTTGAGTTTCGCGTGCAATTCCATTTTCTTCAACAGTCATTTCAAGATGAATTGGGGCAGAATACGCTAAGTCTCTTAATCTTGTTTCAAGTGGGAGTATCCTACTTGTTGAACCGTCTAACTCAACTGATCTTGGTTCACCAACATAGATTTTACCAAATGTAACACGATAAGGTGTACCTGTTGTTTCGACATCGATTCCTCCAACTTCGTCAATAATTTCTTGGATTCCATTGTCGAGAAATTCATTATATGAATTTAGATGATGACTAGCAATGCCTTCTTTTTTAACCATATTTTCAATGATTGCCCAATTTTCATTTGTAGTACTACTCATTATTGTTCTATCACCATTCTATAATACACAGTAGTACCACTTGTTGCACTAGGTCTTGTAATTTTAACCACATCACCTAATTTCACTTCAAGATTATCAATTGCAGGATCTGTAATTGATATTTTAGGAAGCTTTGCATATTCAACATTATAATTTTTCAACAATTTCTCAACTTCATCGTCAGTTAGCTTCTCGTGTGAAGGAGATAAAACATGAGCAGTAGCATCATATTCTTGAGACTCTTCAGGCAATGCCAAACACTCCAAATTTATAAAAAACAGAAATAATTAATGACAACAGATATAGACAAATTGGAAAATGCCTCCTTATAATCTTTCTCTTTTATTGCGGAATTAGATTATTTTTTGTGATTTGCGTAAAAAATAATAAATTTGATTGAAAATAAAGATAAAATATGAATATTGAACAAATATTCGCAAATACGTCAAATATAGCAGTAATTGGATTATCGAAAAACGAATTAAGAGACAGTTATCAAGTTTCTGCATATATGAGAAATGTAGGATATAACATAATTCCAATAAATCCAACAATTGATTCGGTAATGGGTGAAAAATCACACAGTAATTTAAAAAGTATTCCGGAAAATATATTAAAAAATATTGAATTAGTAAATGTATTCCGAAAATCAGAATTTATACAGGAGATATTAAATGAAGTAATCGAAATAAACAAGAAATATCAAAAAATACATACTGTATGGATGCAATTAGGTATTTTCTATGAAGAAGCAGAAAAGATTTCAGAAGAAAATAAACTAAATATTATTACGAATAAATGTATAAAAATAGAACATGCAAAATTAAACTAAGATTAATTTGCTTTATTTAGATTTAACTTATCGTAATAAGTCTTTATTTCTTCTTGGGTAAGAAATCTATGAGTTTGAGTTTCAGTATCAACAACAGAAATTTTTATGCTTGAGAGTTTATCTTCTTCTTCATTAATACTAACAATAGATTCAATAGCTAAAAGAATTGCGTCGTCAGAAGACATATCATCTTTATAGCGTTTCTCGAATAATTCAATAACTTGTTCGCTGCCAGCCCCAATAGCAGTAGCATTATAAGCAACGTAATTTCCACTAGGATCAGTTTTCCAAACATGAGCACCAGTTCGATCTACGCCACAAAAGATTAGTGAAACACCGAAGGGTCTAATGCCTCCATATTGTGTAAATTGTTGTAACATATCAGCAATTTTTCGAGCTAAGGTTTCGACATCGACAGCTTGATCATATACAAGTCGGTTAGTCTGAGATGCGACACGAGCCTGATCAACTAAAATTCGTGCATCGGGAATATAACCTGCTGCTGCAACACCAATATGATCGTCGACCTGAAACATCTTTTGAGTTATTCCAGGTGTTTGTAAATGAGATAGTTTCTCATCCACTGCTAAAACAGTTCCTTGAGATGTTTTTATTCCAAGAGCTAAACTCCCGCGTCGAACAGTTTCCATTGCATATTCTACCTGATATAATCTACCATCAGGTGAAAACATTGTCATAGATTTATCATAACCTTGTGCTCCTGGGAACATAATTATCAATTGATAATTTGATTAGTTAACATTTAAAGTTATTTGATTAAACTAATTAGTGAACACTATGATAATTGAAGAAATTGAATTTAATGGGCATCCGGAAGTAAGGGCTGAGCATAAAACTACAATGGAAATTACAATGGATAAACATCTTACTGAGAAAGGAGATTGTATAATAGGGGTAAATGCTAAGATTGCATGCAATACATTAGATGATAAAATTAAAGAAGAGATTCAGAAAGACAACAATAAGATTACGATAGAAATAATAGTAGAAGATATGAAATTTAAAACAAAAGCAATGGGTAGTTCAAAATTATCATTAAAACACAAAAAAGACATTGTATTAAGAAAAAGTGTATTTACTTGTACAAGAACAGTAGGAATAAATGCAGAAGATGCTGCAATAGATGTGCCTAGAAAGATGATTAATAGATTAAGAAATCCTAATGTAAAAGGAATGTTTAGAATAATAATAGGAGAAATTGAATAGAAATGACCAATAAAGCTACTGCCAAAGCACATGCAATGCAAGGATTATTGAAATATCACGGAATGAAAGATAGTGAATTAAGAATACCATTTCATGACAGTATTTCAGTTTGTCTAGATTCATTATTTACAAAAACAACAGTTGAATTTGGAAATTTTGAAAAGGATGAATTAATTATCAATAATGAAATGCAACAAGGAACAGTTTTAGATCGTGCTTTATCAATTATCAACAAAGTTAGGTTGTTGTCAGAAATTGACGATAAAGTAAAAATAACATCGGAAAATAGTATTAAATTTGGAGAAGTAAAAGGATTAGGATTTTCTTCTTCTGCAGGAGCAGCATTAGCAGGAGCTGCATTCAAAGCATCAGGTCTTGAAGCAAAACATGGATGGGATATAAAACTAATATCAAGAATTGCAAGATTATTAGCAGGGTCAGCATGTAGAAGTGTTGCAGGAGAATATGCAAGGTGGTATTCTGGAAATGATGATGAATCATCATATGCAGAAAAGATATCTACTAGAAGTGATTTAGATCTCAAAATGATTGCAATACCATTTCCATCAGACTATACAACTGAATCAGCACATAAGGAAGTATTAACATCAAATTTCTTCGATGCTAGAATTAAAAGTGCAAACATCAGATTAGAGAAAATTCAAAAAGCTATAAAGAGTGGAGATTTAGATAATCTTGGAAAACTAGTTGAAGAAGATTCTCTAGAATTACATGCACTTACAATGACGGGAAAAGACAGAGTGATTCTATTTCGTTCTGAAACAATAGACATAATTAATTTTGTAAAGAAGAAACAAAAAGACAACATACCAGTATATTATTCAATGCAAACAGGTCCTTCGATTTTTATTAATACGAATAGTGATTATATTGATGAGGTTTATAGTGAAATTTCAGAAATGGGTTTTAATGGAATAAAATCTTCTGTAGGAGATTCAGTCAAAATAGAAAATTGAGTATTAATTTTTACGTTTTACTAAACTATTGGAAATATATATAGTAGATAAAAGAATAACAATAGAAATAATTAGAGGCGGAAGATATCTGTTAGTTAATTCCTCAGATACAGAAGTAGAGAATCTTTCAACATCGACGGAAATCAATTGGCCCATAAAACTATGAGAGATTTCAGGGTGGAAAATCAATTGTTTTCCAGGAGTAAGACTTTTGGCAGTAGTGACTAATTCAAGAGAATCGTCAGGATTTAATTGAGAAATTTCTGTAAAGATTGATTCGTCTAAGATTTCAAGATTTTCAATTACGCCAGGAACAATAGAAATAGATTTAATAGGTGTTTTAGAAGGATTCTCAATTGTAATAATTAATTCAATTTCTTGATTATCGAGAATTTCATTAGGAACAGTCTTAATTGTAACTAGAGGAGATTCAGTAATATTAACAGGAATCTGAGTAGTAAATATCCTCATAGTTTGACCGCCTAGACTGAATTCACTCCAAGCCTGTAATAAATTACGATTTACTTCATCGCGACTAGCTATTAGATATTCATAATTCATAATACCATCACTTTCAAGACTAGACCTTTCGTTCCATTGGTTGCCTTCTTCAACGACATATTCAGCATCATTTCCATTTATTTGTACGTCGAATAATTTTAATTTACCATTATTTGCAAAGTCGACAGAAATTGTAAAATTATATCCAACAAGTGCAGAATTTAGATTAATATTTTTATCAATATGAATAGCTGTAGGTAGTACTATAGAATCAGATAGAATTCTATATTCTTTTCCATTATAATTAAGGTCTATAGAAGCAGGAGTCAAAAGAATATTATTAGAAGGATCATGTTTTACATAATATATGAAAGTAGACGAATTAGAAGGCTCTAATAAAGGAATCGTGGCTTCAAATCGGTCATTCAATTTAGTAAGATTGTCACCGCCACTAGAATAAACAACTGAAGAAGGAATGAGATCTATAAGATGTAAATTAGTGACGTCTTCAGGTCCATTATTGGTAATACGAATAAGAACTTGGATTTCATCGTTCCAAACACCACTAATAGGAATTTCAGAGATTTTGTCAACAACAATTTCAGGGGAATTAAAGACAGGGATTGAATAAAGATTAAAGTCATTAATTAACGTAACAGGATTAGAAGAGATTGTATGTGAATCTACACCATCAGACCAAGTAATTTTCCAATCATAAACATTTGCATTAAACAAATAATCGTGTCGGGAGATATTTAGTTCTAATATTTCAAAAGAATTAGGAGCAATTGAATCAAAACTTTCAAATAATTCACCGTTCAATTCTACAGAAACATCATAAGCAGATCTTGAACCAAGGTTCTTTATTTCAAGGTTAGTAACAAAATCATCATGAATAGTGATATATGAGCTGTTATAGTGAGAAGTAGCAATAAGTGCAGGTTTGACATCATTTAGTTGAACATAAAGACTATTAGATAAAGTAGTTTTAGAAAATTCGTCATCTCCTAATTTAAAAGTATACTCAAATACTGTATCTCTAGAACTTGTTTCTACAACAGTAGATTCTGAAGTATCTACTTGAAGAAGTTTAGAAAGAGTAATAGAATCTCCAGGCATCAAGTTTTTAACTGTATTATTTTGTCCAGGTTCTAAAAGACTAAAATCATCAGTCCACCATTCATCACTAAATGTAACTTCAGTGATTTTATGACCACCTAAAACAGGTGAGAGATTAGAGAAGGTTATACGAGATTCAATAGTATCGCCATCAAAACCTGAAGTTTTATCAATTACACGAACAACAGAAAGAACTGGCGGATAATAATCTAATGGAATTGTAGTGTTAATAGAAGATCCACGAGATAAATCTAGAATCAACTCAGAGTGAAGGTTATCAATATCTTGGTTAAGAGTAGAAGATACACCAGATATGTTTAAAGAATTAATTGCAAGTGAATTTATCATTGAGCCATATGATTGAATATTTATTTTTGATTCGGTAGAAAGTGATGAAGAATTGATTGAATTAACACCAAAGAGAGTTAATAGTTGAATTTCTGTTCCCTGTATACTAAAATCACCAGGAGTTGCATCAACAACTGCAGAACCACTTATTCCTGCAAATTCAATAGAATAAACTAAATCATTTTGTTGTTTTTCTCCGGAGAATATAATAACACGATCACGATTAGAATTGAAAAACTGTTTAGTAATTAATTGATTAAATCCAGGATCGTTATTAGAAAATGAATTCCAGAAAACATCGACAACAATGTCAGATTCACCATGAGAATAATAAGTATAAACATTACTTTGTGATTCAGAATCTGGATTATATGTAATAAATCCAAGCTGAAGATCATTAGATAAAGAATGTGCAAAGCGATCAGCGGCAGACTCACTATTTGCATTTATTGTAAGCAATGCACCTTCTCTAGGTAAACTAGAATCGATTAATCCATAACCATTGTTAGTAAATATGTCAAAACTTGTTTCAAAGGAGCCACTATGAGAATAATGAAATATTTCAAATGAATCAATACCAGATGTCGATATAGATGAAGATACGACGTCAGTAGTGTTGACGTCAGATAAAACAATGGACCAATATGCTAAATCTCCAGAAACAGTAACAGATAGATTTTCAGTATAATTATCAGATGCTGTAATATTTGGAAATGAGACTATCGTAGTGAGCAATAGCAGCAACGTTAATGGTAATAATAACTTATTCATTTACTACATCTATCCCTATCTAATACTACATAATGTTTTGGATTTCTTATTTATTTCTTTTTACTTTTTGCATCAGCAGGATCGTCTACACCACGTTCATTCAGTGTAAATACAGCCTCATGTTCAGGATGATATGGACTATCTTTCATTTTTGCGATACGATTTTTACCAGATTTTCTTAGGTAAAGACGATAGGTACTTGTATGGGCAACTACATGACCTCCTACAGCACGAGTCGGATCGCCAAAGAAAGCGTCTGGAGCAGACATAACTTGATTAGTCATTACAACTGCGACATTACGGGTTTCGGCAGTTCGAGTCAATAAATGCATGAATCGGTTTAATCGATGTTGACGAGTAGCAAGAGTACCTCGACCTAGAAACTCTGAACGATAATGACCCATTAAAGAATCAACAATAACGAGGCGAGCATTTGAACTTTCTATTACTTTCCCTAATTCTCCAACAAGTAATTCCTGATGAGAACTAGTGAATGCTTTTGCAACTATTATTTTACTAAGTGCATCGTCAGGATCCATACCTCTTTCTACAGCAATATCACGAAGTCGTTCAGGTCTAAATGTATTTTCAGTATCAATGTAAATTGCACCTCCGCTAAGACCTCCTTGTTCAACAGGAAGTTGAACATTAAGGCATAAAGTATGACAGATTTGTGTCTTGCCAGAACCATATTCTCCATAAAATTCAGTTACAGCTTGGGTTTCCACCCCTCCAATCAATAATTCATCAAGATTAGAACTTCCAGTAGAAATTCTTTCAATTTGTTGTCGTCTATCATAAATTTCAGTAGCAGGAACAAAGTCCTTATCAAATTTACCGATTTCAACAAGTTTCAATCTTGCTTTATTACATAATTCTACAGCTTTATCTGTTTCAAAACTAGTAGCATCTGCAATATCAGTAGGTCCTCGTACAGCAACATCAAGTATCGTATATATGCCAACGTCATGGAGTTTCTTAGTTGTAACAGGTCCAACACCAGGTAAAGAACTGATTTCCATTAAAGCTGCATTTTCTTCTGCAGATAAACCTGAGTCTTCAGAATCAGATTCAGCAATATCTGAATCAGAAATTTCTCCGGATTCAATGTTTTCTTCAATTTCAGGTTCTTCATTTTCTAAGTCGACAGAATCATCTAACATATCTCATTTTCCCTCTTCATTATACTAATAGCAACAGAACGTAATAACGTTTTTACTTGAAAATTATTCACTTCAAAAATGGATAATAGATAAAAATCTAACCTAGTTTATAGTTAACGCCTTTACCACCTTGTGGGTGATTCCACTCAATAGCGCCTTTACCAAGTTGATCACATGCAATAGTACAAAGACCCATTTCAATACAGCCTTCGATATTATAGACTAACTCTTGATCGTTAAGGGTATAGACCTCGGATGGACAAACATAAAGACAAGGTTTCTTTTCACATGTTTTACAAATCTCCGTATCTACTTTGATAAATTCTGACGAGTCCCAATCGAAAGATAAAAGTCCTAATTTTGATTCTAAAGATAAGTTTTGTTCATTTTCATCAGACATATATTATCTACATCCAAAAACTAATAATAAACATTTGTGGTAATAAGGAATCAAATGGGCGTTAAATTAAAAGACCTTGCTAATCCAAGAAAAACATCTTTTGAGAACTTGTCAGGAAACAATATTGCTATTGACGGGTATAATATAATTTATCAATTTTTGACTACAATAAGAGGTCCAACAGGAGAACCATTAATGAATAGTAAAGGAAGAGTTACTAGTCATATAACTGGATTATTCTATAGAAACATAAATCTTCTAAATAACAATATTCAACCAATATATGTATTAGATGGAAAACCTCCACAGTTAAAATCTACACTAATTAAAAAAAGAAAAGAGATTAGAGAGAAAAATCAAGAGAAATATCAAAAAGCAATGGAAGAAGGAGACCAAGAATTAGCAAGAAGATATTCACATTCAATGATAAGAATCAATGAAGATATAATTAACGATGTAAAAAGAATTCTTGAATTAATGGGAATACAATATATTCAGGCACCTGCGGAAGGCGAAGCCACAGTAGCATATATGAACAAATTAGATTTAGTGAATTTTGCAGTTAGTCAGGACTATGATTCCTTATTATTTGGAGCAAAGAAATTATGTAGAAATCTAACTGTATCAGGAAAAAGAAGGATACCTAGAACAAATAGATTCATTGACGTTGAACCAGAAATAATTGAATTAAATGAATTTCTTCGAATCAATGAAATAAATAGAGAACAATTAGTAGATATTGCAATATTAATAGGAACGGATTATAACCCCGATGGATTTACTAGAATTGGTCCAAAAACTGCAATTAAAAATATTAAAAAATATAAGAGAATAGAAGAAATTCCAAAAATTGAAAGAGAATTAGAATTAATTGACATAAATGAAATAAGAAATATGTTTTTGAATCCAGACGTTATTAAACCAGAAATTATAGAAAACAAAGAACTGCAAAAAGAAAAACTAATATCATATTTATGTGATGAAAATGACTTCTCAGTAGAAAGAATATCAAATACCTTAAAAAAAATAGAGAAAGTAGAAGAAAATAAATCAGAGACCTTGGACAAGTGGTTTAATTGAATGTGAAAAATTTAAGAGTATTTTTTCAACATATAGAAAGTCTAAAAAATGTAAAAAGAAAAGGGTGGATAATTAAATCAGATGTTAAAGAAGTAGAATCAGTAGCAGATCACAGTTATGCTGCAACATCTATGGCGATGATAATATCAGATTTAGCAGGAACAAATACAGAAAAAGTCATGAAAATGATGTTAATTCATGATTTGCCGGAAGTAATTATAGGTGATTTAATACCAGGAGAAGATATTAACAAAGATATTGAGGAAGGAAAGGCAATAAAAAATATTTTAAAAAACCTTCCTGAAAAAATGCAAATAGAATATTCAGAGATTTGGAAAGAATTCAAAGTTAACAAAACTAAAGAAGCTCAATTAGTGCATGAAATTGACAAACTAGAATTAATTATCCAATTATTTTTGTATAAAGAATTCATGACGGAAGAATCATTCAGTGAATTTTTACAATCTTCTGAAAAAAATATTAAATTCGATCTTAATAAAAAATTATTAAGAGAAATTTTAAAAGAAAACAAATAGATATTCATATATGAATAATTTCTTCAGGAAAATATTTATTTATGAATGTATCAATGATGAGTAAATGGTAATAAAATATCTATTGTGTAGAAAATGTTCTACCGAATTTAATGCAGATTTAAAATATGTTTGTGATGAATGTTTCAATCCATTAGATGTAATATATGATTTCGATAAGATAAAATTAACAAAAGATGTTATAAAAAGTAGAGAGAAAAATCTTTGGAGATATTTTGAATTACTGCCATTAAAGAATAAAAATAATATTGTTGATATTGGTGCAGGATATACGCCATTGCATAAAGCAGATAAACTGGCAAAGAGATTAGGATTAAACAATCTATACATCAAGAACGATACAGTAAATCCTTCATTTTCATTTAAAGATAGACCTGCAGGAGTAGCAGTATCTAAATCAATTGAACTAGGATTAGAAGCAGTAGGTTCTCCATCAACAGGAAATTTAGCTTCAGCAACTGCTGCACATGCTGCAAGAGCAGGAATACCATGTTATATATTCATTCCACATGACATAGAACAAGCAAAGATATCACAAGTGCAAACTTATGGAGCAAATATAATACCTGTTAATGGAACATATGATGATGCAAATAGATTAGCATCTTATGCAGGGGACAAATATAACATTGGAATAGTGAATATTAATTTGAGAACATATTACGTAGAAGGTTCAAAGACATTAGCATTTGAAGTATGTGAACAATTAGATTGGAATGCGCCAGATCATGTAATTGTACCTACAGGAAGTGGAGCAATGTTGTGTGCAATAGACAGAGGTCTAAAAGAATTTGATAGAATTGACTTGATTTCAAAAAATAATACAAAAATAACTAGTGCGCAGCCAGAAGGATGTTCTCCAATAGTAGATGCAATAAAGACAAAATCAAATTCAATACAACCAGTAAAGAAACCAAATACTTTAGCAAAGAGTCTAGCAATTGGAGAGCCAGGAGATGGCATATTTGCAGTAGAAACTGTGAATAATTCAAGAGGATATGGAGAAAATGCAAGTGATGAAGAGATAAGAGAAGCAATAAGATTACTAGCCAGTACAGAAGGGATTTTTGCTGAACCTGGAGGAGCAGTATCAATAGCAGTATTACTAAAACTAGTAAATAATGGTAAAATTGATGCAAATGAGAGAATAGTTTGCTATGTAACAGGAAATGGATTAAAAGCTCCAGAAGCACCATTTATTCATCAACCAGAATTAAAAGTTGTTGAACCAAAAAGAGAAGTATTACAAGATATAATAGGTCGATAAATATGGCAGAAGTAAAAGTTTTGATTCCAGCAGTAATGTCGTCGTCAACAAATGGAGAAAGAGAAGTAGATGTAAATGGAAATACTGTAATTGAAGTAATAGATGAATTGTCAAAGAAATATGGAGAAGATTTTAAGAATAAAGTAATTGATAATTCAGGAAATCTAAAACCAATAATTAATGTATATGTTAATGATGAGAATATTAAATTTCTCGAAGACCTTCATACAAAACTAAAAGACAAGGATGAGATTTTATTTTTACCTGCAGTAAGTGGAGGATAGGTTAATGGAATTATCAGATGCAGAAATTGAGAGATATTCAAGACAAATTGTAATGGATGAAATTGGTTTTGAAGGACAGCAAAAATTAAAGAACGCAAGAGTAACAGTAATAGGAGTTGGAGGGTTAGGATCGCCAATAACTCAACAATTAGTTGCAATGGGTATTGGAACAGTAAGAATTGTAGACAGAGATGTTGTAGAAATATCAAATTTACACAGACAAGTATTATATGGAGATGAAGATGTAGGATTGTCAAAAGCCGAAGCAGCTCATGATAGATTAAAAAGAATAAATCCGAAAGTTATGATTGAACCATTAACATTATCAATAAATGATGATACAGTAGATGAAGCAATTAATAATTCAGACGTAGTTATAGATGGATTAGATTCTGTATCGGCAAGATATTCAATTAATAGAGCGTGTGTTAGATTAAAAATACCCTATATTTTTGGTTCGGCAATAGTGACAACAGGTTCGTCAACTTCAATAATTCCAGGCAAAACACCATGTTTAGAATGTTTTCAGCCAGCATTAAAAGATGATGAAATGCCAAAATGTGGAACTGAGGGAGTTCACCCAGCCATATTAACCACAGTATCAAGTGTTCAAGTATCAGAAGCAATAAGAATAATAATAGGAAAAGAACCAAATTTAGCAAATAAATTATTTTTAGCAGATGTGGCAAATCTTGATTACGATAAAGTTAAGATAATTAAACAGTTGAAATGTAATGTATGTGGTCCTGATGCAGATTTAACAATAAAGAAGTCTAAAAGAAAATTAATTGAAGATATTTGTGGTAGAGAAGGAAAATCAGTTCACATAATCAGTCCAAAAGAAAATTTAGAAATAAATTTAGATAAATTAAATAACATATTAGAGAATGATAATTTAGAAATAATTAGAAAAGGAGAATTAGGGACTACATTAAATTATAATGAAAAGATAACAGTAAGTATTGTAACAAGTGGAGTATCAATTATAGTTGGAGCACTTGAGGAGAAACGTGCATTAGAAATATTTAGTGAAATAATAATTAATAAATTAAAAATTAATCCAGAAAAAGTTCATAATGAATTTCAAAAGTTATTAAAAGTTAATTAGTTTACATATTCTTTATCATACGAACATGTTTAATTCCGCACTCAATAAATTCATCACCTGAAATAGACCATCCGTATTTAGAATACCAATTAACAAGATAAGATTGTGCGTCCATTTCAATAGGTTGAGAATCAATAATTGAATCCAAATAATCGAGTAATAATGTTCCAAAGCCATTTTTTTGATAATTAGGATCTACTGCAAATCGACCCCATTTTAATGGAGATTGTTTATCAAATAATCTAGCAGTTGCTACAATTTGTTGATTTGGAAGTTTTCCAATGATATGAATGCAATAAGGGTCTTTGTCATCTATTTCAATACATTCTCCATTGGAGATTTCGACCAATCGTTGTTGATGATTAAAAACAATACTTCGGAGTTTTAAGATTCCATAAAGGTCGTGTAAAGATAAATCGTCAAATCGATGATTAGAGAATTCAATAGTAGAATTAGTCACAAATAATGTAAAAACAAAGAACGATTAATCTTTATCGATGAAATCTGAAGCAGGAGGTGGAGATTCCGAAAGTCCGCGTCTTTTTCTTATATCAGTAATAACAGAAGACAACATAGAATTAGGAACTTGAGACCATTCTTTGAAGTGAGTAGACCAAATTGCTTTTCCTGCAGTTGCACCACGCATTTTTTCAGATAAATCAAAGGTTTCTGCAGCAGGAACTTCGCCATGTATAATAGATAAGTGAGCCTTCTGAGTAATTTCTCCGACTTTTCCACGTTTTGAAGAGATAACTCCAGCAATTTCGCCAATTAGATCAGAAGGAGCTTTTATTTCAATTGCTTGAATTGGTTCAAGTAAAGTAGGAGTTGCAGACAGAATAGAACCAAGTAAAGCACGACGAGTAGCAGGCATTAATTGTGCATAGCTACGATGTGCTACATCTTCATGAGGTACATAATGATGGAATGTAGCTTTTACGCCACGAACATTCTCATATGCAATAGGTCCATTACTCATTACATCATAAAAACCTGCACGAATAGAATCCATTGATTCTTGAACATATTGAACACCTTTAGTAGCATCTACAAACATATTGCCGCCTGAATCAATTGTAACAACACGTTTTGCATCGTCACGTTCCCAACCTTCTTTCATTAATATATCCTGTAGTTCTTTTTTGTCGGTATTATCATTAATTTTTCCTGAACGAATTAACTCGATTATTGACTCGGATAATGGTTCTACACGTAAGAATAATTTATTATGGCGGTTTGGTGATTTAGCCATAATAGGACCGGCATTACCAGAAATAGTTTCACGATAATTAATCAACGGAGGTGAAGTAATGATTTCAATTTCTTGTTCTTTCAATAGATTTGTAGCGACGTCAAGATGAAGTACACCCATACCTGCAATTAGCATTTCTCCACTTTCTTCATTAATTTTTACGATAAGACTTGGATCTTCAATATTGAGTTTTCTCAAAGCTTCAACCAATTTTGGTAGTTCTTTAGGATGTTTAGATTCAACAGCAATAGTAACAACAGGTTCAGATACATAAGCAATCGATTCAAATTGTGCAAATCCTTTTGTAGAACTAAGAGTTTCTCCCGCTCGAGCGTGTTCTAGACCCAGTAATGCAGGGATATTACCTGCAGTAAATTTACCAACTAATTCACGTTGATTTCCCATGAACATATTTACTGATTGAATTCTTCCATTTCTTTTAGCTCCCAAAAGTTCTACTGTATCTCCGTCCTTTAATGTTCCAGAAAATAATCTTCCAGTAGCGACACTGCCAGCATGAGGATCTATATTGATGTTAACAATCATCATGACTGCAGGTCCATTCTCATCACAATTAATTAGCGCTTTTCCAACTTCGCTATCTAAGTCACCTTTCCAGATTTTTGGAATTCGGTATTTTTGAGCGACGTGAGGAGCTGGATGATGTTGAACTACCATTCCAAGAATAGCTTCGTGTAATGGAGATTCTGCTACAAGTTCGTCAACCTTATCATTATTATAAGCGTCAAAAATAGATTTGAAATTTACTCCGGTTTTTTTAGATGTAGCAGCGCTAAAAGCCCAACGATCTTTTGCAGATCCAAATGCAATACTATTATCTTGAATGCTTACTTTCCATTTATCCTTAAGTTCAGGTTCTGCGTATAAATCAATTAAACGATTAAATTCACTTATTACACCCATAAGATGTTCTTGCATTTTATCAGGAGTTAATCTTAATTCTTTAACCAATCTATCAATTTTATTAATATAAAGAACAGGTCGAACACGTTCTTCCAATGCTTGTCTTGTAACTGTTTCAGTTTGAGTCATTACACCTTCTACAGCGTCAGAAACTACAACAGCTCCATCAATTGCTCGAAGACTTCTAGATACTCGTGTATTAAAATCAACATGTCCAGGAGTATCAATCATGTTAAAGACATAAGGAGTTCCTTCTTGTTCGTGATAGAGAGTAATATTAGTAGAATTAATAGTAATACCACGTTTTTGTTCCATATCCATAGTATCTAATGCAAGAGCTTCTCCAGCAACACTAGGACTAATAATACCACAGCCAGAAAGTAAACTGTCACTCATGGTAGTTTTACCATGATCAACATGTGCAATAACACCAAAATTCCTGATTTGGTCTTTATTGCCGATAACCTTCATTATATCATTAGTTGATTTGTATTTTGGCATACACTACACTGATATGTTAATGAAAAAGATACATTATTAAATCCTTTGAAGAAGGTCGAAAATATTTTCAATTGAATTTTGGTATATATCAATTGAAGTAAGAAATTCATCAATCATTATATTTTCATTAGAAGTGTGTGAAAGATGAGGATTTCCCGGTCCATATGTCAGTACAGGGATATTCATTTGATTTCCAAGAAGATTCATATCACCTGTTCCAGTTTTATGGACAAATTTAGGTTTTAAATTAAGTTTTTTAATAATAGCTCTACTCACAGAACGGCTAACAACAGACGATTTAGAACACTCAAAAGCAGGAGTAGAATCAATAATTTCATAATTAAAAATAGATTGTAAGTTTTCTTCAGAAGTAAATTTAGTGTTATAATTTGATACAATTTCTGATATTTTTTCAGTGATTTGTTCAGGATTATAATTGAAAGGATAACGAATATCACATATCAAATTGCAATTTCCAGGCATAACATTATCTGCAATACCTCCTTCAATTTGAGTTAAACAAGAAGTAATTTGTTTATAGTGATTGTCATTATTGGTTTGGATTTCTGATTGAATTTCACTCCATAATTGAAACAATAATTCTATAGAATTATGAGACATCCAAGGAGCACTTGCGTGAACAGGAGGAGTATCGCAAGTAAATTTAATAGAATATCTTCCTTTATACCCTACAGTAATTTTATCGATACCGCTAGGCTCGCCAAAGATTGCACAATCAGGTTGAATATTTCCTTTAAGTAATTCTCTAATCCCTTTACCAGTACCTTCTTCATCAGTTACTGCTGAAAAGATAATTTTTCCAGAATTCAATTTATCTTTAAAGGTAGATGCAGCAATAAGCATTGAGATTAAGGGAGATTTAGCGTCAGAAGCTCCTCTTCCATAGATTGCATTATCTTTAATCTGAACATTAATTTGTCCTGGAACTGTGTCCATATGTCCGCAAAGTAGTAAGGTAGGAGAGCCACTTCCAATTTCGCCAAAAACATTATTCGCGGAATCACGATAAATATTATTGAAACCAAAATTAGTCAGAGTCTCGAATAAGAAATCAGACATATTTTTTTCTTCACCAGAAGGAGAATACAATCTCAAAGCATTTTCTAATAACGTAAGATAATAATCATACAAAGGTTGGTCATCTCCCAATGTAACGGTAAAATTCTCAATTGCTCCCGATGAAACAAGTTTTTCTATACGTGCCCTAACACTAGCTTCGGATTTATTTACATGTTTGGCAATTACAGTATTAGGAGTCCTAGAATCCTTTGTAAGAATTTTTATTATAGTTTTATCAACATCGTCCATTATAATTTATTCCTTTTTTGAATTATTGTGTAAAGTATCTAGAATTTGTAATGCAGAATTAACTTGTGTTTCTGTCAATGTTAATGGAGGAAGAAATCTCAATGTTGTTCTTCCAGAATAGAGCATAATCAAACCATTGTTTAATCCATCAAATAATAAATTCTTTATTGGGAATTTTGATTCTAAGGCAAGCATTAATCCAAGTCCACGAACATCACGTATAGAATCATATTCAGATTTTAGTTTTTTAAGACCGTTAAGAAAAATTTGACCAGATTTTGCTGCATTCTCAACAACATTATTGGCTGATAAGAATTCAATAGATGCATTAATTGCAGAGGATGTTAATGGGTTGCCGCCAAACGTAGTAGTATGCTCTCCAAGAGAGAAATTTGTAGAATCTTTCCTAGAGATCATTGCGCCAACAGGCATTCCTCCAGCTAGACCTTTTCCTATACATAAAATATCAGGAATCAACCCATAATGTTCATGAGCCCACATTTTACCAGTTCTTCCTAAACCAGTTTGAATTTCATCAACAACCAGTAAAACATCGTGTTTCTTACATTGTTCTTGTAATTGTTTGAAATATTCCACTGATGCAAATTTGACGCCATTTTCACCTTGAATTACTTCAAGAAATACAGCTCCAGTGTCACTAGTAATTTTTGATAATGAGTCAGAATCTCCAAAAGGAATGAAATCAACATCATCAAGAAGAGGTTGGAATGATTTTTTGTATTTCGGACTCCATGTTAAAGACAATGAGCCAATTGTTTTACCATGATAAGAACCCGACATAGAGATAATTTTATCTTTAGAGTGTTTTTTACAGAGTTTCAATGCAGCTTCTACTGCTTCAGCTCCACTATTACACAAATATATATTATTCAGATGCTTAGGAGTAATTTTATTAATATTAATTGAAGCATTAGCTCTTTGTTCATTATAAAATGAACCATGGCAACTCGTTAGTTGTTTTGCCTGGTCACTAATCGCTTTAACAATTCTTTCATTAGAATGTCCTAATAAAGAAACTCCATATCCTGCCATTAAGTCTAAATATTTTTTACCTGAAGAATCCCAAATATAACAATCTTCTCCTTTGTCTAGAATAATTGGAAACTTTTGATATACAGGAGCAAGATATTGATCTTCAATATCAATTAATTCTTTATCATTCATTAGTAATCACCGTACAATTAGAATGATCAATGGCAGAAGAAATTGGATTGTCTACTAGTCCAGATGCAATTATTCCTTGATTAACACCATTTTCCAATGATTCAATACAAGAAATTAATTTTTGTTCCATACCAAAACCAAGTTCGGGAAGAATTTCTTTAGATTGTGAAAGATTAAGAGTAGACACAAGTTTATCATTTAATGAAATTCCATCAACGTCGGTAAGAAATATAACGCGATCTGCTTTGATATGAGCAGCAATATTTGAAGCAGCGCGATCTCCATTTACATTCAGAACTTCAGATTCGTCACTTATTGCAACAGGAGAGATTACAGGGAGATAATCAGATTTAATCAAATCATTAAGAAGTTTAGTATTGACATTTTGTATTTTACCTGTAAATCCTCCTTCAATAGCTCTTTTTCTATTTCTTTCGTCAATAATCAAGAGTTTTTTCTTACGAATTGCACTTAATATTTTGCCATCAATTCCTCCCAATCCTACTGCATTAACACCCAGAGATTGTAAAGATACTACGATTTCTTTATTGATTTTTCCGCACATAACCATCATAAAAATAGAGGCAGTTTCTTTGTCCGTATATCTGCTCTTTACACCAGAAGGCGAAACAATAAATTCTTGTTTCTTACCTAATTTCTCAGCAATATTAGTTACAGTATTTCCTCCACCATGAACAACAATAAGAGGTTCAATCTGAGAAAGATTCTTTATATCTTCAAATAGATTTGCAGTGAGACCTTTACTATGAAGGCTTCCGCCAATTTTTACAACAGTTACCATTTAGATCACATCGGATGAATTCCAGGAGTCCATAAACCTGAAGTTTCAGAAAATCCAGCCATAAGATTCATATTTTGTATAGCAGTACCTGCAGCTCCTTTAATCAAATTATCGGATGAAGACATTATGACAAGCCTTGATGCAGATTTATCATATGCAAATCCAATATCACAGAAATTAGAGCCAACAAGAAGTTTAGGATCAGGGTATTTATACAAACCTTTTTTATCTGCGATAAGTCTGACAAAAGGTGAATCAGAATAGAATTGTCTAAATGATTTCCATACATCCACTTCACTAATATCAGAATTAATAGATGCATATGAAGTACATAAAATTCCACGAACAAGATTTACTGAATGAACAGAAAGGGAGACATTAATTATATTGTCCGAAAGATTTGAAAGTTCCTGATCTATTTCAGCAGTATGTCTATGAGCATAAGGTTTGAATGGACGAATTACACCATACCTATTTGCATGGTGTGAACCTGCAGTTGGTTTGACTCCAGCTCCAGAAGAACCAACTTTTGAATCTATAATTATATTTGAAGGGTTAATAATTTTATCTTTAATTAATGGAGATAAAGCAAGAATTGAAGTCAATGCGGTACAACCTGGAGTAGATGTGAATTTACTGGACTTTATTGAATCTCTATGAAGTTCTGGCAATCCAAAAGTAAATGAATCTAATAAGTCAGGAAGAGGATGTGTATACCCATACCATTTGTCATACATATCAGCATTAGATAATCTATAATCAGCACTCATATCAACAATTTTCACACCTGAATTAATGAGTTCCTGCATAAACTCATATGAACTTCCGTGAGGAGCTGCAGTAAATAATAGATCACATTGGTCTGAAACTTTTGATGAGTCAAATAGAGAGAACTTCACATCAGTGAATCCTTTAAGATTAGGATGAATTTTGTGTAAGAATTGTCCGTCATATTGTCTTGATGTGGCAAAAGAAAGTTCAACTTCAGGATGATTAAGAATTAGTCTCAGTAATTCTCCGCCTACATAACCTGATGCTCCCATAATTCCAATTTTCATTACAAATTACCTCTTAGAAATGTTATCAACATAGTCTACAATTTTGTATGCTATATTTTCTTTGGTGAATTTAGAAACTCCCTTGAATTCAACATTATTATTAATTTCGTGAACCAAAAAGCCATCGTCACTTTCCATTAAATCAACGCCAAGTATACCACCGCCAACAGATTTAGAGGCTTTAAGAACAATTTCCTCTAGATCTTTAGTTATTGGACATTCCTCAACTTTTGCTCCAAGTGAAAAATTTGTTCTCCAATCGTCATTAGAAGAATAACGATATTCTGCGCCAACAACTTCGTCTCCAACGACAACAGTTCTAATATCCCTAGGCGGTCTATTTACATGTTGTTGGACATAAAAGATTTTAGAGAATAATCCATCGTCGTTATATCTCATTTCAATTAATGCTTTGGCAGAATCTTTATCATTCAATTTAACCACACCTCTGCCCCAGCTACCAACTATAGGTTTTAGAACTGAAGGATAACCTAATTCTTCAACTGAATCTTCGGCAGATTTATCTGAAAAACTAAATAACGTAAGAGGAGTTTTAATACCAGATTCTTCAAATTGCAGAGTTGATAAGAATTTATTTCCACAAACCCTACTAGTATTAGAACTATTAACTACCAAACAGCCTTTGGATTCGAGATAATGAGCAATAAGCATGCCACGGTAATGACTAATACATCTTTGAAGTACAGTAGTGCCAAATGAAGAATCAATTGATTCATCAGAGTCATCACTACGTAAGACAAGTGATTTGGCGTCATATTTATCAAATGGTATGTTTTTTGCTTCAAATGCACTGAAAAGTTCTTTTTCTTCCCAACGCACTCGATCATAAATAATACTAATACGATTACCCATACTATTCACCCCAGTCTTCACCAACTGATTCTGCAGGCGATAATGTAACATTATTTGAATCTATTTTACTAACTTCAAATTCATTACCACAATCAGGACAACTTATAATTTCTCCAACTACAACGTCGTCTAGAATCTGCATTGTTGCATCACAATCTTGACATTTTTGCTCCATTAATTTCCACCTCCTGATAGATTTTTTATTGATTTCTCAATTAGAAATTCAGATTTATTAATTAAATTTTGTTGTTTTTTAATAAATTTAGATGAATTAGCAAGAGATATTTTTCTAATCTTAATCATTCTATTACTTTCAGAAGTAGAAGGAGCGCCTTTTGTTGTTTTAGAATTGACGTTTTTATTGTAATTAAAGATTGAATCGATTTCATCAAGAGTTATTTTAATTGTTTTGCCAGTAATTTTTTTAGTAACTTTTAGAAGATCTTCCTTTACCAGATTAGATAATTTTTCATTAGAATCAACAGATGCTTTTGACAATGTACCAACAATATGGTGTGATTGTCTGAAGGATATATCATAATTTGATGCAAGGTAATTAGCTAAATCAGCAGCTATCATAGTATCATCTAGATTGTTAGACATTGACTCCTTGTTAAATTTACAGTTTGAAAGCATATTAGATAATAATTTTATGGAGGACAAAGATTTATCAAGAGAATTCCACAATCTTGGAGTTAAATCTTGAATGTCAATACTATAGCCCAAAGTGAGTGATTTAACTATAGCAATAGAGGCAACTAGATCTCCGATAATAATTGAAGATTTAGATCTAATCAATTCTGCAATAACTGGGTTCTTTTTTTGAGGCATTATACTGCTAGTTGAACTGAATTCGTCGGAGATTTCAACATATGAAAATTCAGATGTGCTCCAAAGAACTAATTCATTAACAATCTTTTCAACATTAAGCATCAATAAAGCGAGATTAGACATTAATTCAATGCAAAAATCACGCGTAGTTGTTGCATCAATAGAATTTTCAACTAGTCCATTGAATCCAAGTAATTTTGCGACAAAATCACGATCAACATTAACAATTACAGAAGCTATTGCACCTGAACCTTGAGGAGATTTATTTACCCTATGATAGGTTTCTTGAAACCTTTCAACATCTCTAGATAAAGAATCATAATGAGCAAGAAGATTATGTGAAAGAGTTACTATTTGTGCATGTTGAAGATGAGTAAAAGAAGGCATTAAATAATCAGTATGAGATTTAGCTAGTGAAAGAATAACTTTCTGTAAATCATGAATGTTAGTCAAAAGATCAAGAATAAATTGACGAGAAGTAATTCTGATTGCAGATGCGACCTGATCATTTCTACTTTTAGCAAGATTAAGTTGACCGCCCATCTCACTACCAATACGGTCAATAACGAATGATTCGACATTCATATGAACATCTTCAAGATTAGAATCAAGTTGGAATGAATCATCAATTGATTTTAGAGTCTTAATACATTTTGATGTAGTTTTTTTATCAATAATTTTTTTCTTATTTAACATAAGTAAATGAGCAATATTGATTTGTTTGACAGAATTGAGAATCAATTTATCATCGTCCACAGAACTAATGAAAGAAGAGGCTAGATCAGAAGTTTTGGAAAGTCTGTTACCTCTCAATAAATCAACTTTATTAGTCATTTTTTATCTCCTTCGTTAAATTTAGACTGAAGCCCCCAGATTTCAATAAATCCTTTAGAAAAGGTTTGATTAAAGTTAGAAGAAGAAGAATAAGAAGAAAGATTTTGATCGTAGATTGAATTTTCTGACTTTCTTCCAACAACAGTCAATGAGCCATTCTTAAGTTTGAGCTTAACAGTGCCATTTACACGCTCCTGAGTTTTATTTATAAAGGAATTTATAGCGTTTACTAATGGATCTACAAATAATCCTGAATAAATCATCCAACTCCATTTTTGCTCTAAGAGAGATTTCATTTCTAATTCATTTCTTGTCAATACTAGTTTTTCAAGATCTTTATGGGCTTCAATAAGTGTAAATGCAGCAGGAGCCTCATAGATTTCTCTAGATTTTATTCCCATTAGTCGATCTTCCATATGATCAACAACACCAATACCATATTGTCCTGCAACAGTATTAAGATGATTAATCATTTGAAGAGAATCAGTGACTCCGTCAATTGATACAGGAATGCCCTCAGAGAAATCAATTTCTAGATATTTAGTTGGTAAATTACTTTCAATGTCAATCCATTTGTAAATATCTTTAGGAGGTTCTTCATAAGAATCTTCAAGAATGCCGCCTTCAATCGACCTTCCCCATAAATTTTCATCTATACTGTATTGAGATTTTTTTTCAATAGATACGTTGAGGTCTTTTGCATATTCTATTTCTTCATCACGACTCATGTTCTCTTCTCTAACAGGAGCAATAATTTTAGCGTCAGAAAGAACCGATCTTAAAGTTACGTCGAATCTGGCCTGATCATTACCTTTTCCTGTACAACCATGCGAAAATATTTTCGTACCTTCTTTGGTTGCAACTTCGACAAGTTTGTAAGCAATAAGAGGCCTGCCCAAAGCAGTAGCTAATGGATATTTATTTTGGTATAGGGCGTTTGATTTTATTGCAGGAAAAATATAATCAGTAATAAATTCATTTTTTGCGTCAATAGTATAATGTTTAGATGCACCTATAGCATAGGCCTTTTTTTCAATTGCTTCAAAATCTTCATCTTGTCCAACATCTACCGTAGCAGTAATTACATCAAGATTGTGTTTTTTCATCAACCAGCTGACTGAAATTGAAGTATCAAGTCCTCCAGAAAATGCTAGAACTACTTTTTCTGACATTATGTGAAATGTTTGTGAAGAAACCTTTTAATAGCTTTTGGTCATAATTGACCATTATTGGCTAGAGATGACCAAAAACAGATAAATCAATCTGTTGCAAAAATTACCAGAAACTTAATAGAATCTGATTTAGGAATACAAGATTCAATAGCTAGAGATTATGCAAACATCAGTGGAATTGCAAGATTACTTAAACCAAAAATCCATAAAATGGGAATTACAGAAGTTAATGAAGATGCAATAATAACAGCAGTGAAAAGAATTGTACCAAAATATTCGTCAATAAACAATGAAATTACAGAAATTATAGCAAAAAGTGATATCAATGTGAAAACCGGTGTTGCAAAATTATCAGTAAAGAAAAATAATCAAAATTTGAAAAGTATTCAAAATATAATATTAAAAAATAATGAAGAATTTATTCAGATTTCCGAAGCTACGTCAGCTTTAACAATTATATACTCAGAAAGATTGAGAGAAAAATTATTGTCAATATTTAATAAATCAGAAATTTTAGAAGATTCAAATGATCTTGCAGCAATAATTGTCCATAGTCCAACAGAAGTAATTTCAGTACCAGGATTTGTATTCACCATATATGGTCAAGTAGCAAAAAGACAGATAAACATAGAAGATACAGTAAGTTGTTTTACAGATACAATAATAGTAGTTAAAACAAGAGATGTGGCAAAGACATTTTCAGTATTAAATGAGTTATTTGATGGTAGTAGATAATAATAGAGTTATCGTTCTCGATTACCAGCGATAAATTCAAGAAATTCAATTTTAGCCTGTTCATATGGCATTTGAACAGGAGGATGTTTAAAACAATAAGCAGATATGCTGTTTAGAGGGCCGGATATTTTTCTATCTAAAGCTACTTTTGTAGCGCGAATAGCATCTACTATTACGCCACCGCTATTATAAGCATCCATGACGTGAAGTTTCAAATCAAGAGTGACAGGTATATTGCCAAAATAATGGCCTTTAATCCAGACATAGCATATTTTATCATTTTTAAGAAAGTCAACATAATCACTAGGTCCTATTCGAGTAGGAATAGGATAAGGAGACATTGCACGAACTGCAGAGGTCTTACTTTCACGTTTGTCGACTAGACGTGATTCTTCCAACATATTAAGAAAATCAGCGTCGCCACCAATATTGAGTTGATAAGTTTCTTCGATTTTTACACCACGTTCGACAAATAATTTTATAAGACTTTTATGAACAACAGTAGCACCTAATTGGCTCATGACATCGTCTCCAGCAATTGGAAGACCTTTGTCGATAAATTTAGTTTGCCATTCAGGATTAGAAGCAATAAAAACAGGCATTGAATTAATGAATCCAATATTGGAATCCAATGAACATTGAGCATAATATTTAGTAGCTTCAGTACTTCCAACAGGAAGATAATTAATGAGCATCTCTGCTCCTGAACTTTTAATTATATCAACAACATCCGAGCCATTTGGATCATTTACATCAACGATATCTTTCAGGTATTTACCAATTCCGTCTTTAACGGGAGCTCTACAGACTTCTACTCCAAGATCAGGTACGTCAATGATTTTTGCAGTATTATTAGGATGTGCAAAAATTGCATCAGAAAGATCAGAACCAACTTTCTTATCATTAACATCAAAAGCTGCTACAAATTCAATATCGTTAGGTTCAATACCCCCAATAGAATAATCCACAAGCCCAACAGTTTCTTCAGGGTTTTGTCTATAATATTCTAATCCTTGAATTAATGCAGAAGCGCAATTGCCAACACCAGCAAGAGCTACTTTAACCTTTGGCATAGATAATTAAAAATGGTATTCATCATTTAAGTTTATAGGATTCATATAACGATTGTGATATATTGGATTATTCAAATATTATATCAAAGACACTAATTAAAGCACAAAAAACGATTAAAGAGAGATATTTTGTAGGAAATCATAGTGAATTAGATAAAAACGCATTTGGAGATATTCAATATGACATAGACGTATTAGCAGAAGAAACAATTATTCAAGAAATTAAAAAGGATTTACCAAAAGCGACAATAATTTCAGAAGAAACTGGAATCAGTAAAGGAGACATGGATTTACTAGTACTTATTGATCCATTAGATGGAAGTTTAAATTCAGTAAGACAAATTCCAATATTTAGTTCTACTATTTCCATAGCAAAAGGAACTAAATTTTCAGACATAATTGCATCAGGAGTGATAGATATAATTAATGGAGATTTATATTTAGGAGATTCGAATAAAGCAACAATAAACAATACTACAATCAAACCCAATACTGTAGAAAAATTAAAGGATGCATTAATTGCTGTTGATTTAAACATAAGAATAGAAAATGCCACTAAAGCATATCAAAAGATGATGAAGATATTTGAGATTAGTAAAGCACAAAGAATACTAGGTTCAGCAATAATGGAAAATGTATATGTTGCATCAGGGGCAATTGATGCATTCATAGCTCCTTCAGAACAGTTAAGAACATTTGATTGTTTACCTGCAATACATATAGGGAAACAATCAGGATTGTTCATTAAATTTTTAAACGAAATGAATGATTTTAACTTATTATCAAAAGAAGGAGTTTCATACGTTTCAGCATGTACGGAGAAATTAGGAAATAATATATTGAATGAATTAGAATATTAAGAGTGATATATATTGATCGAAGAGAGATCAGCAGGAGTAATTTTATTCAATATAAAAAAAGAGGTTAAATTTTTGATATTGAAATATCCATCAGGACATTGGGATTTTGTTAAAGGAAATATTGAAGAAGGAGAGAAAGAAGAAGAAACTGTTAAAAGAGAATTATTTGAAGAAACAGGAATAGATAATTTAAAGATTCAAGAAGGATTTAATCAGAAAGTTGAGTATAATTATTATATAAAAAATAAAAAAGTACATAAAATTGTTTCTTATTATTTAGCAGAAACTAAACAGGAAGAAGTCAAACTGTCATTTGAACATTTAGACTACAAGTGGTCAAATTATGAAAATTTAATGAATTTAATTACATTTGATAATTCAAAGGATATGTTAAGAAAAGGAAACGAAGTAATTAAAAATCTATCCAAGAATTAATACGAATTCGAGAAGTCACAAGTTTCGGGTTTTTTGAATTAATTATAGATCTACCGACAATCAAATAATTTGCGCCTGATTTAATGGATTTAGATGCATCTCCACCTTGAGTTCCAATACCTGGAGTATATATATCAATAGAAGAGTTAGTATGATTAGAAATTTCTTTTATCAGACTTGGTCTAGTAGCGCCTACAATTATTCCGTCTGCATGCCAACGTCTTGCACGTGCTACAAATTCTAAATAGAGTTTCGTTTTTTTACCCCGTTTAATAATTTCTAAGCCATATCCATCTTTAGCGCCCTTATGGCTCATATATACTAAAAATAAAACTCCTTTGTTCTTTGATTTAGATTTAATCAATAGGGGTTCAAGACCTTCAGAATATCCAACAAATGGATTAACAATAATTGCATCAAAACCCGCATTCCAAAGATATTTTATAACAATAAGATTAGTTGCAGAGATATCATTTAATTTTAAATCCGCAATAACGAGTAAATTACGTGAATGAATAAAGGAAATGAGTTTTTTTATTTCATTCGAAGATAAAGGAAGTAACAAATGATGATTAATTTTAACAGCGCAAATGTCTGTAGAAATAGACTTAATTATAGAAAATGATTTCTTAATAATTTGATTTGGAGGACAGGTCAAATCCAGAGAGAGAATAATGCGACTCTGATTAGTTTCTGATATATTTTTTAGTTTATTAGAAAATGATAATTTATTTCACCCGTCTGTCGATGGTTTCATAAACTTCAGGTCCAGTACCAATCAAACTAACATCAATATTGAGTTCGTTTTCTATTTTTTCAATAAATCCTTTAGCAGAAGAATCTAAGTCTTCATAATTTGTCACACCTCTGGCAGAAGGATATAAAACATCAAGTTTTGTGACTGCAACACTTGTAGCAGAATTTAACATAATGGCTTTTTTTGCTAATTCAAAATCAAAAGGCGCAGCTCTTCTAGTTCGACCTGTGACAGTACCTGTTTCAGCCCAACCACGACTAACTGTTTCTTCTGCAGAGAGTTCACCAGTGAATGGTCCTTCTCCAACGCGAGTAACAAATGCCTTGAAGATTACAATTACTTCATCTACTCGTTTTGGACCAATACCTACATCAGAACATATTGCAGATGCAGTAATGTCTTTTGAAGTGACATAAGGATAATTTCCAAAGTATAAAGATAAGAATGTACCCTGTGTTCCTTCTACTAAAACATCATTACCAGAATCAATTGTAGAATTAACCATTTCAGGAACGTTATCTACATAATTTTGAAATACATCAACGTCTTTAGCAAGTTTAGCAACTCTCATGATTCGATCTGAATTTGCAGGTCCAGTTCCTGTACCAGTACTGCCAACTTTTGAAGCTAAGAAACCAGTTTTATCGGAATCCATATGCTTTTGTTCAATAATTGCACATTGAGTATCAATAACAAGTCGATTGTTTGCGTCGTATTTTTTAGCTTCATCGAGAGTAACATCAGGATTAACAAGTACACCAGGGCCTATCAATAGCTTGGTAGATTTATTTACTACAGCACTAGGTAACATTCTTAGTTTCAAAACTTGTGAACCAAAATTTACAGTATGGCCTGCGTTAGGACCGACACCTCCACGTACTGCAAGAGAATGAGAATCTTTGAGTGACAAAAAGGCTACGATTTTACCTTTGCCTTCATCGCCATAAAATCCGCCAACGGCAACAGTTACAGTCATAATATCATCATATCCTATTCACCAAATCTCCTATTTCTATTTTGATATGTTCTTATTGCTCGCATTAAATCAATTTTTCGGAAATCAGGCCAATAAACATCAAGAAATACTAATTCACTATATGCACTTTGCCATAGAAGAAATCCACTAAGACGTTCTTCTCCGGACGTTCTAATGACTAAATCGGGTTCGGGGGAAGATAAATGTGAAGTAGATAGATATTCCTCGAGCATATCGTTTGTAATATCTTGAATTACAACAGAACCATCATTTACATCAGATGCAATATTTTTTACGGCTTCCAATATTTCAGACCTTCCGCCATAAGCAAGAGCTAAATTAAAGAACAGTCCATCATAATCCTTAGTTTTTAATTCAACTTGTTGAATTTTTTCTTGAATTTCTTTAGGAAGTAAAGACAAATTTCCCATTCCTTTAACATGAACTTTATATCGATCAATTTTTGGTTCCTCTATTAATTCAGATAATTTTTTTGAGATAATTTCAAAAAGTCTATCCAGTTCAGGTGGTGGTCTAGATAGATTTTCCGCAGATAGAGCATATAGAGTAATAATCTTCACATCTAGTTCAACACACCAATCTAACAAATCGTCGACAATATCTGCACCTGCAAAATGTCCCATCCATTCAGGAATAAATTTAGATTTAGCCCAACGTCTATTGCCATCGAGAATTAATGCAATGTGAACAGGAGATTTTGATTTACTAATTTGATTTTTTAGGTAGTTTTCGTAGAATTTGTAAACCCCTATACGACGTAATAAATTAATAAACAAGATTAATCTTGCCTATTTACGTCTTGATCGAGGTAGTCGAATATATCTTTGGTACAAGAATATTACGCTGAAGAAAGAACCAGCAAGGCCAAAAATAAGAGATGCAATAAAAGTAAATGTATCGCCTGCGCCAATAAGAAGTTTTGAGAATTGTTGAATAGGTAGAAAGAGGAAAATCAAAGTAAGTAATAGAATCACTCCACGAATTACACGTCGTTTTCTCTCAATAATCCAGTTAGATAACAAATCTCCAGAAATGAATAAACCAAAACCTATCCATAAAAGAAATATCGATTCGTTTAGAAAAACACCAATTAATTCAGGTGTAGATGAAATAAGATTAGACGCACTGGCGGCCGCTTGATTTGAAGAGATTGCGATAGACAATCTAGAAGCGCCTAAAAATATACCAATAATTAAAACCAAGGAACCCGCTACCGTGGAGAATAATCGTACATAAGAAGTCAATTCCAATTTAGGAAGAGATCGTGTTAGCCTATCAAGATCAAAACCACGTATAACGAAAGCCATTCCTAAAATTGCCAGAGTTACAGTGATTGCTTGTTCAAGTAGATTAAAAAGTGCTAGAAATGCCCAGGAAAGAAATAATAAACCAGGAATTCCTAGAGCAAACTTTGAATATCGTTGATCAAATATCAACATGTTAAGATATCGACCCAATACAGCATAAGTTTCTTCAAGAGCACCACTGTGTTTTATAACAATTCGTTGAATAGAATTAATTGAAACAAAATCTTGAACTAAAGGTATAATATTAGATTCATCAGAATCGTCTGAAACGATAATTGCATCAATCATTTTTGTTTTATTGACAATCGTCTGGATTTGTCGTCGTATCTTATCGTCGGATTTGAAACCGCCAGAATGAGTCCCAGTAACAATTGCAACTTCGCATTTACGACCAGAACGAGATAACTCATTATATGTTTTAATAGCGCCAAAAATAGCATTTGCGTCTGCTTCTTCTGGATCGCTAATAGCAAGTTTCATTCCTGCATTCTGACAATTTTTTGACCCAATAATCGGAGATTTAAGATTAGTTTTTTCTCCTAAATCATCATCACGATCGATACATAGAATAAGGATAGGAGTAGAACGGGATGATTGTTGTTTTCTTCTAGAAATAGAAGTTTTTTTCTTACGTGAGGTACTCATCGTCATCATCGTAAGCTAATCTTAGTTCGTCAAATGAAAGAGATTGTCCAGATTCAAGTTTTTCTTTAGCTTTAGATTTCTCTTTCTCAAGAATAACTTTCTTTTTCTTAAGAATTTCAGATTTACTAACAGATTTGATCGACTTGAATATTTCATTACGCTGACTTTTCAGCACTTGTAATTCTTTTGAGTTTGACTTTAATGTTGTTTCTAGTTCTTGTATATCGTCATTAAAACCATTCATCTCGCTGAATAATTTTTCACGTTGTTTAAACTTTGTATCAAAAACTATTTTTTTCTCGTCAAGGGATGCTTTTGCAGTTTTTCTAGATTCTTCAATTGTGTCAATATTAGAACCAATCTTTTTAATTTTTTTAAATAGTCCGGATACTTCTTTTCTTGCGCTAGTAGATTTTTTCCATTCGTTATATTTAATCTGTAAGGATTTAATATTATCAATAAGTTGTTTCTCCTCTTGTCTAGTTAATTGTTCTGTTTGTAACTTCCATTCGATTTCTTTAATTCTTTTTGAGACATTTTTGAAGTTCTCTTTTTTATTAAAACGTCGATCAGTTTTTGAAACTTGTTCTTTGTTATTTGAGTCAGTTGATTTTATACCTTCGTTGGCATCATTAATCTTTGTCCATATTTCTTTTTTTTCATTAATTAGCACCTGTCGTTCTTTACGTAAATCCCCAACTTGTTGATATAAGGGTTCCAAATCTGCTTGATGTTCGCCTAATTGTGATGTTATAGTATTAATTTCATCTCTCATATCTAGTCGTTTTTTGTTTAAGGATTTTAAATGCGTTACAAGATTTTTTCTAGAATCAAGTAAATCCTTAATCTTATTATTAATTTCGCTAGTGTTAGTAGGTTCTAATTCTGACAAGTATTCATTCTGTGATAATAGCCGAATAAATAATTTATGGATATTTCATATAAATTCCATAAGATACTGATATAACAAGGTGGAATTTGATGAATACAGTGATTTGGGGAGTAACAGGAAGACCAGGAACAGGTAAAACCAAGGTTATCAATACATTACATTATAGATTACTATCAAATAATATTTCAATGGGAGGAGTATTGACTAGAGATATAAAAGAACATGGAAAAAGAACAGGAATCGAAATACAGAATATTTCAACAGGAATAAGTTATGAAATAGCAAACGTTAATAGAAAAACAGGTCCAAGATTACAGAAATTTCGTATTAATTTAGAGAATATAGATAATTATTTGATAAAAGAATTAGAAAATTCATCCTCGAAAGCAGATTTAATCATTATAGATATGATTGGACCAATGGAATTATTTAGTACAAAATTTTGTGAATTAACTAGTAAATTATTAGAACAAGACAAGAAAATATTATGTGCGATACAAACAAAATATAATCATCCAATAATAAAGGAAATAAAAAAAATGAGAAATGTAAAACTATATGATCTAAATGAAAAACACAAAGTTGAAGTTATTGACGACATATACAATAATATAATTGAAAAAATTGAATAAATTATTTATATCTGGAATCGATGAAGCAGGAAGAGGTTCAATACTAGGGCCATTAGTAATAGCATCTGTTACTGCTGATAAAAAAACAATTAGAAAGTTTTCAAGAATTGGGATAAAAGATTCAAAACAATTATCGCCTCGAAACAGAGAAGCATTTGCAAAAATAATTATGGACGAATCTGAAAATGTAATAGTATCAAAACTTTCTGAAAAAAAGATAGATAAGTCGGTAAGATTAAGAAAAGAATATCTAAGAAATAAAAATTTTATTGTAAGTAATAAAATAATTGGATTGAATGAGTTAGAAGCTTATTCTATGTCAAAAATAATCAATAATTTAGATTCTCATTCAGTATATGTGGATTCGTGTGATGTAAAGCCAGAGAGGTTCAGAAAAAGGATTGAGAATTACTTAAACAAGAATATTAAAATCCATTCTAGGCATAAAGCAGATGAGAAATTCATAATAGTAGCAGCGGCTTCTGTAATTGCAAAATACACGCGCGATAGAGAGATTGTCAAATTAGAAAGAAGATTTGGGAATATAGGAAGTGGTTATCCATCAGATCCAATAACTAGAATATTCTTACAAAAATGGCTTAAAAATCACAGGGATAAACCAGAGTTTGCAAGAAAATCGTGGAAGACATGGGAAGATTTACAACCAAAAATTGATGATTATTTTTAGTTATTTTAGGGTAGACATAATCATAGCATGATCTTTATCAAAAGGATGAAGATTAACCATTTGATTTATTTCAAAGCCGTTAGATTCCAATCTAGTCATTTCCTGTTCATATATTGATTCAGGATCTTTTGTAGTATCAATACTACGAGATTTTATTACCAAGATTAATTTAGAACCGCTAGTTAAGAATTCGTTACAATTGTTAATTGCAATATCAGTTTGATCAGGTTGTGATATATCACAATATACACTATCAATATTTCGAAAAATGGAAGTATAGCTATCTATATTACGTGCATCTGCAATAATTGGAATAATATTATTTCGAAAAGATACAACGTTATCAATAAAATCACGTGCAACACGGGATGAGATTTCAACACAAAACAATAATCCAGTTTTACCAACGATATCAGATACATGAGAAGGAGTAGTGCCAGTAGAAGAGCCAAGGTATAGAATAGTAGAACCGTCAGTAAAAGGAATATCTTTCATGCCATTAATAATCGAGGCTGCAAGTTTACTTCGATAAGGATCCCAAATACGGAATTCAGAATTTGAAGATTTTTGAAGATGTTCGCCATATACACTATTACCTGGAACAAAATTTTTAGTTGCAAGTTTATCTTTCCCTGCAACTTCAATCCATTTTACATTATTTGGAAGTTCTTCTACGTTTTTCATTCATGCTTCTCCTTAATTTTTTGTGTTTTTTCTTGGAATAATTATTACGATCAGCTACAGGGGAAGCATATTTTTCTTGAATTTCACGATATCTTTCGTCAAGGCTATTTTCAATATCGAGTTCTTTACTGCCTCGAAATGCATCAATTCGTGCGGCAATAGCAATTTTACTAGCCAAAGAACGTGCAATTTTTCCACGTTGCCATTTAGGACTAGAATGTACTTTATCATGTTGGAAGATAATTCCATGTTTGGGAGGTCTACTACCGCTCTTTAGTGAACGAAATAGTGCTTTTTCTGCTCCAAGAACTTGTATTGTACTTGAAGGTAATTTTGCAAGTTTCAATAATCCACCAGATTTTGCAATTAAACGCGCACCAATAGTTGGACCTGCAATTGAACTAAGATTTGGAGCGATATTATTCATCAAGTCACTAATATAATTGAGCATTTTATCACGAACTTTAACTAAATTAATAACGTTTTCAGATAAAATGGAAATAATATTCAAATCTTTTGAATTAATTTCGCCGCCTTTAGAATCTTGTGCAGCACTAAACAAAGCATCAAGTTTCTTTTCAGAAAAATTAAAAGAAACCAAGTCTTTTTCAGTTATTGAATTACGATCTAGACCAAGAGAAACAAATTTAAAATAAACATTACTATCTTTAACTAAATTTTCTAATTCAGGAAAATGAAGTCCATACCATTCGTTAATTCTTGCCATAAGAATATTAACAGCTTTATCAAGTTCATCTAAAGAATTTATTCCTTCAATAATTTGAAGATCTTCTTTACCAGAAACATCGCGAATTTGTTGTTTTGAGTATTCAATAGAGAAATTTTGAAGAAATTTACTTATTTCCTCTTCAGAACTAAAGAAACCAGACTGAACAAATAATGGAAAAAGATTAGAAGAATCAATTGTTTGATGAATGAAGTTTTTGTCAGGAAATATTTTATTAAGTATGTCAATTAAAGACTGGTCATTTACTTCAAGAGAATCAGGTAGTTCATTCGATGAATTGTCAAAAAAGTTTTTAATATCTTCAGATACATTCGAGTTTTTAATTTGAGAATATAAGGATATTTCAGAATTAGGTTCAAATCGATGACTTTGAAGAACTTCATATTTATCATTAATTATAATAATTCCTGCTTCTGTTAGAATTACCTTGTTGGTCAAGATATGGAAAATACTAAATAACCATTCTTAAAGTTTTCAAGATGATTGAAACAGCATTACATTTTTAAATATCGAGAAGCTTACTATTTTTATGCCAACTCACGGTTCATTAACAAAAGCAGGTAAAGTAAGAGGTCAAACCCCCAAAGTAGAAGGAAAAGTACGAGTTAGTAAAAATCCAAGAGTAAAGTCAAAAAGATCATTTAAAACAAGAGTGATATTAAACAGAACAATAGGCCAGAAATGGGACAAAGTAGTTCGTACAAGATAATCGCATCAAGTATCAATTAGCTTGAAATTATAACGTATATTTTATTAATAGATTTTTATTACTGAAAGGATGTAATAATGAATAAACAAATTGCAGCAATAGGACTAATATTATCATTAGGTGGAGCGTATTTATTTTCACTATCATCAGTAATGGTATTATCAGAATTTGATATTGTTCCGACTAATTCCTTTATTACTTATTATGCCAATGTATCTACACTTCCATTACCTGTAGCGAATTATAATTTAGAATTAACAAATAGTAACAAAGATGATGAATTCGTAGACGGAGAAAATATACCGGGACATCCAATTGATTTGTACGTATTCGATGATGAGAATTATGATAAATTCAAAAGATGTGGAGGGTCGAGAGAAGGAGCAGACATATGTTCTGAATGGGAACCAATACTTTCAAGGATGGAACTTACAGGAGTTTTTAAAAGAGCACTTGATCCAGAAATAGATAGATTAACAGTAGTTGTATGGAATCATAGTCCTGAAAAAACAGTAGATAATTCAATTTCTATAAGATTAGAATCTAATTATAGCGGAATAGCAAACATAATAGTCATAATCGGATTACTAGTTTTTTATATTGGAATGAGCAGGAAAGAAGAAAAAAAATCTAATAAAGATTTGAAAAACAAAGCCAAAAAGGAATAATGAGTAATAATTGAGTAAAATTGGAAGAGGAACTTGGATCGATAAGTTAACTAATGAGATTATCGAAAGGGAAATTCAGTTAAAACGTTCAACTAAAAAAATTAATGTTGAAAGTGGTTTAGGCGCATCAGGAATTCCTCACATAGGAAGTTTAGGAGATGCAGTAAGAGCATATGGAGTAAAAATGGCGTTAGAAGATAGAGGATATAATTCCGAATTAATAGCATATTCAGACGATATGGACGGATTAAGAAAGATTCCAGAAGGATTTCCTGAAACATTAAAAGATGAATTAGGAAAACCTGTATCTTCTATAGACGATCCATTTGGATGTCATTCGTCATACGGAGAACATATGAGTTCGTTATTGTTAGATGGTTTAGACAAACTAAATATAAAATATACATTTAAGAGTGCAACAAAAATTTATCAAGAGGGAATATTAAATGAACAAATAAGTACAATATTGAAAAATTCAGAAATAATAGGTAAGAAAATTGCAGAAATAACTGGACAGACTAAGTTTGAGAAATTATTACCATATTATCCAGTTTGTGAAAATTGTAAGAAGATATACGTAACTGTACCAACTGAATTCGACCAAGAAAACAATATTCTCGAATATGTATGTAAAGATGTCGAAATAGGAGGAAATTTAATTAAAGGATGTAATCATTCAGGTACTACAAATTTATCAGAGGGAAAGGGAAAACTTGGCTGGAAAGTTGAATTTGCAGCTAGATGGGCTGCATTAGATATAAGATTCGAGGCATATGGAAAAGATATAGAAGATTCGGTTAAGATAAATGATTGGATATCAGGAAATGTTCTAGATCATGAACACCCATTTCATGTAAGATATGAAATGTTTTTAGATAAATCAGGTAAAAAGATTTCTAAATCAATTGGAAATGTTTTGACGCCACAAAAATGGTTAGAATACGGAACTCCCGACTCATTGTTATTGCTGATGTTCAAGAGAATATCAGGAGCAAGAGCTTTATCAGTGGAAGACATTCCAACGTATATGGACGAAGTAGATGTAGTAGAGGACATATATTTTAACAAGGTCATGTCGGAAAATAAAGATAAAACGATTAGAATGAAAGGATTGTATGAATATGTCAATCATTTAAACCCTCCAGAAAAAGAAGAAATTCACCTCCCATATAGATTGTTAGTAGAATTAGCTGAAATAGCTCCTGAAGATAATTCTGTAGAATATATATCAAAAAAACTAGTCGAATATCAATATGTAAAAGAAATAGATGATAACATATTGCAAAGGATCAGATTAGGGATAAATTGGGCTCGAGATTTTAAATCGGATGAAATAGGAGCAGTAGAAGTATCAGATAGTCATAAGAAACCATTAACAGAAATCATTACTTTATTAGAAAATAATTCAGATCCTGAAGTTATTCAAAGTGAGATATTCGAGATAGCAAAAGCAAATAACCTTAAACCAAGAATATTATTTCAGTTATTATATCAGATACTTCTGGGTAGCAATAAAGGTCCAAAATTAGGAAAATACATAGTAGATGCAAATAAAACTAAAATAACTAAGAAAATTAAAGCTGCAATAGAGTAATAGTTAATTTATGAGAAATTATAAGCAAAGTGATTGAAATTGGTACGCGCGCAAAACTCAAGTAATGCTTTAAACAACAGGTTATCTGCACATGCAAATTATGCAAAATTTGAGATAAATGATTGGATAATTCCAAAATTAGAAATTAAAGAAAACGATAATGTATTAGATATAGCATGTGGAAATGGAAAACAACTAATTCCAATAAGTGAAATCATTAACAAGGATGGATCAATTACAGGATTAGATATATCAAAAGATCTTCTAGATGAAATTGAATCAAATATTAAGAGAAAGAACGTGTTCTTAAAAAATGAAAGTATGGAGAACATAAACAAAGAATTCAAGAATGAACAATTCGATCTAATATTGTGTTGTTTTGGATTATATTATTCAAAAGATTACAAAAAAACAATTAAGGACATTTATGATAAATTAAAGAATGGAGGCAGATGTTTCGTTTGTGGTCCTGTCAAAAGAAATAACAAAGAATTAACAGACATACATGAAACATTTGAAAAGCTTCCTGAAGAATACAATATGCATAATACTTTCATGGAATCAAAAGCTTTACCATATTTTGAAACATTATTTGGAGAAGTGCAAACAGAAATTTTTGAAAATCCTGTAACTTTTCCAAGTAAAGATGAATTGTTAAGATATTGGAAATCATATACATTATTTGAGAAGGAAGAGCAGAGTAAATTTGAGAAAGTATTAGAAGACATATTCATAAGAGAAAATAAGTTTATAACAAAAAAAGTAGTAATGGGAATATCAGCTAAGAAATGACATTAAATTATAAGAATAAAAAATTATTAGTTATTGCACCCCATCCCGATGATGAAGTCCTTGGTTGTGGAGGTTTAATTTCAAAAGTTAAATCGTCAGGTGGAGAAGTTCATGTTTTATGTTTTACTGTTGGAAATATCAAACAATATGGAGGAACTAGTAACTTTGAAAAAAGAGTAGTAGAAATGAAGAAAGTAATGAGATATTTGAAAGTAGATTCATTCGATTTAGCATGGGCAGGTGATGAATATCACCTAAAACTTGACAAAGTTCCACAAAAGGATTTGATTAACACAATTGAAAAAGGAGATGTTTCATTATCAACAGTAAAACCGGATATAATAGCAATACCTTTCATAGGGTCTACTAATCAAGATCATGTTGCAGTTGCCAAAGCTAGTTTTACAGCATGCAGACCTGTAAGAAATAATGAAAAAGACATTACAAAAATAGTATTATCATATGAGCAACCAGAAACAAATTGGACTAGAAAAAGATTTCATCCTAATTTTTATGTTGATATATCAAAGGAATTAAAAAAGAAAATAAAGGCATTATCTTTGTATTCATCTCAAGTAAGAAGCAAGAATCATCCCAGAACCCCAAGAGTAATTGAAAATATAGCAGAACTAAGAGGGACAGAAATAGGTGTTAAATATGCAGAAGCATATGAATGTCACAGATTGATAATTTAATTAGAAAAGAATTTATTATGTATGAAGAAGTAGAGTAATAAAATGAAAATATTAGTCACGGGTTCTTCAGGGTTTTATGGTTCACATTTAATTGATTTATTATTAAAAGAAACTGATGCAGAAATATATGGAGTAGATAATTTACACAGACTAGAAGATTTTCCAGTAGACCCATTTGAGATAATTGAGAATAAAGAACAATTTAATGAGAGATTTGTTAATTGGGAGATGGATTATAGAGATTTAAAGGCAGAAAAGATTGACGAGGCAGGGATTGACACACTAATTCATCTGGCTGCACTAGTATCGATTCCAGAATCAATGGAAAAACCGATGGAATATTTTGAATCAAATGAAAAAGGAACATTCAATCTATGTCAGGAATTATTAAAGACTAAAAGTAAACCATTTTTGATTTATGCGTCTTCGCCAGAAGTTTATGGAAATCCAATATATACACCAATGGATACAGATCATCCTTGTCGTCCTAGAAGTTTTTATGCAGCTACAAAGTTGGCGGCAGAAAAACAATGTATGGTATTACATGAATGGCATAAATATCCAGTTTCAGTAATTAGAAATTTCAACACATATGGTGAAAATCAAAGTAATTCGTATAGAGGATATGCTGCAGTAGTACCAGAATTTGTAACTAGAGCATTGAAAAATGAGAAAATCAAAATTCATGGAAATGGTAAACAAACTAGAGATTTAATGTATGTAAAAGACGCAGTTGAAGCATACGTAAGAGTAATGAAAGAAAGAGAAAAGACTCAAGGAGAAGTATTCAACATTGGAACAGGTATTCAAACAAGCATATTAGATCTTGCAAAGAAGATTATGGAAATATCAGGTTCTTCATCTGAGCTAGTTTATGAATCAGAAAGAGCGGCAGATCTAGAAAGATTAGAGGCAGATTGTAGTAAAACAGAAAAATTGTTGAAGTGGAAACCAGAATATACTATTGATAAAGGTTTAGACATAACAATTTCATGGTTTAAAAAATTATTAGAATAATCATATAACAACATTGGTAGATGTTATAAATAATATCTGCAAATAATCTATATTGAATAACAATAAAATAACAATTCTAAATGATGCAGCTTGGGTAGGTTATGAATTAGCAAATGGACTTAGAGAGGCGAACATGGAAGTTATTTATTTGCCCAGAAATTATGCAGGTCCAAATGTAAATACCAATGCATTATATTCAATATATGGAAAGGTCATAAATCCATTTGTAAATGCAATTAAAGCTAAAGGGATAATACATGTAAACTATGCATTGCAAGATGCATTTTTTGTACGATTAATTAAAAAAGAGATCAATGTATTGCATTGTCATGGAACCGATTTATTTGGATTATATGATGAAGAATTTAAAAAGAATAGTAAAGACCTGACTAGATGGAGAAGAATTATTGAAGGAAATTTGAAATATGCAAATTCAGTAATTGTATCAACGCCAGAAATGTTGAAATTAGCAAAAACAATCAGGCAAGATGCAGAATATTTACCCAATCCAATAGATACAACTAGATTTTGTCCAAAGGCAAAACAAAATACGCAATTAAAAGCAATAGGATTTAATTCATGGTATGAAAGAGTGCCAAAATATTTAATTGAACTTATGGAAAAGAATGGTATAAAAGTAGACATACATGACAGAAGACCATTTTCATATCTAGAATTACATGAGAATTTGAAGGAATATGACATATATATTGACAGAATATTTACCAAAGGAGTATCTTCATACAGTAAAACATGTTTAGAAGCCATGGCATGTGGTCTTGTGACCATAGATTATAGGCATAAAGATAATGTAAATGAACGAGTAATTGAATTATTAGATGAAGTTGAAAGAAGAAAAGAATCAGAAAAGAATAGACAATTCATAATTAACAATCATGATAGAGAAAAAGTAATTAAGAAACTATTAAACATATATAGAAAACAAGTAGAATGATTATGAAAATAGCAATAGTACATTATGACATATCTATGCAAACTGGTGCACAAAGGTTAGTATTAGGAATGGGAAATTCATTAAAGAAACTTGGTCATGAAGTTGCTTATTTTACTGCTATCTATGATCAAGAAAAGGCTTTTGAAGAGTTTAGAAACGAAAATGTAATAGTAAGTAATGGAAAGCTAGATTATTTTGGAAGATTTAGAGCAATAACGGCATACAGAGAAAGTAAAGAAATGATGAAAACAGGAATAAATAAATTTAAGCCAGATTTGTATGTGTTTAGTTCAAATTATTATCTAGCAGACAATTATAAACCATCAATGATATATTGTCATCATCCAGAACAGTTATTGATTAGAAAGGGTGACTTTATCAGAAAACTACTACATTTTCCAATAGATAGAGCAGAGAATAAAGGATTCAAAGAAACAGACATAATATTATGTAATTCTGATTTTACAAAAAGTGCAATAAATGAGAAATTTAACAGAAATAGTACAATAATTTTTCCAGGAGTTGATGTAGATAAATTTACACGAAACGAGGTGGATGAAGAATACATTCTGACAGTAAACAGAATTGTTCCGAATAAGAACCTAATATTCGCAATAGAATTAATTGATAAGATGAAGAAAAGAGACAATAAAATAAAATTAATCATCGTAGGAGTAAAACAAGTTGGATTTGAATGGCATTTAGATGAATTAAATAATAAAATTAAAGAATTAGAATTAAGTGACAATATAGAAATTCATACAAATGTAACTGATTCAGAATTAGTGAATTCATATAAGAATTGTAGTGTGTTTTTATATACGCCTAAAGAAGAACATTTTGGAATTGCTCCAATTGAAGCAATGGCATGTGGAAAACCTGTAATTGCATTCAATACAGGCGGGCCAAAAGAAACCATAATAAACGACATAACTGGATATTTGTTGGAAGAGGATTTAGATCAATGGGAAAATAAGATATTTTATCTGTTAAAGAATAATCAAAAAAGAATGGATATGAGTATAGCAGCGAGAAACAGAATAGTAGATGAATTTAGTTGGGATGCATTTATGAGAAAAATCAAAGACAGTTTAGATAAGATAAAAGTTAATTAAACCAAATTTGAATCAATTTGTAAAGAACTATTAGGAAATACTACTGCATTAGTATCTTTGTCATGTTGTTTTTGTAATTCATTAATGAGCGTATCCCAATTATTAAAAATTTTAACGTCTTCAGAGTAATGATCGTAAATGTAGTTCTGATTAATTGTAGGACAATAGAATATAAGATTTCGATCTTGAAGTGGGCCACCGAATGTTCCATGTTTGTCTCTGCGAACATGATGAATCATTCCTTTACCAACCAATCCATGTTCTCCGATTCCTTCAGACGCAGAGGTAATAACAACAATTGTACCACCTTTTCTTACAATTTCTTTATCAGAATCTCTAGAACCCCATACATTGAGTGAGTTTAATGCAAGTAGAAACCATGTATCTCGAGGAAAGGCATTAAAAATTCCAACATCCATGTTATATGGAACATTGGTAGAATAAACATCGACAGCTTTCTTTGACGCAGTATTGAATACATCAACAGGGTTTCCAGAATATATAGAAGCAGTATCGCCAAGAGAATTAGAAATAGTATTAACGATAAAATCCAATCCAGCCATACTTGCAGCTTCTTCTATATCTGCACGCCTACTATTATTCTCAACTTGTCCAATTTTACCTTGAAGAGACTTATTGACAGGTTTATGATTTGCGTCAATAGATTCGATTCCTGCAAGCCCAGGTAATACGATTTTTCCTCCGCCACTAAAACCCGCATATGGATGTGGCATTAGAGTTCCAATTCCAATTTTAAGATCTGCTTGAAGATATAATTTATCGATATATACAGGAGTGCCAGCAGATGTTTCTCCCAAATATTTATTGTTTTGATAAGCGCTATGACAATATATTTTATATTTAGAAACTATTTTTGTTCCTAATTTTTTACATAATTCAGCATGTGTTAAAGAACGATGAGTTCCTGTGCTTATAATGAAATAAATGTTTTCGTTAGACAAGCCAGAATTGTGAAGTTCTTCCAATATAAAAGGAATAATTCGAAATGCTTGAGTAGGTTTAGTTAAATCGTCGACTGCAATACAAACGGATTTCTTTTGTTTAGCAAGAACAGATAATTTTTCCGAATTAAGTGGATTAGAGATTGAATGAGAAATTTCTTGATCAGAAATTGATGCAGCATTATTCATTTGAGAAATATTAACATTCCAGGATTCAGGGAAAGTCAGATTCAATGATTCATTACCATACCAAGATTTCCAAGGTACCGAAATAGAATTAATTTTTTTTATATGAGACCAATCAAAATCTTGCATAAGTAATTCAGTAAACCTAAGGTCAAGATTTTCATCAATGTTTAATGAACGTTCAGGAGGCATAATATATGCATGACTCTTAGAACCTTTGAGAGATTTTGAATTAATGAGAATGTCGCGTTTAGTAGCATAAATTGCTCCATTTCGAATATATACAGGAGGAAGAGCCTGTCGTGGCATATTTTCTACAGTTTCATCAGCATAATCCACTAATTCGTCATTAACAATTTTTTTCATTCGATAAGGATGTATAGCTCCAACATCGACAACACTAATAACTGAATCATAATCAGATTCAAACAATTTGTTTACAGAATAATCTATGTCTTCAAACGTACGTAAAGGAGTTGTTGGTTGAAGCATCACTACAGCGTCATAAGTAGTATTTTCTTGTTTTTCAAGTTCCAATACTGCATGAGTAAGAACATCAATAGCAAGTGAATCGTCTTTTGCCAATGAGTCAGGACGAATAAATGGAACAGATGCACCATACGATTTAGAAATACGAATAATTTCATCATCTTCTGAAGATACAATAAGATTAGACAAGGTTTTTGATTTTAACGCTTCAACAATTGTATAAGAAATAAGAGGTCGATTCAGAATAGATTTAATATTCTTTCGAGGGATGGTTTTCGAACCTCCTCTAGCAGGAATAATGCCAAGAATATGTTTATCTGTCATGAATTAACTTCCTTCCCAATTGTATATAGTTTTTCCATTAATTTTAGAAGCAAATCTCCCACGATAATAATCACGATTAAGTAATTCTTCTTCACTTAATGAATGAGTTTTTGAACCTAACATATCATTATAATTTGGAATATTTTCTACGAGTTTAAACAATTCGTCATGATTAAATTTTGAATAGTCAACAAGATGTTTCAATTGTTCTGGATTAATAGATACAGGACCATCTTTTGTCTGTGAAGAATCAAGTATAGTAAAATGACGTTCAATTACATCTGCGCCTTTCCATAATGCTACTATATCAGGATCAATTCCGTGTTTAATAGGAGACGTATGATCACTAAACCCAACATAATCTGTAAACTTACGAAGATAATCTAGTCGATTAAGATTTAGTTTGTCTACAGGAGTTGGGTAAATTGTAACGCAATGTAAGAATGAGAAGTTTTGATTGCGAAGAATGTCAGCAGTATTTTCTATTTCTGAATCATGAGTAGCACCGGTTGAAACATAGATATGATTAAATTTATTTTTAAGGTCGGTAATTAAAGGAAAACTTGCACAATCATAACTTGCAATTTTGATTTCTTTAAAACCGAGTTCAATAATAGAATCAAGTCGACTACGATTAAATACAGTAGTAAGAGGAATAACGCCTGCAGCTGAACATTCATCTATAAACATAGAATGTACGTCAAATCCAAGTTCTAATTTACTTAATCTTTCAAATTCAAATGAATAAGGTCTTTTAATTGATTTTACAATACCATTAGAAGTAATTCCGTTTTCAAATCGCTCTCGAAAAGTCAGATCTTCTGAAAAGATTGTTTGTATTTTAACATGTGATGCGCCAGAATTAGCTGCGCTCCAAATCATATCCTTTAGAATATTTACATCGCCGTTATGATTTTGACAAAGTTCAGCAATTATTTTTGTCAATATAATTTAAAATTGAATTGCTAAAATATAAGCCTGTTATTAATAATAATGTATGATAGGTGCATCTACGTCATATTATGGATATCATGGAGAATCGATTGAGAACAAAGTAAAGAAATTAATCGATATATTTGTAAAATGTGAGATGAAGCCTTATATTCAAATCGGAGCAGGAAAAAATAATATCGAATATAATGAATTAGTAAATATATTAAACGATTATAGAGATAAAAATGAAGTAATTTATACTATACATCAGAGTATTTGGTTACCTTCGGATGATTTTTACATAAATATTGCGAGTTCAGACGAACAAATTAGAGAAAAGAGTATTAATTGTATAGAAAAGAATATTGAATTTGCAAGAGATATTGGAGTGAAGAATATATCATTTCATGGAGGTTATGCAACAAACACCTTATCACAAAAACAGGAATTTGCTCCATTAGATTCACAAGATAGCATCAGTTATGAAGAAGCATATAATAATTCGATCGACTCACTGAATAGATTAATTGAAATAGCAAATGGAGATGTTAAATTAAGTATAGAAAATTTTAATTTTCGGCCTGAAAGAAGATATTTATTTTCAAGAGTTGAAGATTTTGACAGAATACCTGATAAAATAGGCGTAATTATGAATATTGGACATCTATACTATACTAAGATGAGATTAAAACAAGAAGATTATATTACAAAAATGATTGATGCATTGACAGATAAAGTAAATGAGATACACATTAACGACAATGATGGTTCTGAAGATTTACATAAACTTGTAGGTAAAGGAGATATTCCAATAAGAGAGATATTAAAACTAATTAAAGAAAAGAGAGATTTACCACATTTAATTATTGAAGCACATAAACAAAGACATAGTTATTCAGATGATGACCTTATAAATAACATATTAGAATTGAGAGAAATAGCTAGAAACTAAATTGTTTGATATTCTATGTGATCGATTTTTTCAATCATTTCACGTCCAAATAGACTCCATCCATCAAAGAACATACAGGGTTGATTGGTTGTTGAGAGTAAAGAATAAACATCTAATTTAGAATAAGAATCATGATTATTCATAATTAATACACAATCAGCATTTTTGAATCCATCTTCAATACTTACAGATTGAACATTAAAGGAATTAATTTGTGTTGTAGAAACTACAGGATCATAGCCAAATATATTATTTGAAACATTAGATAATTTATTAGTGACATCAAGCGTAGCAGATTGACGCGTATCCGAGGTTTCTGGATTTCCTTTGAATGCAAATCCCATAACAAAGATTTTCAATTTAGAAACATCCTTATTTTGTGATTTACTGAAACGTTCAATTTTTGTAACGATGTGGTCCGACATACTTTCGTTAACAAGTCGAGCAAGTTCTGTAAGTTTTGGAACATAGCCGGTATTTTTTGAACTAGAAATCAATATATGAGGATCTTTTTTAAGACATATTCCACCGACGCCAGGACTTGGTTTTGGTATGTTATTCCTAGGATATCCTTCATTAGCAGCTTGAATTAATTTGGATGTATCTATACCGTAATTATCAGCAAGAAGTGCAATTTGATTAGAATAAGCAAATATCATATCGCGAAATGTATTATCCATGAGTTTAATCAACTCTGCTTCTTCAAGAGAGTCGACGTTAATGATAGTGGGAGTTAATTTATTAAATAAACCATTAGTAAGTTGAGAACTAGTAAGGTTAAACCCTGCAATAATCTGAGGTAATTCACGAATTTCTTTTAATGCTTTACCAGCAAGAGTTCGTTCAGGTGCAGAAGCGACATAAAAATCACTATTAGAATCAAGTCCAGAAGATTTCTCAAGAATTGGGATAATATTATTTCGAGTAGTTCCAATCGGGACAGTAGATCTTACAATAACTAGATTATTTTTAGATAAATTATTTGCTACATATTCAGTGGCAGAATTAAGATAGTCAAGAATTGGCTCATTATTATCATCAATTGGAGTTTGAACACATAAAATGTATACATCAGAAGGAGATTTAGAAGAAGTAGTTTGGATTTTTAGATTCTTTCCAACATGGAATTTTAGAAGAGAATCTAAACCAATTTCATGTATATGAGGAGTTCCTTGATTTAATTTTTTGACGATTTCTTCATTAGAATCTACGCCGGTTACATTGAAGCCAACTTCTGCAAGAGATACGGCAAGAGTTAAGCCAACATATCCAAGACCAATAACCGCAATTGAAGGTGTATTTTTTTGAACCAATTGTGATTTGTTTATAATATTAACAACTTGGTTATTCTCGTTCACAATCAATATATTATGTTCTATTGTTTTCAGTTTGTCATGATGGAGCGATAATATATTTGTTTTATTGTTAGAATCTGATTCACTAATAGTAAAAGGCGATTTATTCATAATTACATCAACTGTTTCGTTTAGATTATGATTTTCAAGTAATGCACGTCTGATATCGCCATCAGTAACTATACCAAGTAAAGAAGTAGAATCATCCACAATCAAAGCAATACCAGAAGGTAGATTATTATGAGGTGCTTGATTAATTATTTCAAGTACGTCCTTAATTTCAGTCTGAGGAGAAACGAGAATCTCCTTAAATGTCTTTGTCATATCATTTCACAACCAGTTTAAACTGAATATTCTTTAGTAAAATCTATTATATATCTTAACAGGCGATCGGAAGATTTTCCATCTCTAAAAGAGCATTGATTATCAACAATTAGGTTACGTCCGTCAGAGTCAAGAGTAGGGTCATTAAGGTAACGATTAATTAATTTATTTAGTTCGGTTTCTGAATTAGCAATTTTTACGCCATTAGATTTTACAATATCTATGTAATGGGAATATTGAAAATGTCGTTTAACTGAACGATTAAAATCAGGCTTAAGATTAGCGTCAAATCCAATATTTACTACAGGCGTATCAAATAAACAAGATTCTATAGTAATAGTAGAGGCAACATTAATCATAACGTCGGCATGATGAAGTGTGTTAGATAAAATAGAATAATCAGTAAAATCAGATTTCCAGACATATCCCGAATCTTTGAATTCTTTTGATTCTTTTCCAGGTGTCTGAATAATAACGTCAGGTTTATCAAATAAATCCTTGAAATCAGATAAACTACGACGTGGATGAACACGCAAAAGTAATTGGCAAGGGTAATCAAATTCATTATTCTGAATCATATCGTATATCATTTTAACGATAAATGGTTCAGAATCAGAGAGTTGAGCAGTACCAGTAGCATATAGTAAAATCTTCTTATTTTCTTGGCCATTCAAATTTTGAAGAAATTTTTTACGATCAACAAGTAAAGAACTATTAGAATGAATATCGAATTGTGGAACACCTGTAATTAAAACACAGTCATCTGAATAATCAAGAAAATTAGTTGCTTCATTTTTCATAATATTATTCCAAACAAGTAATTTATTCAATTTAATTGGAACTTCCCATTTAGAAGTAAGATTATCCCAACTTGGAACATAACCAAGAATTGGAAGTTTAGATTTATGAGCATATCTCAGAATAGGATATGTATAAAATGAAAATGGATAAGTAACGAAAACGAAATCAGGTCGATGTTCATTAAACAAATCTTCATATTCAGAATTATTAAAAAGTGTAGAATCAAACCATTCAAGAATATTTTTTACAGCATTACTTTTTGCAAAAAGTCGACCTGCTGATTTACGAATTAAAGAAAGAAACGGATGAGAATCATCTAGTTCAGAAATCTTGATCTTAAGGGTTTCAGAATGAGGCTTAGAAGTATCAGCAAAAACATAATTTCTTAATAAACCAATGGCAATTTCAGATTTTGATCGAGGAATTTTTTTAAGAGTTTTAATTTCTACGTTTGGGTTATTGGATTCAATCATATTAGGTTCACAAAGAAGAATGATTTTTAATCCTGAATTAGTAAGAATTTCAAGATTCTTTTCATTAATAATTGATTTCCATCCAATTCCATATGGAAGAACAATTAACAAAGTTTTATCATTATTGGCTGTCATTTCTCTTTTAAACTGGTGTATGATGGTAAGAAACTTAATTAAAATGTTTCCACAATATTAATCGTGAATCAGAAGCAGATACACGAATTACCCAGTAATATCAAATTAGGAAATAAGAAATTATCAATATATGGAATTGGATTTGTAGGAACTGCTATTGCCTCAACATGGTTAAGAGCAGGAGCTTCTATAATCGCAGTTGATAAGAAAAGCAAATTGGTAAATGAAATAAACAATAAAAAGACAACTAACTCAGAACCAAAAGCAAAAGAAGCATTTTTAGAAGGCATAAACAATAAGAAATTAATAGCGACGTCAAATGGTAAATGGGCGTCAAAGAATTCAGATATTAAAATTATTTCAGTTCCTGTAGGATTAGATAAAAGAACAGCAGACTTAAGATTCCTATATGAAGTTGTAGATGACATAATTACTGGATTGAAAAAAGATGACATAATAATTGTTACGCCAACAGTGCCGATAGGAACTTCAACAAAAATTATTAAATTAATTGAAAATAAAACAAGATTATCAGTTGAAAAAGATTTCTTTTTCATTTATAATCCAGAGAGAATATCAGCAGGTCAGGCAATAAGTGATATAGAGAATAATTATCCACCAATATTATCAGGATCTGGAAAAACAAGTATAAAGATAGCAAATAAGATGTTTGGAATAATTTCGTCGAAAAAACCAATTATTATGTCGTGTACTGAAGCAGCTGAGGCTGAGAAATTAATTGAAGGATTATACAGAGACGTAAACATTGCATTAGCAAATGAATTATCTGTATTTTGCGAGAAATTAGGAATAGATTTTTGGGAAATTAGAGATGCTGCGAATTCACAACCGTACAGTCAACTTCATAAACCTGGAATAGGAGTAGGAGGATATTGCATTCCAGTATATCCCTGGCTATTAACGCAAACTGCAATTGACAAAGGAATTAATGTGAATTTTCCATTATTGGGAAGATACACTAATGAAAAGATGCCAGAATATTCCGTAAACCGAATTATGTCAAAGATTGGAAAGAAAAAGAACATAACGGCATTGATTCTAGGGTTAAGTTTTAGAGGAAATGTAGCAGATAATCGAATTTCTCCAACATATGATGTTGTTAAAGAGTTAATGAAAAAGAAAGTAAAGATAAGAGTTCATGATCCATTTTTTGATTATGATCCACTATTGCCAAAACAAGTAAAGCTAAGTTGTGAATTGGACAAAGTAATTTCTGGAGTAGACGTAATAATAATCTCAACAGATCATAATGAATACAAGGAGATTGACGAAGAATATATAATAAAGAAATCTAAGAAAAAACCAATGATTTTTGATGGAAGAAATATATTAAACCAAGATGATTTTAAGAAATTAAAAATACTAACAATTGGAAAATAATCAACTATTGAATTCTTTTTGAGCTTCTTCAATATCTTTATGACTATCAATAGAACGCCATTTTACATTATTTTGTTTTATTGCAGATAATTTATTTTCAGTGGCAAGAATAGGAAAAACATCAGACTCAAGACTGCCAACGTCAGATAAATAATTGAAGATATTATTTGAAAAACAATAAATTCCTGCATTAATCCAATGGTCGTCAAGGATTGGTTTCTCAGTAAAACTAGATATTAGACCATCATCTTGAATTTCAATTTCACCAAATGGACTTCTTAATGCAACAACTGCGATAGTGCCAATCAAATCATCGTTAAGATTGTGAATCAAACTACTAGGATCAATATTTGTCATTATATCCCCATTCATAACTAGAAAACTAGATTCTGATTCAAGTAATGAACGTGATTGCATTAATGCGCCACCAGTGCCAAGAGGTTCGTCTTCTTTAGAATACTCAATATTAACTTCTAATTGTTCTCCATTTCCAAAATACTCAATAATATTATCTCCCAAATAGCCAGTACAAAGGACAAAATCACGAATGTTATGGGATTTAAGCCAAGTAATCTGCCATTCAAGAATAGGCTTGTCAGAAATAGGAATCATAGGTTTTGGTTTATCGTCAGTAAGAGGCCTAAGGCGTTTTCCCATTCCGCCTGCGAGAATAAGTGCTTTCATAATATATTTCAATAATTATTAACTATAGTTAATCTTTATCCAAAACACATATCTTTTCTTAGGTATTTGTTATAATTAATGTTTGAAATTGACGATATTGTAAGGTTAAGAAAGCAATTAGGACTAACACAGACAGAATTAGCTAAACTGTCAGGAGTAAGTCAATCATTGATTACAAAAATGGAGGCTAAAAAAGTAGAACCGGCTTATTCAAAAGTAAAGATATTGATAGAAACTTTACAGAAGCAGGAACGAAGAAATGGGGATAAGAGAACTGCCAAAAGTATATGTTCAAAAACTGTAAAAGGAATAGATAAAAAAGAAACATTAAAAGACGCCGCAAAAAAAATTCGTGAAAAGAATATATCACAATTACCAGTTTTTGACAAGACTAACATAATAGGAAGTTTATCGGAAAAAACTATTTTACGAGAATTATCTGAATCTGGCTCGCCAGATGAGGCATTTGCAAAAAAAGTGATAGATGTAATGGATCCTTCGTTTCCGACTGTTGATGCAAATACGCCGGTTGAATTACTATATCAAATGTTAGAGTTCTATGAAGCAGTAGTAGTCGCTGAAAAGGCGAAAGTAATAGGAATTGTAACAAGAAGTGATTTATTCAAATTAAAATAGATGAAGAAATACTTTTAATATAGACATTTACAGAACAATAAGAATAGAATTGATTAATTATTGGATTGCAGGAATTTATCCTCGAAATGCGAAACTTATTGAATCAACAAGATTATATGATAAAACATTAAAAGAACAATTCAAAAAAGAGAAATCAAGATTATTAAAAATCCAATCAGATAATAAATTAGATTTTATTTCAGATCCATTAATAGATTGGGATGATAATTTAAGGCCATTTACAAATAGTTTGAGAGGAATAGAAAGAGGTCCATTAACTAGATACTATGAGAATAATACTTTTTATCGTCAGCCAATAATTAAGAGTAAAATAGGAACATCAGGAAACATATTAAAAAATAGTATATGTTTTGATTTATTTAATAAAAAATCAAAAGTTAAAATCGACATATTAGATCCATTTACATTCTATGATTTATCTGCAAATGAATTTTACAAATCAGAAGAAGAAGCAGTAAATGCATTTGCAGGAATAATTAAGAAAGAACTCATTTCAATCAAAAATAACGTGAAATTAATCCAGTTCAATGCTCCGTCATTAGCACGAGTTGTAGAGAGAGATAGATTAAACATGGTCAAAAAAGCAATCGAGAATATAGTTAGAGGCATAGATACAAAAACATGTTTGAATCTTTGGGGTTCAGATATATCCAATACATTTGAAGAATTTCAGGAGTTTCCAACAGACATCATAGGTATAGATTTTACATCGACAAGAGTAGATAGATTTGATAAGATAAAAATGAAAAAAGGTTTAGCTTGTGGATTAATTGATGCAAAAAATACCAAAATGGAAAAGTCTGCAGATGTCATTAGAGAATTAAGGAATATAAAAAATGTATTTAATCCTGAATCAATATCAATTACATCAAGTTGGGATTTTGAATTCATACCAGAATCATTTGCTGATAGGAAATTACAAATAATGAAACAAATAAAAGAAAAAAGTAAGATGATGAAACTATGAAGAAATTTCCACTTGCAACTCAAGAAATAGGCAGTATAAGAAAACCAAGATGGTTAGTCAAGCTATTACAAGACAAAAATGTTTCAGATGAAGTTAAAGAAGAAGCAAGAAGCGATGTTGCATTATTGAATTTGAAATTATTCGAAGATATTGGGTTGGATGTAATCTATGATGGAGAAGCAAGGAGAGTAGAAATGTATGAATATAGCATAAGAAGAATAGAAGGATTACAATTAGCTGGAAAGATTAGATCATGGGATAATAAATATTATAATAAAGGGCGTTGTACAAAGAAGGTCAAATATACAGGACCGTATCATGTAGACGAGTTTTTGTTTGTGAAAGAAAATGCAAATAGAATGATAAAATTACCGATAACAGGTGCATATACTTTAGCAGATTGGTCATATAATGAAGCGTATAAATCAAAAGAAGATTTCACAATAGATTTAGCTAGAAAAGTAATTAGACCATTGATTAAAGATTTAGTTAAAACTGGTGCAGATTTTATTCAAATTGATGAACCTGCAGCAACAACCCATCCAGATGAAATGCAATTAGTAGTAGATTCATTTAATGAATCAATTAAAGGAATTAATGCAAAATTTGGAATACACATATGCTATAGTGAAGATTATTCAAATATGTATCCAGAAGTACTTGAAATGAAGAATCATCAATATGAATTGGAATTTGCTAATAGAGATTCTTGGAATAAAGGAATAAATCATTCTAACAGAAATGGCTATGAATCATTCCTAAAGACGTTTAGGGAGTATGGAGAGAAAAAGGAAATTGGGTTAGGAGTATTAGATGTACACGTAGATGAAATAGAATCACCAGAATTAGTTAGAGATAGAATATTATATGCAGTAAAAATGACAGATAACCCCAATTTAGTACATGTAAATCCTGATTGTGGACTTAGAACTAGATCTAGAGAAACATCATTTGCAAAATTAAAGAACATGGTAATTGGTACAGAAATGGCCAAAAAGAAGTTACAACTATAATCTAATCAGACTTAGAATTAGTAATTGTTGGTACGGCAGCATCTGCTTCTTTAGCTGCTTTAGCCGCTTCTTCCTTAGCAGCTTTCTCAGCTTCAATTACTTTTGGATTATAAGAACGATAAACATGAGCAATTATGCCAAATATGCAGAATATAGCGCCAGTTTCAAAGAGTGCAAGTGCCCATAAACCTCCCTGATATGCCATCAATGCCATTCCGTTTAGGATAATTTCAAAGATAACAAGTAAAATTAAGACGGCATAAGTCCAGAAAGTGTTCAGAATAATCGGGGTTTGTTTTGTAGGTACAGCTTTTTGTCCAGGAACTACTAGAGCAGCACGTGCTTTTAAGAAACCATATACAACAACAAAGCTAAGAACAACACTAACTAACAAAACACCGTAAAATGGAACAGGTTCAACAAAGAGTCTATCGTCAAGATTTTTAGTAGGATCTGGATTTACATAAAATCCCCAAATAGTTGTGATGAAGACTTGAGAAATACTTGCGATTCCTAAAGCAGAGAAGAATGGACGATCTTTCCATGAAATTTTTCTGCTATGATCAATGAACGGAACAAATAAGAACATGGCAATTAAGAGAGCAGGTAACAAACCTCCGGTAATAAACTTATCAAAGCCCGTCCGAATAAACGCATATAATCCTGTCAGATACCATTCAGGAACAGTAATTCCTGGAGGGTGGTTAGGATCGAATTTTACTCCCATTTCAACAGGGAATATACCTCCAGTGATAAGAATAACTCCAACCATAACAGACCACATAGGAAGGTCGAAAACAAGGAAACGAGGGAAATGTACAAACATGAGAATTCCCATAACAATAGGAATTATAAATACGTGAAGTGCATAAAGTCGAATTAAGAAATCAGAGAATCCTTGACCCCAAATCATTTGAGCAAGTTGTGGACCTACGATTGGACTAAATACAGTCAATGAAACTCCAATACTTACAGCTAGTTCGGCTCTGTCATTAAATAGCAAATTATAACCTGTGAAAGCTTCAAGAATAGTAATTACTCCAAGAACCATACCAGTAACCCAGATCATTTCATTCTTGATTTTATATCGACCGCTGAAATATTGATAGTAAAGGTGTAAAACAGCCATAAAGACCATAGCATTTGATGCATGATAATGAATATTACGGATAGCAAATCCATATGGAATTTCCTCGTCTATAAATTCAACACTGTCAAACGCTCCTTCAATTCCTGGAACATAAAATAACATTAAGAAAGCGCCAGTTATACCAAGAAGTAAGAACAAACAAAAAGTTAACATTCCACTGTAACCCATAGGGCTTAAGAATTTTTGTGGCATTGTAAATTTTAATCCCCAGAAAACAGTTCGATTTAATCTGTTTACAGTATAATCCCAAAACTTTGAGATGAGACCGGGTTTTTTAGACGTAGCGGCCAAGTCCTACAACTCCATCAGCTTCTAAAGCAGTATCAGGTGGAAGAACCCATATATCTCCATTTTCGTCAACCTCAAGAGGAAGAGTTGGAAGTGCGTCATTAGGTTTAGATTGTTTAATAGCAGGTCCTTTATGAGATAATCCATCTCGAACATCATAATTACTTCCATGACATGGGCATTCAATATTACCAGTAAATTTTTCACCGTTAACTTCTACTTCACGGCCTTCGATATAATCCCAAAGACACCACATGTGAACACAAACCATACTATAAATTCTAAATGAAGAAGCATCATTGGATTCACCGCCTAAATCTGGTGCAAGTCTAATTAATTGATAACGACGGAATGGTTCGGAATCTTTTTCTACGTCACCAGTTCTTGGAAATGGAAAGATAACAGAGCTATCAGGTTGCATATCAGAAACATTAACAAAGGATCCTGTTTCGGCATTCATAATCTTTTGTCGAACAGGTTCAGTACCTCCCAAAGTAGCAGTAAAGAATGAACCATAAGGAATGAAAGGAGTAAGTCCCAAAATTCCACCTGCCGTTGCAATTACTTTAAGAAAGTTTCTTCGTTCTTTTGAAGGCGGTCCGTCAACAGATTCTTCAGGTGACGAATCTTTGGCAATTGAAGTTTGTGGTTCTTCTTGACTAACAGGAGGCGTTGTATTACTATCTGAAGAAGTTACTTGAGTATCAGCACTAGCATTTTGATTGTCAGATTGTTGATTTTTTTCTTCTTCCGCCATTTACAAACCCACTAGTCTAGAATCAATAATCATCAAAGAGTATATATATTTATTTTCTTTGTTGCCAAAAATGACATAAAGATACGATATTTATAAGCAGCTTCTTTTTAAAAACAACTGTGTCACAGACGTCGAAAATAGCCGGGCCAATTTTTGTAATATGTATATTAGCGGCAGTAGCAGGTTTTGTATGGTTCCAATTTGTATATATGCCTGAAATAAATAAAGAAATAGAGATTCCAGAAGAGTTCTTGAATCCTTCAGAAACCACAATAATAGACATAGCATTAGGATCAATTGATCAAGATCAAGTTGATAATTTCGTACCAAATGCTATTTCAGTAACTTTGGGTGAAAATAACAGGGTAACATGGATAAATATTGACTCAGTAATTCACACGGTCACTGCAGAAGTTGGTAAAGAATTTGAAAAAGCAGCAGGAAATGCAAATTACATAGATCCAGACGGAGGAGAATTTACTTTTCTGTTTGTTGAAGCAGGAGAATATACGTATTTCTGCGCACCTCATCCTTGGATGAGAGGGGCAGTAACAGTAGTAGAACCTGCAGAATAGAAAATTATTTTATTAATTTTGCACGTGCAAATAATTTAGCAAGTCTTAGTGGTTCAGGTAAAGAACCTTGTAAAGTAAATTTATCTAAGATTTTTTTTGCGTCAGATAAAGAAATACCAGAAGATTGTATGTAAATTGAATATTCAGTTTTCATGATAATTTTTTGAGAGATGTCATTTTTAGTATAAGTTTTTAATTTATTTTTCCATGAATTTGGAAATTTTGTCATAAAATTATTTTCAAGGTTTTTTGGTGATTTAAGAGATACAGAGACAATTGGAAGATTAAGTGATTTATTTAAGAGATTTAGATCTACCACATTGTAACTACTCATGATAGAACCAAGAATTAATATACAATTAATATCGTCTCTATTAATTTTTTCATACATTAATAAAATATTTTCAGTAACATCATCGCCACCTACTGTAGATTCTCCATATATAGAACCGTCAACAACAAGATCGCTTCGCATAATTACAGAACATAAGGTTGACTTTTTTGAATTAGGAAAATAACATTCTGCAATGCCCATAGCACGAAGTGCTTGTTTTTCAAGATGAATTTTCATAAGGATTTAAGAAATCAATATGTAGATTTTGAAAAAGATTTTGGTTTGTTTTTATATTTTTTCATGACGGAATTTATATTTTTTTGAAGAATCATTGATCTTTCAGGAGCTGTGCCGACATATTTAGAATAGTTAAAGAGATTTTTCAGATCAAGATCCAATTCAGACAAATATTTATTCTTAGAAATCAAGGTAAACAAAGGATTGGGTTTACCTAGTTCGATATCATCCCAAGCTTCTAAAGAGATTTTTCGGAATTCTTCATGAAGGGTCTGGCGATTTTTACCTTTTTTAGACAAATCCATCATTATAGGTTCAAGTAATGCAAAAGGCCCGTAAATATCCAAGTTCTTTTTTATATTTATTTCGGATATCTCCATGCCTGACAATATCTCAGAATATATCATAAGACATTCATCTAGAGCAAGAAAACTTTCTGGAAGAAATAGTCTACGGTTTGCAGAATCGTCCAGAGTTCTTTCCAATATACTATTAGATGCATTAGAACTGGCAACATTCAAAAATGAAGAAACGTAACGTGTTAAAGACGAAATTCTTTCAGTCATAATAGGATTGCGTTTAAAAGGCATAGCACTAGAACCGACTTGAAGTTTTTTTCTTGGTTCTTTGAATTCACCAAAAGGAGGAGATTGTAAGATTCTAAAGTCGAGAGAGAATTTATGCATACTTTGAGCTAAGGACGACAAGGCAGAAAGAATTAAGAAATCAACTTTGCGAGGATATGTTTGAGAAGAAACTACAAATGCTTTAACGTCGAGATTTTTCATAACGTCATTTTCAAAATTCCTAGTATTTTTACCTAATAAACGCTTATAGCTAGCTGATGTACCCACAGCTCCTTTAATTCCCTTACCGAGAACGACATTATCCAGAATAAACTCAATATTTTTAATATCGAGTAACAAATCTTGAGCGTAAAGTGAAAATCGATAACCCAAAGTAGTAGGTTCGGCAGCCTGGATGTGAGTCCAACCCATACAAACGGTTTTATTATGAGTTTTTATTTTTTTAGAAAGTGAATCTAAACAAGCAACGATTTTTTCTAAAATAATGATTAGAGCTTCACGAATTACAAGAATATCAGCGTTATCGACAATATCCATAGAAGTAGCTCCAAGATGAATTTTGCCACCACCAACTTTAGCTTGATCAGCAAAAGTTTTGATTTCAGACATTAAATCATGTCTTATTTTTTTTTCAGTTTCAAGTGAACGTTTAATATCAACGTGCTTTTCAGAAGAATATTTCTTAATGTCGTTTAATTCAGCCTTAGTTATTAAACCATGTTTGTATTGAGAAGAAGCAATTTCATACCAGATTTTTCTCCATTTTGTACGTCTAGTTTTTTCAGAGAATATAGAACGCATTTCGTCACTGCCATAACGCCATGAGAAAGGTGATTTATAATTATCAAATTCAGAACCAGTCAAACCATACTCACATCATTTATTGTCCTTATTGATTATAAATCGTGGGTCGGTAGGTTGAGTTAAGGAATTAACATTAAGAATTTTTTTTAACTGATCTTCAGTAAGAATTTCTTCTTTTAATATTATATCCAATATATTCATATCAGAGATTGTAGATTTTTTAGCAATTTTTGAAGCATTAGAATATCCAATATATTTATTCAATATTGTAGCAAGACCAATACTTTCTTCAGCGTATTTACGACAAATGAGTTCATTAGCAGTAATTCCATCAATACATAATTTTCTCATTTGTTTGATTGAATTAGTAAGAATATTGATAGAAAACAATACGTTATAGGAAATCATAGGCATCATAACATTGAGTTCAAGTTGCCCTGCCTGAGTTGCATAGGCAACGCCAGAATCAGAACCAATAACATGAAAACAAACCATATTCACCATCTCAAGAATGGAAGGATTAACTTTTCCAGGCATAATAGATGAGCCTGGAGCAATAGCTGGAAGATTAATTTCAGACAGTCCAGTTCGTGGACCTGATGATAGCAATCTCAAGTCATTAGAAATGCGAGTAAGTTCAAGTGATAAATTTCTAAAACTAGAAGACAAAGAAGAAATGTCTTTTTGACTTTGCATAGATTCTCGCAAATCGTTAGATTGTTTCAGTGAAAGTTTTGTTTCTAGAGAAAGTTCACGAACCATTAATTTAGAATAATTTGGATGAGTATTAATGCCAGTTCCTGCAGCGCTGCCACCAATTCCTAAGTAGAAGAGTTGTTTTTTACAATGTTGTATATCTTGAAGACATTTATTAATTGTAATTGAATAGGCTTTGAATTCTTGTCCAAGAGTTATTGGAACTGCATCTTGTAAATGTGTACGAGCAGACTTAAGTATTTTATTAAATTGTTTTGATTTGGATTGAAATGAAGAAGACAATAATTTTAACTCCTGTTCAAGTTGTGGAATAGAAGTTAGAATAGACAAACGTATTGCAGTAGGAAAAGTATCATTAGTAGATTGAGACATATTTACATGATCATTAGGATGAATTGGATTATAACTGCCAAGTTTACGACGAAGTAATTGATTTGAACGATTAGCTATAACTTCATTGCAATTCATATTAAAAGACGTACCAGCTCCCATTTGGAAAACATCAACTACAAATTGATCCCTGAATTTACCAGAAAGAATCTCATCTGAAGTTTTAATTATAGCAGAAGATAGTTTTTTATCGAGTAATTTGAGTTTTGTATTAGTTTTTGCTGCGGATTTTTTAATTATAATAAAAGAATCTAAGAATTCAGGAGCGTGCATAACACCGCTAATTGGAAAGTTCTCAATTGCACGTTGTGTTTGAATGCCATAATAAGCAGAACTTGGTACTTTCTTTTTGCCTAGAGAATCAGATTCAGTCCTATATGCCGTAACCACATGTAATTATGAAAGATAAACATATTTTACTTTTAGGATGATTTCAATATCCTGTGGCTTCTCTTTGCCTATTAATTTGATTTTTCCTTTCATATTCAGCCAATATATCTTCAGGAGTTAATCCTAATTCAAGGGAAGCTTGAACTATGAAATGCCATATATCAATTAGTTCTTCTTTTGCAAGTTCTAGATCAAGAGGAGAAGGTTTTTTCCACCATTTCCATGATGTGAGTCGTTGTAATTCAATAGTTTCGTGAATTATAGCAGTACACAAGACAGAAATTCGTTCGTCTTGTTTATTAGGATAACGATCCAATTTTAGAAGAGAAGTATAATCAGTTTGTAACTGAAATATCTTCTTCAATATATCGTCAGATTTTGGATTAGTATTAGCAGACATATTATTATTAAACAAAACATAATTTAATATCAATTACGCTATTAATTTAATGAATATTGAGAATATTATCAATAATACATGGATAAAGGTAATATTATTTCTGTTTACAATGATTTTCTTTTTGGTTTGTGGATTAATATTACTGAATTTCTATTTCAATACAACAAGTCCTGTATTTTTCTTATTAGAAATTCCACTGTTATTGTTAATGCTAAATGTACTGAGAAAGATTGCCACATAATAAATTACAAACAATATTTAGAGGAATTAAATCAACTACATTAGCAGATGTTTTTATTGATAGAATAGTTAAAGTAGAAAATCTAGATGAATTAGTCAAACAAACAAAAAATAAAGCATCAGTAGGAGGAGGAAGTATTAGAGGAATTGAACAAAGAGAGATAATAGGTGGAAATGCAACGAATATTGCATATAGTCTTGTTAAATTTGGAAGTGAAACAGAATTATTTGTAATAGGAGATGAATTTGCAAAAAGAACTTTAGAATTAAGATTTAAAGAATTCAACAATATAAAAATTCATGTAATAGATGGTAAACCTGGATTTACAATAGCATTAGAAACGGATTTGGGAAATGAATCAAATATAATGATAAGCGACGTAGGAGACATAGAGAGATTTGACGGAAAATCAATATTAAATGAATATAGAGGAACAATAGAACAGTCAGATATCATAGTAATATCAAATTGGGCGTCAAATATTAACGGAAATCAATTAGTAGATAATATTTTTAGAAATTCTAAGAATAGTATCAAATTATTAGATTTTGCAGATTTAGCTTCTGCTACAAACAGATTAAACGAATTAATCGAGAACATAAAAGAGAACAACGTCATAGATGTTTTAAGTTTAAATGAGAATGAATGTCAAATTTTAGAGAAGTTTTTGTGTTTAAAAAATATGAAATCACAATATACAAAGAAAGATATTCAATCAAGTGCATTACAAATATCATCTATTTTAGAGACAAGAATAGATATTCATACACCGCTAGGGTCATGTTCTTCATTAGATGGTGATGTAGAATTCGTTGAATCGTTTTCTGTAAAACCAAAAATATTAACAGGTGCAGGAGATGTTTGGAATGCTGTAAATATATTGTCAATAAAAAAAGGACTATCAACATATAACAGATTAAATTTAGCTAATGCATCAGCAGGAAGTTACATATCAGAATTTCATAATGGAGATTTTTCTTTAGATAAAACTGAACAATTATTAGAATCAAGGAATATTTTTGTCAAAGATTTATAGAATAGATTGAAGTAATTCTAAATCAACACTTCCTGATCTAAGGACTATAATTTCTTCATTCTCTACTTTTACAATAGTAGATTCTTTGGAATCATCTTCGATATCATTGATTAAAATAGCGTCAATATCTGGAAGTTGTGATATTACAGATGAAGCAGAATGATTTGAACCAGAACCAGAAAGATTTGCACTAGTGCCAACGAGATAACCGCCACATTCAGATATTAAGAATAAAGAATCACGATGATTAGGAACACGTAATCCTATGAGTTCAGAACCAAGTGTAAGAGATTTTAGAGAATTATCTTTAACAGGTAAAAGGATTGTCAGTGGGCCGGGCCAGAATTCTTCAGCAAGTTTTAGAGATAATTTATCAAATAATGCAATTTTGAGAGCAGATTCAAGTGAATCGCAAAGTAAAGGCAAGGGTTTATTCTCACGTATCTTTAATTTGAATATTTTCTCTACGGAATCAATCATATATGGATGACAACCCAATCCATAAACAGTATCAGTAGGATAAGCCACTATTCCACCTTTGTGTACGATTTTAGCAAGTCTATGAATATCAGGCGTAGAATTTGTAAATTGTTGCATATTATTTATAAGTCACATTCATTCCTAATAATCCTGCGGACTGAACATATGTGGTCAAAGCGTCGAAAAAAAATTCTAAGAATAAGTCATCTTCAGATATAAGAGAAAACACTAGACTTTTTCTCAACAAATCCCCAATAATAATGGGAATAAGAATATATGTATTCATAATAGGTATAATGCTAAGTGGAATGTTTTCAAGGACATTTTTCGCTCAAATAGTATTGTTTTTAGGAATTAATGAAGTAAAGGAAACATACAATCCACAAGCAGTAAAAATAAATACAAAACAGGCAATTCTAGCTGCTAGAATAATTGCACTGATTACATTATTAACGATTATGTATACTGTGATTTCTTTTTCGGGTACAAGTAATTTTAACATACTGATTCCGGGTTTATTAATTGGTTTTGGAATATGTCAACAAATGGAGGGAGCTGCATTAGATGTAATAACAGAACATATGAGAAATTCTATGGGTGCATGGACTACAATATTACATGTATTTGCAAAGAAAAAGAGAGGAGAATACTGGAAAGAGTTCATTGAAGAAACTGAACTTCTTTGGGCACATCCTCAAATAAGACCAATGTCAGGATCTGAAGAAGCATTAGAAAAAATTGAAGGAAAGATTTCAGAGGATCGATTAGTGAAGTATATGAACAAAGGTAGAGAAGAAATGAATTATTATACGGGGATTGAAGATAGTTCTGAAAGTAAAACAAAATTCTTCGACCATGCATTAGAATGGTTACATAATACACGAGACAAACATGATGATTTGAATGAAGTGCAACAAAGATTAGGAACATGGAGTTATGCTGTATATTTAGGAGTAGGAACGATAATTTGGCTCCTACAGCCATTTTAATCTCATATCAATTCTTTATACACAATAATCAAATCATATAGACTACATACATTATCGAGTAATTTTTTGAGTAATTTATAATGTTAAACAGCCTATCAAAGGACAAACCTAGAGAAATATTGAATATAGAATATAAAGGGAATTCAGAAATAGGTAAGAGAGAAGGAACTTATCACGATTATAATAGATTAAACAATTTAACTAGTAAAGAATGGATAAAATTCCAGAAAAGTTGGTTTATAATCAATCCAAAATCCAGAAAGAAGGATGTAATGATGCATCCAGCAAAGTTTCCCGAGGAATTAATTGAAAATTTCATTAGGTTCTTTACAAAAGAAGGTCAAACAGTATTTGATCCAATGGTAGGTACTGGAAGTACATTACTTGCAGCAATGAACACAAATAGAAATGCAATAGGAATTGAATTATCCAAAAAATATGCAAATGTAGCCGCTCAAAGAGTAAATGATGAAAGTGAAATGATGAACAATTCAGGAGATAAAAACAATATCAAGTTATACAATGGAGATGCACGAATGTTGGACAGAATAATAAGTTCTAATATTGATTATTGTATAACTTCGCCTCCATATTGGGACATGTTAAGAGAGAAAGGATTTGAAACACAAAAAACCCGAGAGAAAATGAATTACGATACACATTATTCAGAAGATGGACGTGATGTAGGAAATATAGAAGATTACATGAGATTTTTAGATGAATTAAAAGAAATATATTTGAAAGTTCACAGTGTAATGAAAATAGGAGGATATCTAACAGTGATTGTTAAAAACATAAAGAAAGGAGGGAAGATATATCCACTAGCTTGGGATCTAACTAAAAAACTTGATTTCTTTACATTGAAAGATGAAAAGATATGGTGTCAAGACAATGTGAAATTAGCCCCATATGGATATGGATATTCCTGGGTAAGCAATACAGTTCATCATTATTGTTTAATTTTTAAGAAAGAGTAATATCATTAAATATAGAATATTTTGCCCCAGTAGCTCAGGTCGGCCAGAGCGACTAATAAATGTCGAACCTCGTAAGTAGTAGGTCCTGGGTTCAAATCCCAGCTGGGGCTTGATTTATAAGATGATAAATTATAAATTTACATGTGGAAATATTTAGTTTTGCGGTTTTGGCTTTTTTAATGGGAATCAAACATGCTTTCGATACAGATCATGTTATAGTAGTTTCAAATTTTTTATCTAGATCAAAGAGATTAAATGAATCTCTAAATATTAGCCTGAGTTGGGGAGTTGGACACATGTTAACTGCAGGAATTATTACAGTTATTATATTTTACAATATGAATTCATTTCCAGTAATAATGTTACTAGAGAATTTTGAGATAATAATAGCAACCATCATGATAATAATGGGAATAGTTAGTATGACAATAGGAATTCCTATACAACATAAACATGAACATAATCACAATGGAATTAAACATGAACATACTCACACACATCGAATAGGAGGATTTATGAATAAAGATTTGAAATCTCATCATGCGTCATTTGGAGTTGGAATATTACACGGACTGGCGAGTAACGATGAGTTATTTATTGTATTGGTTTTAGGATTGGGAATTGGCTCAATCACCGTGTTATTAGGAGCTTTATTTTTATTTTCAACAGGAGTGGTTTTAGGAATGATCGTATTCAGTGTACTAGTGTTAAGAGTTTCAGATAGTATATCAAATAATTTTAAATGGATGCTGAATTATACATTTGCAATATCGGCAATCATATATGGATTATATTTACTTTATGCAAATACAAATTTGGAAATAATCAAGTATTTACTCTAAGAAAATAGCAGGTCTCATAGGTCTAGAGTAGATAGAACGATTTTTGGGATCATATAAATCAGAATCATCTTCGGAAAACAAATCAACTTGAATATTATTTTGGAGTTTATAGAATGATTGAAGTTCTTGAAGAATTTGATTTTCGTTTAACTGTCCGATTTTAAGAATACGTGATTTAGTATAAGAATCCATGTTAGATATTTCTTTAAATATACTTTGGCAGAATTTAGGAATGTGTTTTTTGAATTCAGAATAATCAGGATTATTTAAACTAGTTTCAATCAAATCTTTAAGATTAAACGAATCTTTTTGTAATGCAGATAAGAATATTTCCCATTTCCAATTAGCAGGAATGTATATGCACATACGTTGGATTTGAATTTTTGTGACTTTAAGAATATTATTAATGTCTTCGATTGTATTTTTAATCAATTCTTCAGAAAGTTCAGTATTTTCATCGATTAAATTGTCATCAGATGTAGGCCAGGTTTCAAGAGTAATTGATTTATCATGACCAAGAATTTCCCAAATTTCTTCAGAAAAATATGGTGCAAATGGAGCAAGTAGCTTGATTCGAGTTTCAAAGAAATATTTCAGGAATGAATTTTTTTCTTCAGTAGAAATAGTAGTTCTTCGATTATACCATAACAAATCAATATCGAGAAGATAGATTATATGATGAAGGGATTCTCTTACACGAAGTTTATTCATAGAATCAGTAGTGACATTAATTGTTCGTTGTAATCTACTCAGCATCCATTTTTCAATAGAATTAGCTTGATTTACATCATAATCAGGTGCATTTTTGATTTCTTGGACAACAGTGTAAATTCGATTAAGTCGTTCATTAAAGGATTTTACTAATTCTAAACTAAAATCAGCGTCTTGAAGAAGTTCGGCAGCAGACATAATTCCTAAGCGAATAGGATCAGCTCCATATGTTTTTACAGCTTGTCTGAGAGGAATTATATTTCCAAATGATTTAGACATTTTTTTACCATCCATCAAGACAGAGCCATTAACAACTATTTGTTGTGGCCAGTGGTTTTTAGGAAAGATAGCTGAATGATTGAAAACAAAGAATGTTAAGTGGTTAGGTACAAGATCACGGCCAGAATGTCTGCTATCAAGGGGATAGAAATATAAAAATTCACTTCGAAGTTCGTCAACAGTAGTTTTATCAATTCCCGTAGTATTAGCAACAGAATTACATTCGCCAATACCTAAAAGTACGTAATCAAAGAATTCTTCTGAAAGTTTAGATGAATCAAGATTTTTTTCTTTAATTAATCTTGAGATTGTATAATATGCCATATAGATAACAGAATCAGAGAGACTTTCTATTATCCAATCATTATCCCAAGGAAGAATAGTACCAAGACCTGAATTTCGTGCACAGGCTTTTTCATGAAGCCAATCAATAGTATTATGAAATTCCACAGTTATTTCGTTAGGTAAAAGTGACATAGAATCAATTGAAGAATGAGCTTTTTCTTTCCAATCAGACATTCCATAGTCGATAAACCATTGATCTTCAAACATTTTTATTACGCATTCAGTACCACATCGACATATGACAGGACTGTTCATTATTTCATATAATTTAGTAGCAATGCCCATTTGAATTAGATCATTCTTCACTTTGTCTTTGGCAGTTTTAGCAGGTAAATCTGCATAATCACCTGCAATAACTAACATTTTGCCAGATGTGAATTCAAGGTTATAGAGTTCTTTTGTGGCTTCTACTAATTTTGGATCGTCTTGATTTTTTATCGATAGTTCTGAGACAAGTTGTCTAGCAGGCGTATTGTTGTACTTTTCAGTTTTAATCACGTCAATTGGAACAAGATTATTTGTGTCTATTGTAGGGTATTTACTAAGTAAATCAAGATTAAGTGTAAAATCAACAATTGCCTGATAATCGTATGGAGCATGAGAAGGGACAGACATAACAAGACCTGTACCATTTTTTGAGTCCACAAAAGAAGCAGGTAATAATTGGATTTTCATATCTGTAAACGGATTTTCAGTCCATTTACCAATCAGCGAATCTCCTGAAATAATTTCCAAAGAAGACTTATCTGAAACAAGATGTTCAAATTTATTCATTGAATCACGGCTTACAATCCATTTTTCGTCATTTAATGAAATTTTTACATATTCGATTTCAGGATTAATCCAGAGATTGGTAACACCGAAAATAGTTTCTGGACGTAGTGTTGCAGTAACTAGTTTTGCATCTTCAAATGTAAATTTTATAATAGTATATTCTCCAATGTCAGGTTCTACATCTCCCAAAGTATCGTGCTGACCTACAGGATTGCCATCATTAGGACACCAGCCGACAGGATGGCTGCCACGTGTAATAAAACCGCCAGAATTTAGTTTTTTGAATTGCCATTCAATAAAACGGCTGTAAGCTTTATCAATAGTAGTAAATTCACGTCTCCAATCTATCGAATATCCCATTTCAATCATTCCTTGCTTGATTTCATTATGGAAGTATTGTGCAATTTTTATTGGTTCGTCAAGCTCTTTAATTGTAGACATGGGAATGTTGTAAACATCTTGAAATGCATTTATTAATTCAGGATCGTTTTCGGCAAGTCTTTTTGTCATTGCCAGTATAGGAGTTCCTGTATAGTGAAAAGCCATTGGAAATAATACATTAAATCCAAGCATTCTTTTATATCTCGCATAAACGTCGGTGAGAGTATAAGTTCGCCCGTGTCCAATATGTTGCGGTGAATTTGGATATGGATAAGCTACAGTGAGAAAGAACTTAGGTTTATCATTATCAATGTTTGTATTATGAAGAGATTCAACATCCCATTTGTTCCTCCATTTATGTTCAATATCTGACCAATTTATTGTCAAAAGATCACCTTTATTTTACATTAACAATTGATTGAACAGTATTAATGATTGTCTTATTGTCGGAGATTTTAGAACATCCGCCTTGTGCAAATCTTTCATTTCCTCCACCTGAACCTCCAAAAGATTTGGCAATTTGACGAGCTAAATCAACGGCTCGGTATTTTTTGTTGATTTGTTCGCCACAAAAGACAAATAATTTAGAATTATTAGATTCACTAATTATTCCAACATAAATTAGATTATCAAGTTTGTTAATACAATGCTCACCAACAAGAATATGAAAATCAGTATCAACGCCATCCCAATCAATAATAGATAATTTAGTGTCAGAAATTGAAATTGAAGATTTATCAAGATTATCAAATATGATATCGGCGAGATGATTTTTTATTAGAGATTTTGAATTTCTTTTTATTGTATCGTTATCTTGGATTAAATCATCAATTGTTTTAGTGAGTTTATCAATTGGAACAGAAAGATTACTACTAATTGATGATAATAATTCATTTTGTTTTTGGATGTAATTTATTGCAGTTTCTCCAGCGACGTATTCTAGGCGTTCAACTCCATCTTGAACTCTTTCATTCTTGATTATTTTAATCAAGCCTAATTCACCTGTACGTGAGACATGAGTGCCAGCGCAAGCTTCAACATCCCAAGTTTCAATATCCTGTACTCGAATATTTTTGCCAGGTGCAATACCTCCTTGGTAAATTGAGAAGCCGTATTTCTTTTCGGCTTCACCTCTATCTAATACCAGTTTATGAACAGGTAAATTTTGTCTAATAGCATCATTCGCTAGTTTTTCTATTTTTTCAATTTGTTTCAAAGATAAATGTTCAAAATGAGTAATGTCAAGACGTGCTTTATCTACATCTTTAAATGCAGAAGATTGCCAAATCCAGGAACCTAAAGCACGTTTAGCAGCACCCAACATTACATGTGTTGCAGTATGATGACGTGTAAGTATCTGTCGACGAGTTTCGTTTATTTTTCCTTTAAGTATTGTACCAGTTTTAATATCTGCTTTTTTAATTTTATGTAAGATTACTTGCCCATATTTTTCAACGTCAAGAACTTCGTGGTTACCTAAAGTACCAGAATCAGGTTCTTGTCCACCCGCTCGTGCATAAAATGCAGTTTGATCCAATATAATAAATGAATATTTAGAATTATGAAATACTTCAAGGACGCTACCGTCAAATTCAATGAGTTCTTGATTTTCATAAAACAAAGGCCGAGTTTCTGGTAATTTGTCAATGTCAAATGTTCGTTTTGGTTTTTCTGTTTTGTTAAGGATATGTCGTTCTGTGACTTTGGCGTAGAAATTAGCGGGTATTTTTATATCTAGGCCTTGATCTTTGATGAATTCAGGAGTAATACCATCTGAATCATATAATTTGATCAGAGTTTCTTCGTCGACAGATTGATTTGAATTCTGCATATTGGAAACAATTTTTTTTATTCTTTCCTGTGTATTATCATATCTTTTCTCTTCTACTTCAAGAATCTTCAATATTTCATTTCGGTGTTCTTTGAGTTCGGGATAGATTTGTGACAAATAATCAATATGCCAATCTGCAATCTCGCCTAATTCAACATTCCATTTTTGAGAGTGGATTTTAGAAAGGGATCTTCTAAGCAAAACCCTAAGATTATAGCCGCCACCCACATTACTTGGTAAAGCTCCATCACTAATTGCAAATACAAGGGTTTTTACATGGTCAAGAACTGCAAACATAGATTCGAATGGAGTGATTTTTTTTAGTAAGGTATCTTTATCGATGCCAAGTTTTTCTGCTACTTGTTTACGGGTAATTTCAATATCTGAGACTTCATCAAGATTTAACATACCAGAAAACTTAGAATAGTTCTTGAAAAAATCTTCGTCGTAAATAATATTACATTTATCAATCATATGATTAATTGTGCTGCCAAAAACTGCTTCGTAAGCAGTAGGTGTGCCTTGAGTAAGCCAACTAAAACGTTCTAATCCTGCACCCATATCAATTATTTTATCGTCCATAGTTTTGTAATTAGTAGGATCTCCTTCAAATTGAGTAAATACAGCATTACCTAATTCTAACCCACGAACATAATATTCTAGAGAGTATCCAAAAGCTCCGTAACCAACCCATACATCTTCTTTGAAAACAATTTCTTTCTTAGGAATGCCAAAAACATTATTCAATAATCCGTAATCAAGATCAATACATTCATTTTTCCAATATCCTGTTTCATTTGCCACACAATGTTGGCCAATCATTACAAAGGATGTAAAATGTTTACCACTAACTCCAACATTTTCAATATCATTAAATCGTAAACACATTTGAGGAATAATTAATTGATTCTCGGGAAATTCAAATGCAATTTTACCTCCTTCAATTCGTTGAAAATCAACAATAGATGCAATAGTAAAATATAGATCTGGACGCCATCGAGCAACAACAGGATAACGATTTACACTTGTGTGGTTATTTTTTACGAAATATTCTTCTATTGCTTTCCAACATTCGGCATAATCAAGTTTTTTTGAGGTTGGGGAATCATCAATGAAACCATATTGCTCACAAGGTTGTTCTGGGCAAGTGGAACGGGATTCGTCAGCTGTCCAGAAGAAATTATCGCAATTTGGACATTGTTTTCGTATAAAACCTTCTTTTTCGAATAAATTAACAAAATAATAATTCTTATAATCTGAAGAGAATTTCTTCCGAAGAAGGTCTTTATTCATACTAAATAAACATAGTAAGTTTTGCTTATTAATAGCTCTATATAGGCTCAGGCCAAGTCAAGAATAAGAAAATCAAATAATTTTCAGAAATATTTTAAACCTTATATAGATGAAAAAAAAATTGTATCGTTATACAAATGGAATACATTTATGCGGCTTTGCTTTTGCACAAGCTTGAACAAAAAATTGATGAAGACACTGTAAAAAAAGTGATTACATCAACAGGTGTAGAACCTGATGAAGTTAAAGTCAAAGCATTGGTCTCAGCATTAAGTGAAGTAGACATTGAAGATGCATTGAAAAACGCAGCTACAACAGCAGTAGCAGCAGCGCCTGCAGCAGCTCCAGCAAAATCATCTGGTGAAGCAAAAGCAGAAGAAAAGAAAGAAGAAGAGAAAGACGAAAAGAAAGAAGAAGAAGCCATGGAAGGCTTAGCTAGTTTATTCGGTTAAACTAAATAATCTTTTTCAAAAATTTTATTTTAATTCTTTATGAAGTAGTTAATCTAAATTATTAATTTACAAGCTTACTTAATGCTTCAGCTTCTAGATGTTTCTTAGCAAGAATAGATGAAACAGTTTCTTTAGTAATATAATTAGATTCAATAGAAAGATTCTTAGAATTATTAAAAGCTTCAGCAAGTAAAAGTGGAACAGTCTCTTTGGTAAGATATTCTTGTTTTAGTGCAAAATTGAGAGCATTATTAAACGATCCAATTAAATTAGTACGATATTCATCTAAATCTATAGCAACATCTTGAGCAGGATATATTAAACCATCATTATAGGCAACATCAATTGCAACTCCTGCTTTAATTGGTTTTATATTAAGTTTTGATAACAATGCCGCGAGAGAAGAATTGATTACATCGCCTTCTTGTGCAACAACAGTATCTTCACTTACAGCAATACTACCTGCATCAATACGAGTAGGAATATTAAATTCTTTAAAGGCACTAAGATCAGGACCAGGTTGCATTCCGGTATTTCCTGCTGGAACTACAATTTCTCCTGATGCAACATCACCATCACGTGCGGGAAGATCAACTTTACCTTTTTCCAATAAGAGAAATAATTTGAATGGGTCCATATCAGTAAATATGAATGCTTTTTGTTCGGAAACTGCTTCGATGAGTTTGTCAGAATTAGTAACTTTGGAATCATTTACGCCACGTTTAGCAAGAGTATTTTTTACAACTCTGATTTTAAGATCATCTTTGAAAGACTTTCTTAACTGCATTAATTGAGCAGCTCGAACTTTATAGAGATTGCAAAAGGCAGTGGTATTGTTAGATTTAATCAATTCAGAGATTTCATTAATAGTATCAGTCTTCCATTGTGGGAATTTAGTCTTAGTTTTAGTGGAAGACATCAAACTGCCTCCTGTGCGGAAAGATTAATAGGTGGAGACATAGAGAGTTTTATAACAAATCCTTTTAGATTTTTTTCATTATTTGGGAGTTTTGCAGTTACAGTATTAATAATTAATAATGCATTTTCGACAATTTGTTCGTCATTCATATCTTCATCGCCCAATTTTGTAGACAATGATAGAGTTCGACCACGGATACGAGTAGCAGTTTTATATTTATTGATCATGTTTTCAATAGGAGTATCAATAGTTATAGGCAAAGGCATTCGTCCTTTAGGACCAAGGAATTTACCCAATACTTTACCAACTTTAGGCATTGCAGTAGTTTCAGCTAAGAAGAAATCATAAGAATAAGCAATTTTACGAGCTGAACGTTTATCGTCAGACATTTCGTCAATTTTATTCGTTTCAAGAACTTGATCGGCGTCTGTTTTTGCTCTTAGATTAAGATCTCCAGATGCAATTACGCATACTTTAGATTTATTTTGTGGAGGGTTTGGAAGAAAAATAGTTTCATTAAGATTAATTTGATTCTTTTTGACATCTATATCTTTAAGGTTTATTACTAGTTCAAAAGATTGTTTAAACTGACGTTTAGTAGAGGCAGAACGTGCCTTTTTGACAGTTTCGAGTATAGGTTGTGATTTGACCATTTATTTCACCTTATTATAATATTCACAGGAGAGTTCCATTTTATAAATTTTTTATTGGAATCAATTAAACGATTCATCCCATTTTCCTTCATTAATTTCTATAAAAAGGTCTTTTGGTTCTTTGTTTTCCACAGTGATTCCCATACTAACGCAAGTACCAAGTAATTCTTTTACTGCGCTTTTAATAGTAGTAGCATAAGATTGATCAATCTTGGTATTAGCGACTTTGACTAATTGGTCCATAGAGAGATTTCCAACTTTTTCGCTGTTTGGAGTGCCAGAGCCTTTTTCGACACCTAATGCTTTAGCCAATAACGCAGAGGAAGTAGGTATACCAACTTCAACGTCAAAGGTTTTGCTTTCTACTTGAACAATAATTTTAACAGGTACTCTCATTCCAGAATATTCTTTAGTTTTTTCATTAATTTCATTAACAATAGCCATAACATTAAGACCCATTGGAGCAAGAGCAGGACCCAATGGAGGTCCAGCATTAGCTTGTCCTCCTGCAACTAACAAAGGAATTATCTTTTCATCGCCCATATTAATTCTCATCCTTAGATTTTTCAACAATGCGAATTCCGTTTACATCAACGGTAACAGGAAGTTGATATGGTGCATCAAGTAACATAATAGTAACTTCAGAACGTCCAGCTTCAACACGTGTAATTTTAGCGCGCATGTTTTTGAAAGGTCCACTAGTAATCTCTACAACATCATTAACTGAAACTTCAGAAACTATTGAACGAGTAACAAGAAACTTTTCAATATCTTCATATGGTACAATACCAGGAATCATATTCTTTACGTGTTTAAATCCGGATATTGCATCAGACACCACTTGTGCGTTTGGAGCTTCAAAAAATACATATCCCTTAAGAGATTCAATAACAACAATAGAACGAATAGGTGATTGAATACTAGATTCATCATCGCGTTCTAAACGATTGCCGACGAATTTTGCAACATTTTGTTCTTGTCCGCCAGTTGTTTTTACTGCAAAAAATCTACTTTGAATCGAAGTGCTCAATATATATCACGTTAACCAGTTAATCTGAATAATGAGCCAACAAGTTGAATAACATATCCAATAGTACCAACAATACTCATCCCAATAACTGTAAGTTTAAGATATAATAAAAACTCAGTTCTATCAGAACGCTTTGCTAATTTGAGCGTATGTATGCATGAATTTATGAAAGCAACTATACCAGCCAATTTATTCTTTGTTGAATGATAGATTATATTTGATAAACTTTTTGTTATAAGTAGAAAAAGATGAAGAACAGCATCAAGAAATCGACCATAATTCTATCGAAAATGGACAAAGCAAGCATGACTATGTTAGAGAAAATAAGGGAAATAGAGAATTTTGACAATATTTGTGAAACAGAGGAATATAGCAAGTTGCAGAGTAACAATAGAACACTGATAGTATTAAACAAGGAAATGATTTATTTCAATGATATTGAGGAGATAGAAAGATCAGATAGATTTGTATATTTATCCAGACATGTAAGTCAAACTAAGAAGCCAACTTTAACATCTCATTTTCTTGGCAATCCTTCAAATGAAGCTCCATATGGAGGAGAAGGTATGAAAATAGCTGCCACCTGTCCCGAATTAATGAAGAATTATATGAATAAATTGAATATGCAAAAAGATAATTTATCAGGATATGAAATTAGTTTAGAAGCAATTCATCATGGTCCAACAAATATTTCAAAACCATGTATATTCATAGAAATTGGTTCAGATCTTGAACAATGGAAAGACGAAAGAATTGCAGAGATTGTTGTAAGAACAATAATTAATTCTGTAGATAATCAAATTAGCGTAGAAAAAGTAGGAATAGGTTTGGGAGGTCCTCATTATTCAAAGAAGTTTACAGAATTATTATTTAATACAGAATATGCAATTACAGGATATATTTCACGACATTATATGAATTATTTTAATGAAGATATATTAAAACAGATGATTGAAAAGTGTGAACAAGAAGTAAAATATGCAATATTAGACAAAAAAGGAATTGGAAAAGATAAGAAAAGAGTTTTGGAATTATTAGAAGAAAATAATTTAGAAATAATATTTATTTAGATTCTTCAGAAGTGTCTTCTTTAGGAACAGGTGTGCCGATTGGTGGAGGTCTAGGTTTAGGATTTGTAGAGGATTCTGAATTAGTTGCTTCTTGGGAAGGAGTTGAAGTGATTGGTTTAGGTCTAGGTTTAGGAGCTGTAGGAGTTTCTTCTTTAGGAAAAATTGAATAATATAGTTTTTCTAAAGGAGAAATAAACGGATTAACAAAACGAGCAATTTTTAGATTTCGGACAACAGGTATCAGTGAAATTATTCCAGCTTGATCTTTTGTGCCAGTTGTAACTTCTTTCAATTGTTTAAATAAAGGAAATTTGGAAATAGTAGTTTTTTCAGTTTCATTTTCCCAAAGAAACAGACCAACAAGTAAACCATTTAGAAGAATGAACGGAAGTCCTAAAGGTAGTGCGACTTCCTTTGCAAGAAGCTCGCCATATTGAATGCCTTTGATTGGGTCAATCAAAGCAGTGAAGAATACATTAACTGCTTGGACGGAATCAACTTGTCCAAGTCTAATACTAGCTAAGTCAAAAAGAGGTGGTAAGACTATAAAGAATATCGGGAATACAACCAATGGAAGTAACATCATAGTCCAGAATACGAGCTCAAGTAAAGATCTAAGCCATTTCTCAAATTCAAAAGTATTTTGTTCTGATATTTTCCATCCCCTCTTAACTAGGAAATTTTAATCTTTAATTTTAACCTTTCGATTAATTAAACAATTACTCGTTAGTTTCATTAGGCCACATCATATCCCTGAGTGCTTTACCAGTAGATTCGATTTGGTGTGATGCAATTTTATCAAGATATTTGTCAAATGACTGTTTTCCTTCTTTATTGTATATATTTCTCCATTCTTCGGCAAATTGGCCGGATTGAATTTCGTCAAGAATCTTTTCCATTTCGTCACGAGATGATTTGTTTATAACTCGATCTCCTCTAGTTAATCCGCCGTATCGGGCAGTTTCGCTGACGCGTTGGTACATTCCTTTAAGACCATATTGTTGTACCAAATCTACAATAAGTTTTAGTTCATGAAGACATTCGAAATAAGCAATTTCAGGTTGATATCCACGATTAACTAATGTTTCAAAAGCATTCTGAATTAAAGAAGCGGCGCCGCCACAAAGATCTGCTTGTTCTCCAAATAAATCAGTTTCAACTTCTTCTTTGAAAGTAGTTTGTAAAAGACCTGCACGTGCACATCCCAGACCTTTAGCAATAGCTAAAGCGCGATTCAATGCATTGTTAGTAAAGTCTTGCTCAACAGCAACTAAAGCAGGAGTTCCAAAATTATCAAGGTATAATTCTCGGACACGTCTTCCAGGGGCTTTTGGTGCAACCATTAGTACATCAACCCATTCAGGAGGTTTAACCCATTGATAATTTATAACTAAACCATGAGAAAATCCTAATGCATTGCCTTCTTTAAGATGTGGAGCAATTTGTTCTTCGTAAACTTTAGGTTGTTGCATGTCAGGAACCAAAATATGAATTATATCAGATTCCTCAGCAGCCTTAGACACTTCCATTACTTTATGTCCATCGTCTACAGCTTGTTGCCAACTAGAACCTCCTTTTCGTAAACCAACAATAACATTAAGCCCAGAATCTTTTAGGTTAGATGCTTGTGCAGCACCTTGAATTCCATAACCAATAACGGAAATAGTCTCATTTTTTAATTGAGACATATCAACATCGTCATCATGCCAAACTTGAGCCATGTTAAAGAAAATTCTTAATCTAATTATTAAGTCTATTTGTTATAATAATTTAAGACACCTATGTATTAGTTTCATATAGTGATTAACGAACAAACTAAGCCAATTATTGAACATGTAGGAGAATTAAGAAATCGTTTCATAAGAATTATGATCTCAATATTAGTTTGTACTTTTGCATTGTTTGCACTTTCTACAACAGATATTACACTAGATGGAAGGAATTTTACAGTACCATATCCAAACATTTACAATAACATAGCGTCTCAAATAATTACAGTTCTTCAGGAGATTGTTCTTCCTGAGTATGTAAGAGTGATTTTGACCACTCCAGGACAAGCATTATCAGCGCAGATATATATCTCAATCATGTGTGGAATAGTTATTTCCATTCCATTGATACTTTGGGAAATAATAGGATTTGTAAAACCAGGATTATATAAGAATGAAATAAAATTACTTAGGAATCTATTAGCACCATCTTCATTTCTATTCTTCATAGGTGCAGTATTTGCATTATTCGTAATGATTCCAATGACAATGGATTTTTTGTATAAATATGGAGTAGCGTTAGAGGCGGAAACATATATCACAATAAATGAATTTGTGTCATTCATAATGTTTTTTATGATGGCTTTCGGATTAGCATTTCAATTACCAATAGTGATGTGGTTAACAACAAGATTGGGATTCATCAGTAGTACATTTTGGAGAGATAATTGGAGATATACACTTGTATTTCTTGTAGCAATTGGAGCAGTAATTACACCAGATGCAAGTGGAATTACAATGTGGTTAATCACAATTCCAATGATGCTATTATATTTTATTGGATATTTAGCTTCGAGAAATACTAAATCGACTAGAACAAAATAATAAGGGACGAACTCACTTACTCAAGATCCTCTTCATCAAATCAGAGGGCTTTGTCGTCATTGTTCATCCCAATGTATAATTACAAACATGTATATTTATTGATGAATTATTATCAGGAATTCAATTTTCGTTTAATAGCTTCTCTTAGTTGTTCTTCGTCCTTTGTAGTGGCATCTATACCTAATGCAGATGCAGATTTCTGTAATTCATATTTTGATACACTCTTGGACGGAGCAGTAGTTTCAAATTCAGAATAAGATTTAACCTCACGTTCGAAATCAGACTTACTTTTTTGAAATTCTCCCATAGCTTTTCCTAAGTTTCGTGCTAATTCGGGAAGTTTATCAGTTCCAACTAGAAATATTCCTATAGCAAGAACAATCCAAATCCATTCCATACCGCCAACAGCCATGAATTTGATTGTATTTGATAAAAGAAAAGGTTTTTTAATTTAGAACAATCAGTGAAATTAATGGCATTCATAAATACGATTCCAGAAATAACAATTTTTATTATTGCACTCTCTATAGCAATTTCTATGGGTTCCGTATTAACGAGAAAGCAGTTTACTGATGTAGAACAAACAAAAAAACAGCAAAAAGAGGTGTCAGAATATAATAAACAATTAAGAAGTGCAATGATGAAAAGGGACAAACCACTTGAAGCAAAATTGAGAAAGAAAGAGCCTCAAATGAAACAGATGCAAGCAAAATTGGCAAGGGATAGTTTAAAACCTACATTCATATTCATAGTGCCACTTCTATTAGTGTGGACTTTCGTTTTGCCAGAGATAATTGGTCCTGATTGGTTTAATGTACCTGCGGCGTCATCTCCAATTTCAATGAATTTGATAATGTTTGAAACGCAAAAAGTAACCTTAGAATCTGGAGAGGTTTATGAACACGGAGTTCCTACGTTTTTCTGGTATTTGATTAGTTCAATATCAGCACAAGGTATGATAATGAAATTAATGAAAATGACTTGAGATAATTTAAAGAAGTACATTACCGCCGTCAACAACAATTGTTTGGCCATTTACAAAGCTAAAGTCATCAGTAACAACACTAGAACATATGTTAGCAACATCAATAGGTTCGCCCCAGCGTTTAACTGATGCTTCATTAGCGAGTTTTTGTTGGGTTTTATTATCAAAATGATCAAAAGTGGCAGAACTTTTGATATTGCCAAGGGCTAAACAATTTGTGCGAATATTGTATTTGCCATATTCAAGAGCAAGATGTTTAGTAAGTCCCATAAGTCCTGATTTAGCAATAGTATAAGGAGAACCTTGACTATGACCTGCAATAGCAGGAGTAGATGAGATATTAACAATATTACCTGAATTAGATTCTTTCATAACAGGTATTACAGCTTTACAACATCGAATACTGCCAATTAAATCAGATTCTATAATTTTTTTAAAACCTTCAATATCTATATCATTAAAAGAAGAATCCCAATATTCAGAAACTAGAGGAAAGCCAGCATTATTAATTAGAATGTCAATTTTTCCATAATGATTTTTTGTAGTTTGGATAAGATTAGAAACGTCGTCGTTTTTTGTAATGTCAGTTTTTATGGCAATAGGATCAGTTCCATAGGAACCAAGATCCTCGACAATGGCCTTTGCAGAAGATAGATTTCTTGAAGTAACAACTACATGAGCTCCTTTTTGAGAGAAAACTTCAGCTATAGATTTTCCTATTCCTTTAGAAGAACCAGTAACAATAGCAACTTTATTGGATAATTTATCCATCAAAATTATAGGTAAAAAATTAGAATTTGAACTTTTCTATAACTTGTACAACGGAGATTTATATCATTACTAATTATGAGGAATAATGACACAAATCTATCCAGAGCCCACAGTAGGCGCCTTAATTATCAATAACAAGAAAGAAATTTTGTTAGTAAAATCACATAAATGGCTGAATAACAAATATTCAGTTCCTGGCGGACATGTTGAGATAGGAGAATCATTTGAAGAAGCAATAATCAGGGAAGTTAAAGAAGAAACAGGATTAAAAATAGTGCCAAAGAGATTATTCATGATTCAAGAATGTGTCCAGCCAAAAGAATTTTTCAAGAAAAAACATTTTATTTTCTTCGATTATATTTGTCATACAGAAGATACAAGAGTGAAATTAGATAAAAAAGAGTTACAAGAATATAATTGGTTCAAGATTGATGAAATAAATGAGGATCTTTTAGAGTCATATACAAGAAATATGATATCAAAGTTTAAAGAAGACCAAGATATTAATAACAAAATAATTTATACAATTAAGAAATAATTAAGATAGTTCTATGTTATTACCAATTCCTTTGTTAATAGCTTCATTATATATTAAATTAGCAGTAGAGATATCTTCCAAAGACAGGCCCATGGATTTGAAGAGAGTAATATCATCATTGTTAGTTCTAGTTGGAGTTTTTCCAAGTATAACGTCAGAAAGTTCAGCAAAAATATTGTCTTTAGTTATACCACCAGCTTCACGAAGAGCAGTATTAATTTCGTCGACAACAACTTTACTTCTTTGAATTGTAGTAGAATCGACTTCAGAGCTGTCCTTAGTGTGTGCGCCAATACAATTAATATGAGTACCAGAATTAATCATGTTTCCATCAAATAATGGTAAAGGAGAACTAGTTGCAGTGACTAATATATCATTATCAAGTACTTTGTTGATATCTTGTTCAACATTTATTGGAACGTCTAATTCGCGTTCGAGAGATTGAATGAATTCAGTTTTTTTATTTGCAGAAGGGCTATTAAGAATAATACGAGAAATATTACGAACAGAACAAATGGCCATTAATTGAAAACGAGATTGATAGCCTGAACCAAATATACCAACAGATTCGGAGTCTTTTCTAGACAAGTATTTGGTTGCAACTCCAGTAACTGCACCCGTACGCATACCAGTAATAAGTGAACCATCCATTATGCAAATAAGTTCGCCAGTATCAGCATCAGTAAGAGAAATTATGCCTTGAGTTGTAGGTTTATTCAACTTAGTATTTTCGGGAAAGACTGTTACAATTTTAGTACCTAAAGCTTTCATACCACTCATATGAGCAGTCATAACTCCATACCAGCCGTTTTTATCTTCGACGATAACAACGCCACGATCTGGCATCTTTACATTATTTTTAGATAATTCAATAAAGCTATTTTCCATGGTTTCTATATTAGACTCCATTGTCAACAAGGAAGAAACATCTTTATGCGTGAGTAAAAGAACCATGTAATCACCTAATTAGATACTTCATGAATAGCTTGAATCAATTTATTATTTTCTTCGGGTAAACCGATATTAATTCTTATGAAATATTCAAGTCCTTTAGTTCCACTTACATCACGAACAACAATGCCTTTATGAAGCAATTTTTCATAAATATTTGAACCATTGTCATTAAGGAACTTCAATAGCATAAAATTAGATGAGCTTGGAATGATTTCAACGTTATTAATTTTTGATACACGTTCAATAAAAGATTTTTTTTCTGATTGAATTTCTTTGACATTATCTTCAATCCAGTTAATATTCTGTAAAGCAATTCGTGATAAATTAACAGAAAGTTCTCCAACACTATTTGGAGGTCTTACTTTATTCAATAAAGAGGTAGTATCATTAGACGCAATAAGATAGCCAACTCTTAAACCTGCTAGTGCAAAAGCTTTAGAAAAAGTTCTAACCACAATAAGATTATCATAACGAGTAACTAGATCTGATACAGTACTTCCTGTAAATTCAAAATAAGCTTCGTCGACAGCAATTGGAATATTGGAATTTTTTAATAGTTGTTCAAGAGAATTTTTATTTACAAGATTACCGGTAGGGTTGTTCGGACTACATAACACAATTAAACTTGTATCATCGTTGATATTTTCAGAGATTTGAGAGAAATCATCGGAGAAATCAGGATTTCGAGGTATTTCTTTAACATTACCTCCAAGAATTTGTATCATTTTTTCGTAATAAGAATACGTAGGAGTAGAGAGAATGACATCACTAGAAGGTTCTATAAACAGAGAACCAATCATGAATAGACCTTCGTCTGCACCATTTGTTAAAATTAATTCATCAACATCACAAGAACAATATTCAGCAAGTAACTTACGGACTGAAATATAAGAAGAATCAGGATATCGATTAATTTCCATGTTATCAAATTCATTACCGAGTTGTTTGAGCCAATCTAGAGGAGTTTTATGGGAAACATTAGTATCAAATCGAACTATATCTTCTGGACGTTTTCCTATAGATTTAGCAATATCGTCAGTAGAGGGTTCCCAACTATATGGAACAAAATCTTTCAGAAATTTCCTAATTTTCATATCGTATTATAACAATTACTAATTCATCATATTGTATTAATTCATTTTGAAGAATTTTTATTTAGATTAATTTTAAGAAGATCGAGATTAAGTAATGATGAATATGCAGAATGAGAAACTAACTGATCTTCGTCAGATGTAGCACGAATAAGAGCATCTCTAGCTGATTCATTTCCAATAGAACCTAATGCAACGGCAGCTTCATGTCTTACTACATGATCAATATCTGTAAGCATAGCTTCAATCAAATAAGTAACGCATTGTGGAAATCCCAATTGGCCAAGTGTAAAGGCAGCTTCGTGTCGAACTAAAGGAGTTGCATCATTTCTTAGAAGTTCAGACAATATAGAAACGACGGAATTATCACCAATATCAGCCAAAACACAAACACAACGGGTTCGAACAGAAATGCTTTCGTCTTGTTGAAGCAGATTAATAAAGAAATCAAGGTCCCTTTGTTCAAAAGCTTTGTCACATTCAATTAATTTATCAATATCTCCGTCTTTATGGGTTACCAATTGATTCTTTTTTTGTATCATAATTATATGAGAATCAACAACAAAAGAATTTAAATAATTTATCAGATTGTTTGATATTAATTAATTTTTAGAATAAATCATTATGTATTCATGTGAATATGATTTATTATGAGTGGTATTAGAAGAAACGAACCTTCCAGTTTTGGGATCACGGGTTGTTGGAAGGCATTTAAATGGAATTTTTCTTTTGATGATTTTATCCTCAGTAAAACCAATAGTAGTAAGAATTTCATCAAAGACTTGAGTGTTCGATATATCAACACCTCGTAGTGCAGTATTCCCTATAACCACGGCCATCTTTCCATTAGTTTTTAATAAATCATAGGATTTATGAAAGAAATTTTGCATGTCTATAAAATAAGAATGTACAGTTTTGGACAAAGACTTGCTTGAGGAAAGCAAAGAATCTGCAATTAAACCACCAGTATGACTATAAAGATTCTTATCGTCAGATTTACGATGAGAGGAGCCAATAAAATGTTTTTTTGAAGGAATATCTTTAAAAAAATCTTCCAAGAAAGACAAACTGAGAGAATGAATATCACGGTATTCGTAACTTATGACATATGGAGGAGAAGTAACAATTAAAGAACTCTTGTCAATAGTAGGGAGATTTTGCAGGTCTCCAACAAAGGCTCGTCGATAAAAATCAAGATTTTTGATTATCTTAGGAGACAGAGTATCGATTAATTGTTTATTTCTGATTTCCATTTTATTGACTTGAGAAAAATATCTAGATAACGGATCATTAACTCGATTAAGAAATTTAGTTTTATCTTTATGAGGTTTAACAGATCCATTATTCCAATAACTAGAAGTTTTTAGAATGTGAGAAAATGCACATAAGAAGAATATTTGTAATTTTCGTGGTTTGATTAATTTAATTTGAGATAAAAGATTATTTAAAATATTATAGGTTTCTTGATCAAACCATTTTGATAATTCTTTAGGTATGTCATGATTTTCTTCGCTTGATGAGTTTTTAATATTATGATGTAGGGAAAGTTTAGTTTTAGAAATCTTAGAAGGGTCAAGAGGAGTTGTTTTTGCCATAGTAATCATGTGTGCAATAGGATTAACATCCGTACCTAAAGCTATTCTATTTTGAAGAATAGATTCAAGTATAGTTGAACCTGAGCCATAAAAAGGATCACAAACTATGTCTCCGTCAAGAGAATTTTCAATTATTAAACGTCGTGCCAACTGAGGTATAAATTTAGCAGGATATCTGTGGTAACAATGTGTAAGATAGTTAGTATCTTTTTGTGTAAGATTATCAAAAGACCATGAATTTTCTACTTTAAACTTTGTAACAGGTTCAGAAAGACGTGACCGGCTAATCGACATACAGTTATCTTGATTTAGTTGTTTTATTCATATCAAGTCAAAATATTTTTCCATTAAAGTAAGTTTCAATTGAGTACACTTCAGCTAACCTGAAATATGTTAAAAACAATCAAAAATTACTTGAATAAAGAAGAAATCTCAAAAGTATTAAAAAATTCTTTCAGATTAAGTTTGTATGAAGCAAAAACATATCAAAGCCTCTTAGAAGGAAATGATAATGTTAAAACAATTTCTAGAGATTCAGGAGTTCCGTTACCAAGAATTTACGATACATTAAGAAGTTTAGAAGATAAAGGATTTGTAAAGAAGAAAAATAAGAAATATACACCTGTTGAACCAGAAATTGCTTTAGAAGGTCGTATAATCAATACAAGTTATGAATTTGAGAATATTGTAAAAAATCAAAAAGAATCTAAGAAGAATATTTTATCTGTGTTAAAAAAGAAACCAGTATCAGTAAATACTGATGTTGAATTTGAAACGTTAATTGGTGTTAATAATATTGGAAATAAATTCTTAGAAATTATGAAGAATTCAAAAAAAGTAATAATAAGTGTGAAAAAAGCCTTTGAAGTAAAAGAATTATTTTTAAGTTTCTTGATTAATTCAAAAGTGAATAAGAAACAAATTACAATTCTAACTCCAAATTCATATAAAATATCAAAGACTGATGAAAAAATATTAGAAAATTCAAATGTAGAATTAAAGAAACGAGCTTATATTTTATTGGATTTGATGGCAACCGATCAGGGAGATGTAATAATAGGTGTTCCTGATGCATCTGGAGCTCCAGAACGTACAATTGCAATCTGGATTAAGAATAAAGAATTTTCAGAGTCATTAATGACTTCGCTAGTAGAAGAATAGAATTAAGCAGAGGTATTTTCTTTAACTTCAGATTCTTCAGATCTTCCATAAATATAACTGCCTATTGCAGCGGCGGCAACAGAGAAGATTATAATAGAAATTACTAATTCTTGCATATAGGGCAATTTAGGAATTTTATCGACGTATTTTGGCGTAGCAGGTAATTGTGAGACTGCAGCGGCGGCAAGTCCACGAGGAAGCATTGAAGAAAGTAGGCGTAAATCTTTCATCATGGATTTGTCTTTTTTAAGAGTGAGACGGAATGAGAGATTACGAGCCCCTATAAGCAGAACAGTAACTACAATCCCTAATAATAAAATCGATACAGAAGGTACGAAAATCATTCCAAGATAAACAAAGAAGAATGTAGCTAAGAGAAAAGAAATTTGTCCTTGGAATTTCCTCATAAGAGAACCTGCATCAACAGGGTTAGTACGAAATGAGGGGATAAAACCGAATTCCTTTCCATTACCTAATACTAAACCAAAGCAAAGAGCGGCTAGTGCGCCATTTCCACCACTCATTTCAGAAAATCCAAAAAGCATCAGACAAGTAGTCAGAGTAAGAATATCATCATGTACAACGTCTTGTTGAGAAGTAATTCGTCCAATTCGAGTTGGAAAGCTTTGTAATATTTTTAGCCAAATAAGACCACCAAGTATACCAAAAACAATTCCAATTGAAAATCTTCCTGCCATTTCTTGGAGAAGAATAGAAGAAGCAGCGTCAGAACCACTTGAACCAGAAGTTCCTGACCAAATACTTAAGATTGTAACACTAAGGACTACAACAAATACATCCGTAAATGCAGATTCAATTGTGAGAAATGTTTCTGCTTTTTTACTTATATTTAGTTTACTGACTAAGGGTATAATTACTGCAGAGCTGGTTCCACATAAAGCAGATGCAAAGAAGAGTGATGCAAACATAGCATTGCGTCCTGTGCCCCATGCATTATCAAATACTTGAGCATTAATCAGATAACCAACTACAGTAAGTGCAAAAATTGTAATTATCACACTAGTAGCCGTTACTAGAAAACCACGCGGTGTTTCTTCAATTACCTGACGTATTTTTAGATACATTCCGCCATTAAATAATATTACAGCAATAGCAAGTCCAGCAAGATAAGGTGCAATTAGATCTAAACCTGATCGTTCAATAGAAAGTGCAGTTGCGCCAAGAAAACCTAAAAGTATTAAGAAAGGTGTATCAGGAATTCCAGTTCTATCAAAAATATTAGAAGCAATATAGCCAATAATTGTAATTATTCCAATTGAAAAGAAAACTACTTCAATTTCCAAGAAATATATTCACCAGTGATGAAGCCAGCATCCATCATTAATGTGTTGATAAGTAGCATTACATTTAAACTCTTGAATGCATTATAATACTAATAATGAGAATATTTTTAGTGTTTTTACTTTTGATATTAACGATGCCACAAATTGAAGGTCATATATTAGGAGGTTCAGAAATTGAAGTAAATGGTGTAATTTTTCAGTTTATTACCGATCCTGCATTTGTAGTAGAAGACGAAGACTTCTATCTAAGTTTTAGTGTGCAAGATGCAGTTACAGATATAGGTTTAGAAAATATTGAAGCGACGATTATATTTTATGAAGACAGTGGAAGAATATTTGAGCAGATACAAGTACCAGCAAATGAGATTATAGAAGGAGATTTTGCAATCAAATATAATTTAAAGAATCAAGGAATATATGATGTAAAGATAGAAATAATACAAGAGACAGGTCCTCCACTGGATACTCAATTTAGAATATTAGTAGCAAATAAATCAATATTAGAAGATTCTTCATTCTTAATTGGAATAGCAGTGTCGTTAATTGTCATAGGACTAATTATAAAAAATCGAATTATAGACAGATAATCAGTTTTTAGAATCTTTTAGAGATTGAAAATCATTTTTTAGAGAGTCAGGGATTTCAGAATAAACATCTGTAATTAGTGTATCTAAGCTAGGCATAGGAGAAGATTCAGCCTGAGTAATTGCTTCGGTAATCTGTCGTTCAGTTTTTTGTTGAATTTCTTGTTCAAGATCACGATTCCATATACCAGAATTCTCTAAATATTTACGAAATCTAGCAATGGGGTCTTGAGATAGCCATTCTTTATATTCAATTTGATCTTGATATCTGGAACCATCGTCGGAAGTAGAATGAGAAGAAAGTCTATATGTTTTTGCTTCAATTAGAGTAGGTCCTTTTCCTTCACGTGCTTTTTCCATGGCAGATTTAGTTGCCATATAGACAGCAAGAATATCATTACCGTCGACAACTACACCGTCAAAACCATATGCTTTAGCTTTGATTGCAATTCCGTTAGAAGCAGTTTGATTTGATATATTTGTAGAAATAGCCCATTGATTATTTTTACAAAAGAAAACTGTAGGGGTTTTGTAAACACCGGCAAAATTAAGTCCAGAATGAAAATCATTAGAAGATGTAGCGCCATCGCCGAAATAAACAATAGTAGCAACTTTATCGTCGAGAAGTTTTGAGGCAAATGCAGTTCCAACTGCATGAGCAATTTGTGTTCCTACAGGAGCAGAAGGAGGAACAAATCGTTTTGAACTGCATCCAAATAAACCTGGAAGAGATCTTCCTTTATGTTCATCATCCGCACTTCCACGTAAATGTGAGATTATGAAATTTAACGTAACGCCTTTGAGAAGCATTGCACCTTGTTCTCTATATGCTGGAAAGAACCAATCATTATTTGAAACGCCAAGCCCACTTCCAACTGAACAAGCTTCTTCTCCATATGAAGGTAAATAGAAACCAATACGACCTTGTCGTTGAAGAGCAACCATTTTTGTATCAAGAGTTCGTGTTAGAACCATAGTTTGATAAGCTTTAATTAATTCAGCTTCAGAAAGATCAATGTTTACATCTTTGAGTATTTCTCCCTCTTTTGTAAGACATTGTATCATATGAGTCATATTAATCAGTGAAGCCGGTTTTCCAAGAAATGCTTTTTAACGTTTTTGATTTTTTCGACAATAAACGAATTATGATTAGAAAGTAAATATAAGATTCAGGTAATAAATACAAATAACACGAATAATTACACTAATGTAAATGTATGAAGGAGAATTAGTTAATCTTTTAGAAGCATCACTAATAGGTTATGAATTAATTTATGTTGATAAAAAAAAGAAATTAACCAAAATATATTCAGAGGAAGAATCTAATAGTTACAATGTATCGATATCACTAGACTCTACAAATAAAATAAATGAATTGCAAATAGTGCAAATAGTTTGGGGAAAAGAAAATGAAGCAGAGATAAGAGAATTAGAAATAATTCCTGAAAAATTACAAAAGAGTCTTGATTTGGATATAAAAAAGATTACAAAAATATAAAACGCCGAGAGTGGGATTTGAACCCACGAGACCCTTGCGAGTCACAAGCTGACTGAGATATTCCAGGCTTGCGCCTTACCAGATTGTCCTTAGATCTAGACTACCTCGGCTATGATTCGAACAAACATGTTAAAAGATAAAATCTTTTATGTGTAAGTTAATCTTGAGACTCAGTTTTTGTCCAAAGTTTAGGATAAGTACCAGGTTTCATGATTACTCGTTTAGTTTTACAAGCAATGCCTTTTTTAGTTTTTGTAATATCGTCAGTAGTCATTAGAGATTCTGCCAAAGCGATTAATTCGCCTTTTTGAGATAAAATAGCAATATTCTCACTGATGGAAATTTCCTTTGATAGCTTCAAGATTCCAGGAATGGCAAGTTGAGCGCCATGACATAAAGAATCAATTGCAGAACAACGTACAGTAATAGATTTTAATGGTTCAGTAATAAATTCAACAGGACGTACTAGTTCTCGAAATCGAGTTTCGTCGTTTTCTTCTTTCATTCTATATATTGCATCACTTAATTCGTGTAAACGTACAAAATTGCTACGTTCGTTGATGTGCATAACTTGAGTACGACGTAATTCGACCATAGTAGCGCCGCATTGCATAATTTCGCCAATGTCGTATACCAATTTACGAATATATGTACCTGCTTCACAGAGTATTCTAAGACATAAAAGACGACTATTATCATCTAAAACAGATATATCATAAATATTTCGAATTCGAGTTTGTCTCTTTACTGCAGAACGTTGTGGAGGTCTTTGATATATAGGTCCTTTGAATTGATTTATACAGTCATAAAGTTTAGTTTGATTTACACTATTATGTAAACGAATTACAGCGACATATTCTTTAGGTCCATATAATAAAATAGGTAAAGCCTTTGTTGCATTACCAAGACTAATTGGTAACAATCCAGTGACCATAGGATCTAGTGTGCCGCTATGTCCAGCTTTATTATAATTTAACATTGATTTTACCCAAGATACTACTTGATGACTAGTTGGTCCAGATTGTTTATCAATAAAAATTATACAATTATCAATCAAATCTTTGATAGAGCGTTTATCAGGATATGAACCAGAATCAAGAATATCGGGTTCTTCGTCCAGAATGATCTGTTCTTTATTGTTTGTTTTAGAGTGATTCATTGATCGAATCAATAACTGATTTACAAACTTGATTAATATCCATATCGTTTGTATCAATAATAATATCAAAAACTGATAAATCAGTTCCTAATTTCATACTATACAGTTTTTCATAGATTTGTTGGTTTTTTGTATCACGTTCATTAACTACTTTAGTAGATTCTTCAAGTGAAACTGTATCACGAGACCCAAGACGAAGTGAACGGTTTTCTTTAGATGCCTCAAGCCATACAGATATTCCATTAGAAGTGAGCCAAGGAAGCGTGTAACTAGTTATTACGACATCTCCATTATTTAATAAATCAATTAAACGTTGATCAACAAGTTTATCAAATGAAGAATCTTGCATACGATTAGAAAGAAATTTCATCCCATCTTTGTTATCCCACCAATCAAGACCAGAAATTGTAAAGCCTTTTTCTTTAGCAATTTCTTTAAGCATGTCTCCGCCAGAATAATATTTTATGCTATATTCTTTACAAAGTGAATGAGCTACAGTAGTTTTACCAACTGCAGGCATTCCAGATAAAATAATTCCTTTCATAAAGAAAACTCTAATCTAAATCTAAGGAATTTACAATTGATTCTGCGGCTTCTTTAGATTTTCCGTCGGAATTGAGAACTACTAATAGTGAAGCTCCTGTGAGAATACCAGCAGATGATAGCATACTTCGTGCAATTTGATTGTCAAGTTCAATAGATTCAATGGTAGTAGCATCTCTATTTCTAGTAGGGTCGTTAGAACGACGATCAAGTACATCCTGCGGTAAAGCTTCTACCAAAATGAGATTAGTTGGAAGAAGTGATTCCAAGATAGAAATTGGTAAACCAGGCATATAACCAGAATTAGTTTTTATAAATAAATGAGTGTCAATGACTACAACGTCTGATTTAATATTAGCTATAGATTTTGCTGCGTCGATTTGTAATTTTTGTTGTTTATCAGTAGAAAGAGTTCGCATTTCATCTCGATCAGAAATTCCAAGTTTCTTTGCTTCTTCAAACATTATTGTTCCAAAAGTAAGATTGTCGACTTTAACGTCTTTTGTTTCAAGAATAGATAATACTTCATTGACTACAGTAGTTTTTCCAACTCCTGCAATGCCGACAATTACAACGCGTTTAGTATTTGACATATAATCAATCCTTACCCAAGAAGCTAGCTAATCCAGGCATCATTGTTTCTAATCTTTCTTTCATCAAAAGTTGATAGTAATTAATGAAAATACTTACCATCAGTAAAATACCAGTGCCTCCTCCAAATACACCTAAGATATCAGATACAGAAGCTAATAGGCCCATTAATATTCCTCCAATAATAGTAATAACAGGAATATATCGATCAAGGAGTACTTCTAGAGAACCTTCGGAACGTCGAAATCCAGGTACTTGTACATTTGCACCTAATAATTTACCTGCAACGGCTTTTGAACCAAGTCCTCCAATTTCTACCCAAACACGAGCAAAGATAGTACACATTACTACGTAGAATAAAACATAAGTTAGTGCTCTCAATGGCTCGACAGATAATACTTCAAGACCACGAGGAGGCGAAACAAAATATGCAAATCCCCCTATTGGACCAGCTGCAGGATCTGCAGTGTTAAACTGTGCAAATAAATTGAGAATTGTATTACTATTTGAAGGATTAAATCGAGACCATACAATTTGTGCGAAGAAAGTAACATTTGCTAGGAGTGCGCCTGTAAGAATAACAGGTAAAACAGACACGTATAACAACTTAATTGGATAGGTTCCTTGAAATCCTCTATATCGAGTAGAAGTAATAGGAATTTCAATTCTTATTCCTTCAGCATATACAATTAATCCAATTACTGCAAGAGTTAAAATAAGAATAACCATACTAGGCAATCCACCAGGGCGTAAAAGAATACTTTCTGGAGATCCAGAAATAAGTGTAGATACAGCATGAGGAATAATACCAAAATAACTAGTTCCTGCAGGAATTAATGCAAATACGCTCCAAAATATTTGTTGGGAAACACCAGCTGCAATGAACAAACTAATACCACTTCCAAGTCCCCAGCCTTTTTGAATTAATTCGTCTAGAAGAATTACAATAAGTCCGCCAAACATAATTTGAGCAATAATTGTAGCTGCAGTAGGAAAAGGTAGATTTTGACCAAATGAACCACCTACCATAAAAGCAACTGCTTCTGCAAATGTTACAATAAGAGCAAGAATCTTAGTACCTGCAGAGAATAATGCTCGGTCATCAGGTTTCTTAAAATCTAATTTAATAATTTCTGCTCCTTTTAATAATTGTAAGATTAAACCAGCAGTTACAATAGGACCAATACCTAAAGTCATTAGAGTTCCTTGAGAAGATGCAAATATAATTGCAGTGTATGACATCTGATCTTGTGCACCTGATGCAACTCCATATAATGGTATTTGTGCCATTATAAGATAGGTAGCAACGGCTACTGCAGTCCATAGTAAACGATTTGTAAGAGATGGTTTAATTTTAGGTTTTTCTACTTCAGGTAGGACTGAAGCAACTTGTCTAACAAAATCTGTAGTAACTCCCAATATTATGACCTCGATGAGATTTTTCCGCCGGCTTTCTCAACTTTGGTTTGAGCTTGTTTAGTGAATGAATTAACAAGTAATTCATAAGAACCTTTGACAGAACCAGAGCCAAGTAATTTTTCATAACCAAGTTTTTCTAGATCAATAGGATCACTACTTTGAGAATGTAAGAATAGGCCATCTAAATCTCCTACATTAATCCATTTTTTTACAATGATACGATTAGGAGGATTCAAAGATGGTTTTGTAAAATGATCAGGATCATATTTGACAGTCCAACTCCATTTATACTTCATTAAACCGGCCTTTCCTCTTCCTCCAGGATGAGATCTGTGACCTTTAACTTGTCCCCATCCATGTGACCGTGAACCGCGTAATTTTCTAATTTTTCTATGTCTTGTTCCCATATTATCACCCTATATCATATTTGAGATTAATTTAGAAAGATCAGGATTATAACCCAATGTACCTCCTTGAGAATACATTCTGCGAGTTGATTTTCTAAAACCACCTTTAGGTGGCGATAAACGAAATGAAGGTTTTAGATTAGATAAGGAAGAAAGATTAATTTTATTTTCACTTAATGCTTTAGCCAAATCCGAAATTGTAGTATATCCGTCTTTTTGTGCAAGATCAGAATCATACTTGACAGAATTAGATTTTTCTCCGCGATTCGTTATAAGGGATTCAATTGTTGACGAATCCGCATCAATCCAAGCGACATGGTTTTTGACAGTTTGTAACATGCCTTTAGAAATTTCATTATTAGGAATTATTGTAGCACGAAAACGAGATTCAAGATGAAGATGTTCCATAGTAGTTTTAACAGTACTCCTTTGGTTTATTGTGCCACGAAGATTAACAACTATAAATGCCGACATCATAAATCACTGTAAACTCATACCATGAAGTTGCCTAATTGAATCATAAACTGCATTAGCGACAGAAGGCATAGTACTTGTTGAACCAAAGCTTTTTGACCATACATCTTTTACTCCAGCTAATGCAAGTAAATTACGTATAGTTTCTCCTGCAACTAATCCAAGACCTTTTGGACCAGGAATTAATTCAATTTTAACACTTCCACCTCGACCGACAGTACGATGAGGTATAGAATGATTTGTACCACATCTACATTCCCAACTTCCACAGCCTAATTTAACAGGAATTATATTAAGTAATGCATTTTGAGTTGCACTATCTATAGCATTTTTCATTTGAGGTTTCTTACCAGTACCAATTCCAAACCAACCAGTTTCGTCCCCGACAGCAACAACAGATTTAAATCGAGTTGATTCACCAGCGTCAGTTTGTTTTTGAACAACACCTACATGAACAACAAAGGATTTGATGTCAGGAAGTAATTTGTTAACTATTTCATATTCTTTAATTTTCCATCCATTTTGAAAGATTGTATCAAGAGATTGAACAGAACCAGATTGTACAAGTGTGCCTAGACGGGTACGAGGAGTCCAAACTACTTCAGGTTCAGGTCTACGTTCATTTCTACGGTCGCGATTTCCACGATCATTTCTACGGTCGCGATTTCCACGAGGATTATCATTAGATTTTGGTTTAGAATCACTTTCTTTAGTATTTTTATTGTTATTCTTTACTTCTTGTTCACTCATAATTATCAACCATATTTAGAATTTATTTCGTCAATTATTTTTTGTACAGTATCAGTTTTGAATTTTTCGTTGTCAGGAAATATATCTTCGCCAGTAGGAATATCAATCCCTGCATCAACAACTCCCTTTAATGCACAAACCATTTTTAATCCTGAATGAAATTCTCGTCTTCCAATGTATAAAATAGCTTTATCAATTCCAGCAGATTTTGCCTTTTTCCCAGCAAGATAACCAGTTAGATATAATCCATGAAGACTTTTACCCGAACCTTTCCAACCTAGTTTAATTATTTGACTAGAATGACCAGAACTTTTAATCACGTCTCCGATAATTTTTGGCTCAATAAACTGAAATGTCGAATGTTTGTTACTAATACGAATAGAAAGAATAGTAGAACGTGATATAATCATAGATTTACGTTTTGAATAATCAGTTTTACCTGTTCGACGTCGTTTGAATATAGGTACATGAGTATTACGTGCCAATTTAATTTTCACCCTTATGTTTTGCGATTAACTCATTAAGATGTTTAATCGAACGGATACCGCCTGAACTCGACATTTTATATAATTCCCAAAACGACTTGTTGGAAATTTCTTGTCGATCTTTTGAAATTTTTAATCGTTTACGTTGAGCGCGAACTTTTATCATCCATCGATTTTTTTTAGATAGACGAGAATATTTTGCGCCTTCTTTAGAACCCTGTGTTCGTCCTCGTTTTTGTTTTTTCTTTTGTTGTCTATGACGACCTCGAGAAATTCCTTGTTTTTTAGGAAGTGTAACAATATCGTCCTTTTTAAGACTGCGAATACTACCTCGTGTGATTGCGTCGTCTAGTTTTTCAATTTGTTCAGTGTTGAGTTTGAGTCGATTTTTACCAACGCCAAAAACGCGTGCTGCAAGTTTTTTCTTAGTTTTTAGATTAGTCATTTTTACTTACTCCTTAGATTACCTTTATTCAATATTTTGAATCCAAGTTTATCTGCTTCATTAATGATTAATAATCTATATCTTTTTCCGATTTTTGCAGATAATCGTATTGCATCAACTGAAGGATTTAGAGTTTTTAGAGCATCGATGTTGTATATTAAAACATCATTATATCCAGACGGGTGTAAACCACGAACTGCTTTTGGACCTCTATAACCAATTTTAACGATTGCAGGCCAACTTTTCTTCTGGATTCTCATAAAGCTATCAAATCCCTTAGGTTTTCGCCATCGAGAATCAATTCTCTTATATCGCCAAGATTCTTGCGCTCGAAAAGTAGGTCTTTTTTTGTTAATTTGTGTACGTAGTGAAAGATAATCAGATTTAGATTTGGTAGATTTTTCAGATTTAACTGATTCTGGTTTAGCTGTCTTCTTTGGAGCAGCTTTAGGTTTAGTAGCTTTCTTAGCAGTTGTCTTCTTTGGAGCAGCTTTAGGTTTAGTAGCTTTCTTAGCAGTTGTCTTCTTTGGAGCAGCTTTAGGTTTAG
>MDTE01201288.1_pt1 | contig 102865 bp, 108 predicted proteins | sample 811231 | NCBI WGS metagenome assembly MDTE01 (sample SAMN05326651, study PRJNA326480) | marine metagenome | isolation source: seawater | place: Indian Ocean: Red Sea | collected 2010 | reverse complement strand
CTTATCGATCAGAAAAAGTGGCTGGGGGAGAAGGATTCGAACCCTCACTAGCGGAGTCAGAGTCCGCTGTCCTACCATTAGACGATCCCCCAATGGCCACGTGGGCGCGGTGTTACCATAACTATGCCAACGTGTGTAGACGCTCTGTATGGCTGAAAAGCGTTATCGATTGATTGATGGATCGGGCCGTCTCTGCGCCAGCGATACGCCGGATTCCCTAAGTGGTCACCGGCGCAGCCGGATCTTCGGCAGGCTCGATTGTCCTAATACCCTTCGCTGGCTCGTGAAAGGACATTATGCGCCCCACCGGGTCTTCTCCGCCAACGAGGACGCGGCCCGCAGGGCCGGTTACCGGCCCTGCGCACGATGTCTGCCGGACGCTTGCCGGGCCTGGAAGTCCGCGTCCCGGCGCGCAAAAACACGCTGTTGCCGCCGGGTCTACCAGACTTTCGTCGGCTTGAGTTCGACCACCAGCTGTGTAGATTCAATCGCTTCGTAGCCGATCTGGGCCGCGGGCCGGGAGAATCGCGTGTCGGCAGGACGCAACAGGCAGTCCAGGGATGCAAATCGGCAGGGCCGGGAAGGGCGCTGGCGTCACACCTATGGCGCGCTCGATCTGGGCACCAACAATTGCCGTCTGCTGGTCGCCAAACCCAACCGGGACGGCTTTCGCGTCATCGACGCGTTCTCCCGGATCGTCCGGCTGGGTGAAGGGCTTGGGAACTCGAAAGCCCTGTCCGACCACGCGATGGGCCGCACCATCGAAGCGTTGCGGGTGTGCCACTCCAAGCTCCAGCGCAACGATGTGACACGGGTCCGAGCGGTGGCGACGGAAGCGTGCCGGCGGGCCGAGAATGCAGACCGGTTTATCGAGCGCGTTCGATCCGAGACCTCGATCGAATTGGAGATTATTGCGCCGGAGGAGGAAGCGGAGCTGGCGCTGGTCGGCTGCTCTCCGTTGTACGACGCACCCGAGGATGACGATGCCTACGCCTTGTTGTTCGATATCGGTGGCGGCAGCACCCAGATTACCTGGGTCAGGCTGGTCGATTCCGCACTCGTACCCAACCAGGTCGATACCGAAATACTGGGTTGCATCTCCGTACCCTGCGGCGTGGTCACGCTGAGTGAGAGCTTCGGCTGCGTTGAAGACGAACTCGGCCACGTCTCGCCGGCGCTCTATGGGGAAATCTGCGCGCATGTGCGTGATCTTCTGGTCGAGTTTGACCGGCACCACGGCATTTCGGCGCATGTCGGCGAAGGCCGGGTCCAGATGGTCGGCACCTCGGGCACGGTCACTACCCTGACCGGGGTGTTTCTCGACCTGCCGTACTACAATCGGGACCACGTCGACGGCAGGCAGCTCGAATTCGACCAGTTGTGCAGCGCCCGGGATCATTTGCTGTCGCTCAACCGGCAGGATCGCGCCGCGCATCCCTGCATTGGTCCCGGCCGGGCCGACCTGGTGGTCTCGGGCTGCGCGGTCCTGGATGCCATTTGCGATCTCTGGCCGGTCGGACGGCTGCGGGTCGCCGACCGGGGCCTGCGCGAAGGAATTTTGCACGGCCTGATGCGTTCAGCGGACCGCGAGAGCGCCGCGGCCCGGGCCTGAGGCCAATCGTGGCGCGCGGACGCAAGTCATCCGGGCAGGATGGATCCCGCGCCCGCTCCGAACGTGTTCGCTCGGCGCGCGGGCGCAAACTGTCCTCGACCCGCTGGTTGCAGCGCCAGCTCAATGATCCCTATGTCCAGGCGGCTCAGCGAGTGGGGTATCGCTCGCGCGCGGCCTACAAGCTTCTGCAAATCGATGAGCGTTTTGAATTTCTGCAACCCGGGCGGCGGGTCGTCGATCTCGGGGCGGCGCCGGGGGGCTGGACCCAGGTCGTGGTCGCGCAGGTGAAATCACAGGAAACCGCGGGCCAGGTCGTTGCCATCGACATCCTGGAGATGGAACCGCTGGCCGGGGCCGAGATCCTGGTCGGCGATATCGAGGATGAAGCCGCGGTCGCGCGCCTGCGGACAGCCATTGGCGATCCGGTCGATGTGGTGTTGTCGGACATGGCGGTGCCGACCACGGGCCATGCCTCGACAGATCATCTGCGGACCCTGGCCCTGGCCGAGGCGGCCTTCCTATTTGCCTGCGAGGTGCTGTCGCCGGGCGGTGCGTTCGTGACTAAGGTGTTCCAGGGTGCCGACGAGCCGGCCCTGTTCGATGCCATGCGCCAGCGGTTTTCCTCCGTCCGGCGGTTCAAGCCGAAGGCAAGTCGCAGCGACTCGGTCGAATTGTTCTTGGTCGGCACCGGCTTCAAGAACGCGGACTGAGCGGGCTTTTCACGGCTGCGCGACGAACGCTTGTCCGGATACACCGCTTGTGTATATAAGCCGCGTCAACTTCGATTCAGCCAAGGGCTGGGTTGACCATGGAAATCCGCGATGCACTCACGTTTGACGATGTACTCCTCGAGCCGGCGGAGTCGCGGATTTTGCCCTCCGATGCAGATACGGGAACGCAGCTGACGCGGGACATCCGTCTCGGCATCCCGCTCCTGTCGGCCGCGATGGATACGGTCACCGAGGCCGAGATGGCCATCAAGCTGGCCCAGGCCGGTGGCCTCGGCGTGGTGCACAAGAATCTGGAACCCGGGGAGCAGGCCGATGAGGTCCGCAAGGTGAAGCGGTTCGAATCCGGCATGGTGGTCAATCCGATCACCATCCATCCCGAACAGTCGCTGTCCGATGCGTTGGCGATCATGGACCGGGAATCGATCTCGGGTATCCCCGTTGTGGCGAAGAAGACGGGCAAGCTCGTCGGCATCGTCACCAATCGTGACGTTCGCTTCGCCAGCGAGCCGAGCCAGCCGGTCAAGGAACTGATGACCAAGAAGCTGGTGACGGTGGGCGAAGGCGTCGACATGGAGGAAGCCAAGCAGCTGCTGCACAAGCACCGGATCGAGAAGCTGCTGGTGGTGGATGACGACGGCCATTGCGTCGGGCTAATCACGGTCAAGGATATCGAGAAGGCCAAGGCCTATCCCGATGCCTGCAAGGATGAGCAGGGTCGCCTGCGCGTTGCCGCCGCGACAGGGGTGGGCGATGCGGGTTACGAGCGCGCCGAGGCGCTGCTGGATGCAGGCGTCGACGTCATCGTCGTCGACACGGCCCACGGCCATTCCCGCGGGGTCCTCGACCAGATCAGCCGGATCAAGCGCCTCAGCAACCAGGCCCAGATTATCGGCGGCAATATCGCGACCTCGGAAGCGGCCACGGCCCTGATCGATGCGGGCGCGGATGCGCTGAAGGTCGGGATCGGTCCGGGCTCGATATGCACCACCCGGATCGTCGCCGGTGTCGGGGTGCCCCAACTCACCGCGATTGAGCAGGTGGTCGACGTCGCCCGGAAAAACGGCGTACCGGTGATCTCCGACGGCGGTATCAAGTATTCCGGCGACCTGGCCAAGGCCATCGCTGCAGGTGCCGATTGCGCCATGATCGGCTCGCTGCTGGCCGGCACCGACGAGGCGCCGGGCGAGGTGTTCCTGTATGAGGGCCGTTCCTACAAATCCTATCGCGGCATGGGTTCGATCGGCGCCATGGCGCGCGGCTCGGCTGACCGCTACTTCCAGGCGGAGGTGGCGGACTCGCTGAAACTTGTGCCCGAGGGGATCGAGGGACAGGTGGCCTATAAGGGCCCCGCGGTGAATGTGCTTCACCAGCTGGTCGGCGGTCTGCGCGCGGCCATGGGGTACACCGGGAACGGCTCGATCACCGACATGCAGAAGAAATGCCGGTTCCTTCGCCTGACCAATGCGGGCCTGCGTGAGAGCCACGTGCATGACGTGACCATCACGCGCGAGGCACCGAATTACCGCCACAACGTCTGATCCGGCTTTTCGCCGGCGCGCCGCGCCATGACACCAGCCGCGCGCATCGCCGCCTCCATCGACATTCTGAGCGAGATCGCGCGCGGGAATGCACCCGCCGATGCGGTCCTGGTGGACTGGTTCCGCGGGCACCGCTTCGCGGGGTCCGGCGACCGGCGCGCGATCCGTGACGGCGTCTATCGTGACTTGCGCCGCGGTGCGCTGCTGCGCTGGTCCGTGGCCGAAGCGGGCGGAGATGCGGACAGCCCGCGCGCCAGAACCCTGGCCGACCTGGCCCTGGAACGCCCCGGTGACATCGATAGCCTGTTCAGCGGCGCCGGCTACGGGCCGCCGGCTCTCACGGGTGAGGAACGTTCGGTGGTGTCGGCCGTGTCCGACCTGGACCCGGCATCGGCACCGGCCTGGTGTGCGGGAAACTGCCCCGAGGCCCTGTACCCGCTGTTCACGGCACAGTGGGGCGCAGAAGCCGCCACGGAATTGGCGGCGCTCAACACCACCGCGCCGGTTGACCTGCGGGTCAACCGTCTGCGCGCCACGCGCGAGGCCGCGCGCGCGCGGTTGCTGGCGGACGGCTATGAATCCGATCCGACGCCCCACAGCCCGGAAGGGTTACGGGGCTCCCAACGCGGCAATTTCGGCCAGCTGGGTGCGTATCGCGAGGGATTGATCGAACCCCAGGACGAATCCAGCCAGCTGGTGGCCCGGCTCGTGGACGCCCGGCCGGAGCAGCGGATCGTCGACTATTGCGCCGGTGCCGGCGGCAAGGTACTCGCGCTCGCGGCGGCCGCGGACAACGGGGCCGAGCTGGTGGCCTGTGATGTGTCAGCGGCCCGCCTGGCCAGGATGGCGCCGCGCGCCGAACGGCTCGGCGTGGAGAATTTGCGCACCCTGCCGGTGCCCGCCGATGGACCGCCCGGCGAGTTACACGCCTGGGCCGACCGGGTGCTGGTCGATGCACCCTGTTCGGGCACGGGGACATGGCGGCGTAGCCCCGATCTTCGCTGGCGCACCACGGCGGCAACGATCGAAGCCTATGCCCACACCCAGGACGAACTGCTTGACCGCGCGGCCATTGCCGTAAAGCCGGGTGGGCGCCTGATCTACGCGGCCTGCTCCGTGCTCGACAGGGAAGGCCGCGACCGGGTTACCGCGTTTCTCGACCGGAACAGCGATTACCGCCGCCTGGCCGTTGCCCGGATTCTGGGTGATGAAACCGCCGCGGCACTCGGCTGTAACGACGAGCTCGTGCTGACGCCGGCCCGCCACGGTACCGACGGCATGTATGCCGCGATCCTCGAGCGCGCGTCGTGATTCGCGTTCGCGAGGCCCGCGAGGCCGACGTGCCGGAGATCGCGCGCATCCACGTCGAGGCCTGGAAAACCAGCTATGCCGGGATCATCCCCGACGATTATCTGGTCCGGCTGAACGCGACTGGGCAGCAAAGGCAATGGAAGACCTCCGTCCGCCGCCGGGACCATCTGCACCGGGTGTTCGTGGCCGAGGATGTGGATCCCGGTGCGAACGGGATAGCCGGGTTCGCCAGCTGCGGGCCGGCTCGCCACGAGAAGGGCTCCCGCCGTTCGCCGAATGACGGTGAGATTTTCACCCTGTATGTGGATCCCGACCGCCAGGGCGAGGGAATCGGCCGCGAGCTCCTGATGCGTTGCCTCGAGGTCCTGCACAGCGAGAACAGGAGCAATGCGATCGTCTGGGTGCTGGCGGAGAACCAGGCGCGGTTCTTCTACGAGACGCTCGGCGCCCAACGCATCGCGGAGCGGCAGGAGACGTTCGCGGGGACGGAGCTGGAGATGGCGGGCTATGTCTGGAAATTGCCTGTGGATGAAGCCGCGTCGGGCTAGTGCGGGACGAATTCGAATCGGCTATCAAGCCCTATGACCACAGCGCTTCCTATTTCCGAAAAAATCCTCATCATCGACTTCGGTTCGCAGGTCACTCAGCTGATTGCGCGCCGCGTCCGGGAATCCGGCGTCTATAGCGAAATTCATCCCTGTTTCCGGGTCGACCGGGCGTTTGTCGAGAACTTCGACCCCAAGGCAATTATCCTGTCGGGCGGTCCGGCGAGCGTCATGGCCGAGGGCGCGCCCACCGTCGATCCCGTCGTCTTCGAGCTTGGGCTGCCGGTGCTCGGCATCTGCTATGGCCAGCAGCTTATGTGTCACGCGCTGGGGGGGACGGTCGAGGATTCCGATCATCAGGAATTCGGCCGCGCGATCCTTGAAGTCACCGATCATTGCGGTCTGTTCCACCGGGTCTGGCTGCCGGGCACGGTGCCAGAGGTCTGGATGTCCCACGGCGATCGGGTGACGGCGCTGCCCGAGGGTTTCCGCGTGGTGGCAACGAGCCCGGGCGCCCCGTTCGCGGCCACTGCCGACGATGAGCGCAAGTTCTACGGCGTCCAGTTCCATCCCGAGGTGATGCACACCCAGGACGGGGCGCGCCTGTTGTCCAACTTCGTGCATCACGTGGCCGGCTGCCGCGGCGACTGGACGATGGCCGCGTTCCGGACGGCCGAGATCGAGAAGGTTCGCGCGCAGGTCGGTGACGGACGCGTGATTTGCGGCCTGTCGGGCGGTGTCGACAGTTCCGTGGCGGCGGTGCTGATCCATGAGGCCATCGGCGATCAGCTGACATGCATCTTCGTCGACCACGGGCTGTTGCGCATGGGCGAGCGCGAGGAGGTGGAACAGGTCTTCCGGGATCGGTTCAACATCCATCTGGTGGTGCGCGATGCGACCGACATGTTCCTCGACAAGCTCGAGGGCGAGAGCGATCCCGAGACAAAACGCAAGATCATCGGGGGCACCTTCATCGATGTCTTCGAGGAGGAGGCCGAGAAGATCGGCGGCGCCGACTTCCTGGCGCAAGGCACCCTTTATCCAGACGTGATCGAGAGCGTCAGCCCGTTCGGCGGTCCGAGTGCGACCATCAAGTCGCACCACAATGTGGGTGGGCTTCCCGAGCGCATGAATATGGAGCTCGTGGAACCCCTGCGCGAACTCTTCAAGGACGAGGTGCGCGATCTCGGCCGCGAACTGGGAATTCCCCACGAGATCGTCGGACGCCACCCGTTCCCGGGGCCCGGCCTGGCGATCCGCGTGCCCGGCACCTTCGAGCGGGACAAGCTTGATATCCTGCGCCAGGCCGACGCGATCTATCTCGACGAGATCCGCAAGGCGGGCCTGTATGACCAGATCTGGCAGGCGTTTGCCGTGCTGCTGCCCGTTCGCACCGTCGGGGGGATGGGCGACGCACGGACTTACGACCATGTCTGCGCCCTGCGCGCCGTCACCTCGACCGACGGGATGACGGCGGACAGCTACCCCTTTGAACACACCTTCGTGGCGGGTGTGGCGACGCGCATCATCAACGAGGTGCGGGGCATCAACCGGGTCGTCTACGACGTCACCTCGAAGCCGCCCGGCACGATCGAATGGGAGTAATAAACGACGACTTACCCATTGATAATAAACAATAAAAAAACTTACAAAGTTGATACAAAGTACGAATTAGATCCTTGATTCTCCACCATGTCTCTGTATGAGATTCAGAGAATTTTACAAACATCGGGTTACTACTCTGATGAGTAGTGCGGTTAGGTGGTTTGGTGGTGAAGAAACGCATACGGGTTATTAAGGGAAGCAAGAGTTCCCAGAACCACGATATCTTCGGTGGTAAGGCACAAATCCTATGTGTTCCTCAATCTGGTGACGTGTGGCAGTTCCGTATGTGGATTACAGAGGAGAAGAAATATCTCCGGAAATCCTTACAAACGAGAGACTTTGAGGCAGCAAACCAGAGACTGAATGAATTACTAGGCGGCTAGTCGATCCGTACCAGCACGCGCCCGTCCAGCGCGGTCAACCCGATATAGCTGTAGCGAACGCCGTTGGTCTGACAGAACTCGGCCCACGCCTTGTGCTCGTGCAGCTTCCAGCCCGGATAGTTGAAGTACTCGTCGAACAGCACCAGCGTGCCGGTCTGCAGATGCGGGCCGATATGCTCGAGGATGGTCACGGTCGAGCTGTAGAGGTCACAGTCGATATGCGCGAAGCTCACCGGGCCCGCATTCTCGGCCATAAATCCGGGCAGGCTGTCTTCGAACAGGCCGCGGACCAGGGAGACGTTGGACGGCACTTTCGGCACCGCCTTCTGCTCGAATGCGCCGGATGTCTCCACATGGCCGGTCCAGTCTCCCGGCAGGCCCGAGAAGCTGTCGAAGCCGTAGACCGTCTTCCCGGCGGGCGCGTGCGCCGCGATCGCCCGGATCGTGTTGCCCGTCGCCACGCCGAACTCCAGGAACAAGCCGTCCGGGTTGGCGTTGCCCACCGCGTGTTCGATGATCTGGCGATGCTGGGCGAAGATCTGCGCCTCGGGCATGTTGGCCTGCACATAGTCCGCAGCTTCGTCGCGCGCGCGTATCTGCAGCTCATAGAGTAGGTTGCGCGCGTAGTATTTGTAGAAGAACCGCTGGATCAACCGTTCGGAAAATGATCTGCGTGTTCGCATGGGGTTCAACCTTGAGCTTTTCGCGGGCCGGTTATGTGCCGGATTGTCCGGTGGCCCGATATGAGCTGGACGTTATCAGTTTGCGGCGATTGGTGACAATCGCGGCAAGGGACTCCGACGTTCACGCCGGTCACGAATTCGACTAAATAGGGTCAGGGCATCCCGGGTTCAGGCCGCAGTCGGCACGCCAGGACCATCGGGTGCGGGGGCTGGGAGACAATGGCGACCGCGACGAAGAATGAACTGGGCCAGGAATTCGGTTTCCCGCTGCCCGATTGGACACCACCGCCACCGCCGCCCCGCGTGGTGTTGACGGGTCGCTATTGCCGGATCGAACCGCCGGATATCGGGGCCCATTCCGAGGATCCGCACCGACACTACTGCGTCGACGCGGAGGGACGTGACTGGAGCTATCTGCCCTACGGGCCTTTCGACGAAATCGGGCGCTTCCGCGACTGGCTCGCCGAAAATTGTCTCGGCGACGACCCGCTGTTTTTACCATCGTCGACACCGAACAGGACGGGGCGACCGGGATGGCCAGCTATCTCAACATCAAGCCCGTCTACGGGACGATCGAGGTTGGCCATATTCACTATTCGCCGGCGCTCCAGAACCGGTGCGCCGCGACCGAGGCGATGTACCTGATGATGGGGAATGCCTTCGATATCGGCTACCGGCGCTATGAATGGAAGTGCACCGCGCTGAACCAGCGCTCGCGCCGTGCGGCCGCGCGCTACGTATTTTTCTACAAGGGCTTGTTTCGCCAGCACATGGTGGTCCGCGATCACAACCGGGACAGCGCCTGGTTCGCCTGTGTCGACGGGGAGTGGCCGCAACTCAAGGCGGCCTATGAAACCTGGCTCGACCCGCCGAATTTCCACGAGGCCGATCAACAGCGCCAGAGCCTGTCGGCGTTGACGGACCCCATCCTCGTGGCGCGAGAACAGTGAGAATACGATGAGCATGTCCGACGCCCGCAAGGCCGAATGGTCGCTGAAATACCCCACGATCGAAGATCTGCGGTTGCGGGGCCGCCGGCGCACTCCGCGCTTCGCCTTCGACTATGTCGACGGAGCGGTGGGGGCGAGCGAGCTGAACATGGTGCGCAATGCCGAAGCGCTGGATGCGATCGAGATCGTGCCGCGCTACGGCAGCGTGAATTTCACTGCCAACACCGAAGTCGAACTGTTCGGCGAAACCTATGCGATGCCCGTTGCGATCGCCCCAATGGGCATTCCAAGCCTCGTCCTGCCGAACGGTGAGGAGGTGATGGCACGGGCGGCCCAGGCGCACCGTTTCCCCCTGGCGCTGGGCTGTGTGGCCGGGGCGACGGTCGAACGTATTGCCGAGCTGGCGCCGGACAATCTCTGGTTCCAGCTCTACCGTCAGCCGGCCAACGAGTTGGCGGTGGACATGGATTTGGTGCGCCGCGCCGGGGATGTCGGCGTGAAAGTGCTGATCGTCACTCTGGACGTGCCGTCGCGGGCCAAGCGGCCGCGCGAACGCCGCGACCGGCTGGTCATCCCCTACAGCCACAGCGTGCGAACGGTTACGGAGGCGCTCAAGCACCCAACCTGGCTTATGGCCTATCTGCGCCACGGCATGCGGCCGTTCGCGAACTACCGGCCCTATGCGGGCGAGAATGCGAGCGATAAGGACGTGATCGAGTTCGTCCGGCGCGAGACCGTGGGCGCGTTCACCTGGGACGAGGTGGCCCAGTTCCGCGACGCCTGGCCCGGACCTCTCGTGGTCAAGGGGTTGCTGCACCCCGGCGATGCGGAGCGCGCTGTATCAATCGGTGCGGACGGGATCGAGGTGTCCAATCATGGCGGCCGCCAGCTCGAGGCTGCGCCGCCGGCGATCGACTGCCTGCCGGCCGTGGTGGACGCCATAGGCGGGCGGGCAAAGATCCTGTTTGACAGCGGTATTCGCAGCGGCATCGATGTCGTGCGCGCAATGGCGCTCGGTGCGGACTTCACCCTCGCCGGGCGCGCCTTCATGTATGGCCTGTGCGCGCTGGGCGAGGAGGGGCCGGAATACGTCGCCTCATTCTTCCAGGACGAGATCGCGGTGGCCATGCGCCAGATCGGCGTTCAGACCTATGCCGAGTTGCGCGATCTCGACATTCGCCACCCGGGTGCGTTCAACTTCGGTTGAGCCGGTCAGCTTTTCCCGCCGCGATTCTGGCCGCCCTGCTGCGGCGGCTGCGCTGGCGGTGGTGGGCGTGGCGGCTCGGCCACACGTCCCTGGCGGTCATCACCGTCGTCGGGAGCGTTGTCCATGCCGTGCTGATCGAGGGCACCATGGAGCCGGTCACGAAAATCCTGCTCTGTGTGCTTGTCCTCGCTGCGACCGCCAAGGTTCTTTTCGATTTGCGGGTCTGGACGACCCAGACGCACCGGAAGGCGAAATCCTAGTCGCCGGCGGGGTGTCCGTTTGAGTTGTGCGGCGGCTGGATCGCGGCTAAATGAAGCCTTCGCGGACTGCGAAAACGGTGGATGGACGTGGACAAACGCCTGAAAAATCAGCAGGTCGCACCGATCTCGGTGGCGCCGATGATGGACTGGACCGACCGGCACGAGCGGTACTTCCTGCGCCTCATCTCGCGCCATGTACGCCTGTACACCGAGATGGTGACCACCGCCGCGATCGTGCACGGACCGCGCGATCGGCTGCTGGCCTTCGATCCGGCCGAGCACCCCGTGGCGCTGCAGCTGGGTGGCTCTGACCCCGAAGCGCTGGCCGAATGCGCGCGTATCGGCGTCGATCTGGGCTATGACGAGATCAACCTCAATGTGGGATGTCCCTCGGACCGGGTGCAATCGGGCCGCTTCGGCGCCTGCCTGATGGCCGAGCCCGACCTGGTGGCGCGCTGTGTGGCGGCCATGCGGGCGGCGGTCGATGTGCCGGTCACCGTGAAACACCGGATCGCGATCGACGACATGCCGGAATGGGAAACCCTCAAGGGCTTCGTCGATACGGTCAGCAGCGCAGGCTGTGAGCGTTTCATCGTCCATGCACGCAAGGCCTGGCTCCAAGGCCTGAGCCCGCGCGAGAACCGCGAAGTGCCGCCCCTGCATTATGGACTGGTGCACCGCCTGAAGGCCGAACGCCCGGACCTGCACATCTCGATCAATGGCGGGATAGAGACGCTCGACGCCGCCGCTGCCCAACTTGCGCATGTGGATGGCGTGATGATCGGGCGCGCCGCCTACCAGAACCCCTTCATCATGGCCGAGGCGGACCGCATGTTTTTCGCGGCCGAAGGCGAGCCGCCGTCACGCCACGCGGTGGTTGACGAATATTGTGCCTATATCGCGCGCCAGACGTCTGCCGGTGTCCCGCTGATTTCCATGACCCGGCATATCCTCGGTCTGTTCAACGGATCGCGCGGTGCGCGCGCCTGGCGGCGCTACCTGTCCGAGAATGCACCGGGTTTCTCCGGTGGCCCGGGTGCCGCCGCGCGACTGGTGCATGACGCGGCCCAGCTCGTGGAAACGGATACGCGTGTGGCGGCGTAATGCCTCGATATACCCGCCGACCAGCTGGATTTCGGCCCCGCCCATACCCTGCTTGAAGCGTGCGACACCCGGCGCATCCTCGTTGATGCCCCCCAGGTCGAACCATTAGTAACCCTCTGACTGCAATCGCTCGGCGGCGTGCCAGAGCAGCAGATGGGTTGCGCGCAGTTCCCGGCCCTTATCGCCGGTCCAGTTGACCAGATAGGTCGCGGCCTTGCCGTGATGGGCAAGCAGGATGCCGGCGACCAGAAGACGTATCCCGGCGGTCTCGTTTCCAAACTCCCGCAGGTCCTCCAGAATGGCGGCCGATGGGCCGCGATATCCGCCCAAATCCATATGTTCGGCATGACGCTCGATCAGCCAATCGAGCCGGTCGCACGCCGGATCGTCGATGACGGTCAACCCGTTGCGTTTGCCCTGGACCAGGCTGTTGCGCCAGTTCTGCCTGAAGTTCGCACACATATCCTCAACAGAGCAGTCGAGATCGAGCCAGATCGTCCGGTATCCTTCGGCCACGCGCTTGAAACCCGACAGCGCCATCTGTCCGCGATGGTCCGGTGTATCCTTGAGTTCGGGATGGAATGTAACGGGCCGCCCGCGGCGCAACCGGTAGCGTTTGCGCAGAAGTTCGAGTGCCAGTTTCTGCATCTCGCCGGGGATCTCGTCGTGGATCCAGAGCGAGCCGCGATAGATGGTTTGGCTGCCCTGGGGTGCCGAAGGCCGGTTTGCCGTGGGCGACAATCATGCCGATCGGCTGTTTGTTGAAGCGGATCAACCCGAAATCCGCCTTCTGTTCCTGGGTCTTGTGGACCGCCAGCGCATAGGCCGATGACTGGGTCAGGCTGGGACGCTTGCAGGCGGCGAGCATGGTGTCCCACTGGTCGCGTGTGTGCTTGTTCCAGGTAATCCGGAACGGGTTGAGCTCGATCGGCGCCGACAATGTGCTCAACTTTCGCCTTGCAGCGTGGCCAGGGCATGGCGCAGGTCGCCGTCATTGGCCTCGAGCAGGGTGTTGGCATCGTCGAGCGTCAGCCCCCGCGCGACCAGAATGGCCGGCTTCACGGCCTGGTCGCAGGCTGCAAGCGCCGCGCGGGCTGCATCCTCATCGACCTTGGCGGCTTCCACGACGATCCGTAAGGCGCGTTCGCGCAGCTTGTCGCTCGACGCGATGACGTCGACCATCATGCCTCCGTACACGCGGCCCATGCGGATCATCATCAGGGTCGATATCAGGTTCAGCGTCACCTTCTGCGCGGTGCCGGCGGTCATTCGCGTGGAACCCCCGATCGGTTCCGGCCCGGTCTCCAGCACGATCGAATGTTCGGCGGCCTGCAGCAGCGATGTGTCCGGATTGTTGGCGATCCCGATGGTCAGTGCGCCGGCGGCCCGCGCGGCCTGGCAGGCGGTGACGGCATAGGGTGTGACCCCGCTCGCCGACAGGAACACACACACATCGCCGGGCCCGACGGACAGCGAATTGACATCGGCTTGTGCCTGTTCGGCATCGTCCTCGGCCCCTTCGGCCGTGCGGGTCAGGGCATCAGGCCCGCCCGCGATCAAATAGGCGAGGCGTTCGGTCGGCCAGCCGAAGGTGGGAACCAATTCGACACCGTCCTGGACCCCAAGGCGCGCCGAGGTTCCGGCCCCGCCATAGACGATGCGTCCGGCGGGGTTCTGGCGCAGGCATTCGGCGGCGGCACCGGCGGCAGCGGCCAATGCTGGCCCGGCCCCACGCACCGCCGCGATGCCGTTGGCCTGGGCATCGAGGATGGCGGCGATGATATCCGCGTCATCGCGGGTTTCGAGATCGCGGAATGCGTCGGAGAATTTTTCAGTCTTTCGCATGTGCCTGTTTGCCTGCGGTCACGAATCCTCCATAGCATATGAACCCGCGCCGCCCATTTGTGAAACGGGTGCGACGCGGGCCGTGGTGTAGGATGACGGCGGCTAGAGGAGGGGCGACGACAGGCGATGGACGCGCGTTTGTACTGTTGTGTCGACGGAGGTGCCAGCAACACGCGGGTGGCTTTGTATGACGATACCGGCCACCGGATCGGGCTGACCGTGACCGGCCCGACCAGCCTGACCGTGCGCGGCACCGAGGCATGGGACGAAATACTCGCCGCGCTTGAAACCCTGTCGCGTGCGGTTTCGCTGGACGGGGAGTATCTGGCGCACACCCATTTCGGAATTGGCCTGGCTGGTGCGAACAACAATTCGCAGCGTGAAAAATTTCTCGCCGCAGCACCGTCTGCCGGCGCCTTGCGGGTCTCGACAGATGCCTATATCGCCGCGCTGGGCGCCCATGGCGGGACACCGGGTGCCGTCATCATCGTCGGCACGGGCAGTGTCGGATACCGGATCGAGGCGGCCGGGCGCTGCCGCCTGGTCGGTGGTTGGGGGTTCCCGATCGGTGATGAAGGCAGCGGGGCCTGGATCGGTCGCCAGGCCGTGGACCAGGCCGCCCGGATACTGGACACGCGCTACCGGAGCTCGGTCACCGATCTGCATCGCGCTATCATCGAGCGGACCGGGCATTCCCGTGACGAGCTGCTGGGCTGGTTGCTCGGCGCGCCGCCGGCCCGGTTCGCGGATCTGGCGCCGGTCGTCGTCGAATTCGCCGCGGCAGGCGACATAGCGGCGCTGGATATTGTCGGAGAGGCCGGACGTGAGATCGACGCGCTGGCCGATGCGCTGGACCCCGGACGTAGTGTCCCCCTGTCGCTGGTCGGCGGGCTCGCGGAGCCGCTGCGGCCGTTCCTGCCCGAACGTTTGCAGCGCTGGGCGCGCGAACCCCGCGAAGAACCCATCAGCGGGGCACTGATGCTGGCCCAGGGTCGCGCACCCGAAGAAACCATCATGTGGCAGGGGCGGTGAGCATGGCGGCGCAAGGCACGAAGCAACGGGAAGGTCGGATCCTCACCCCGGACGGCTGGGTCGATGGCCGGATCACCTTCGACAGCCATGTTGCGGAGATCCTCCCGGGTGAGATTCCCCAGGGGGCACCGCACATCGTGCCCGGGTTCGTCGATCTGCACGTGCCCGGCGGTGGCGGGGCGGACGTGATGCAGGGGGCCGATGCCGTCCGGACGGCGGCCCGAACCCACGCGCGGCACGGCACGACATCGTTTCTGCCCGCGACCATCACGGCGCCCGGGGAAGAACTGCGCACGGCGCTGGCGGGTGTCGGTGCCGTCCAGCGCGATCGCCAGCCCGGCGAGGCCCGGGTCCTGGGTGCCCACATGGAGGGCCCCTATATCAACGCGGCCCGCCTCGGCGCCCAGCCCCCGTTTGCTCGCGAGGCAACCCCTGCCTTCGTCGATGAGGTGATCGCCGGCGATGTTGTGAGATTGGTGACGCTGGCGCCGGAGATTCCCGGTGGCCTCGATCTGGTGCGCGCGTTTGCCGAAGCCGGGATTGCCGTGCAGATCGGGCATTCGGATGCGGACTATGAGACCGCGTGCGCGGCCCTGGCGGCCGGCGCGGGCGGTTTCACTCATCTGTTCAATGCCATGTCTGCGCTTCATCACCGCGCGCCGGGGGTCGTCGGTGCCGCGCTGGCCCACGGGGAATACGCCGCGATCATCCCTGACGGCGTACATGTCTCCGATGGCGCGATGTTGGCCGCGCTGCGTGCCATTCCGCGCCTGTTCGCCGTGACCGACGCCACCGCGGCCGCAGGGATGCCTGACGGGGAATATCCGCTCGGCAGCCACCGGGTGACGAAGCGCGACGCCAGCGTGTTCCTTGATGAGGACACGCTGGCTGGCAGCGCGCTGACCATGGATCGGGGGTTGGAAAACCTGCTCGCGCTGGGACTGGAACTCGACGATGCGTGCCGCCGGATCTCGACTTATCCGGCGGATTTCCTGGGGATTGGCGACCGTGGACGGATCGCACCGGGGAGTTGGGCCGATCTAGTCCTGCTCGAAGATGGGCAGCGTATCTCCGAGATCATCGTCGAAGGCGAGGCGATCCCCGCTACGTGACCGCCGGGCAATTGCCTAGCGCCAGCTCCGCAGGATTTCGTCGGCGCTTGCACCACCGTCGAGCATTTCGCGCAGATCGGATCGGCCGAACAACGTGTCGAGGGCCACGCTGGACCCGCCGTTTGCGCGCCATGCGAAATCGTCGTGATGTTCGATGAGCCATGCAAGCAGGTGCACGCCCAGCGCCAGCGGTTCGCGGCGCGGGTCACGCCGGGGCCAGATAACCACCCCGGGCAGCGGCCGGCCGGCATGGTCCCCGTGAGTGGATATGATATCGCCGCTGCCGGCGCGGAAGCCGATGGTCCAGCCATTGATCGCCGCGGCCAGCGCATCGGCATCCAGCCCGGGTGCGGTGATGCAGCGAAACGACAGTGAGGAGCCGCGACCCTCGCTGATGTTCGTGGCCTCGAGCAGCACCAGCCCACCATAGGCGGCGACCGCGTCGGGGTGTGACAGGGCGGGTGATGGCGGTATCCAACCGAGCGGCTGCTGCAGGGACATATCGGCCGGATACACCGAGAAGGGGGCCTCGGTGATGACCGAAGAGACCGCGCGTGCGACGAGTTCGCCGAGGGACTGGCCGTGGATGAAGGGCACGTCGAAGAAGGCTAGAAACGAGCGCTTGTCCGGGTCGGGCCGCGGGCCTTCCGCCGCCGGGCCGAGCGGGTTGGCGCGATCGCACACGATCACCTCGATGTGCCGTTCCAGCGCGGCGCATGCCGCCTGGGCCGCTGTGGCGGCATAGGTATAACAACGCACCCCGACATCCCGCAGGTCGATCACAAGGGCGTTCAGCCCGTCGAAGACCTGTCCGTCCACTGTCCCATTGCCTGTGTAGAGGCTGAAAACAGGCAATCCCGTGAGCGGATCGACCCCGTGATCAACACCCTCTCCGGCCATGGCCGACAGGCCGATCCCGTGTTCGGGGGTGAAGAGCCGCACTTCACCCTTGCCGACATGCTCAAGCCGACGGGCCAGGGCAGCCGAGGCCGGCACCTCGTCTGCCGTGTTGCAGGCATGATTTGTCAGGAACCCGATCTGAAGATCTGCCAGGCGCCCAACGGTCTCGACATCGGCAAGAAGGCGGTCGAGGCCCGACAGGACGCGTCTGGTTTGACTGGTGCAGTTGTCGGTCCCGTTCATGCCCAGCAGCCTAGCGGTGTGGCATGAGCGCGACAACGCACGAGGCCGAACGTATCAGGCGAACTGGTTGAGAATCTTGCCGCCGGCGTGCATCGCACGATCCTCGTCGGCGGCCCGCTCGGCGGGAAACCGGCGGATCACGTCGTCGGTCTGGGGATTGAGAATTTCGATGAAGATTTCGGAATGGAGCGGATCGTAGTTGAGCCGTGCGCGCGGAGGTATTTGGGCAGGCTCGGGCGGCCGCGGGCCCGGATCGCTGCGAATTTCGGGCGCGGTCTCGCGGTTCGCCGAATCGGCATGCCGGACCCGCGGCACCTGCGCGCGCTAATTTCCCTGTCCGACAATTTTTTCGGTGGCGTCCATTGCGTGCTCGTCTCCGCATCTATTCGTCTGCGAATCCACCGTTGCGCGAATGCACCGACGGCGGAGTTAGATGACACATGGCGGGATCCATCGGCCGATGCAACACGGATCGGATCGACTTTTAGAATCCCGGCTTTTAGGTGGTTTTTGCGAAAATTCCGGTGACCGGCTGTGCCTAGCCGATGGCGACCAGCCGGGGGCGGCGTTCGATGGCACCCAGCACGTCGTTCAGGTTCTGGCTCTGTTTCAGGCGCTGGGGTCCTCTGGACACCGCATAACGCTCGGGTCGGCCACCCTTGCCCGGGAATTTCTCAATCGAATAGAGAGGGTGCTCTGCGGTGTGGCGAAACACCGAGAACACGGCACGGTCCCGGCACAGATCGATCGCGTAATCGCGCCATTCTCCCGCGGCGACACGGCGACTGTATTCATTCAGGAGAATCCTGAGTTCGTTGCGGCTGAACGTCACCTGACGCGTCTTGCGATGCGGTTTGCTCAAACTCTGCCTTGAACTCATGTGCCGATCGCTCGCCCGTTGTCTTTGCAGGACATCCGGAAACGAGTTTTCCTGATTTTGCGGGGCAAGTCCAGTCGTCGGCTAGGGCGCGCGACGAGTCTCCGTTTCGAACCTGTTTTCAACGTCGTAGCAGGTGACAAGGGCGATGGACCGGTAGCAGACTAGCGGGTCTTGAGGGGCCCGTTCGGCAAGCGCCGGCTGGCATCAGGCATCACCGCGCAGAGAGTTCCGGAAAGAACAATCGTCGCCTGTGGCTAAGGACATGGCGTGGTCGGTAACGGTCTTGCCGGAATCGATCATGGTGACGACGCTTGCACCACCAACGGTCAGCGATGCGGGGTCTGCGCACGCTGCTAGGGCGAGGGGCGCGAATATTGTCATGGCGATATGTATTCGACTGCGCATGGCCGTGTTCCGGTTTCCAGGCGCCGATTGTCCGCCAGCGAGGTTAAAAAATGGTATGACCACACGGTGAAACGATCAAAACGTCGTTAAACGGTTGATTTCGGCGCGCCGGACGGCGATATACCGGCGTGTGATATTCAAGCGAAGTTCTTGAAAAGGAATTGTTTTCGTGTCGGACGAGCTGTTTCGCGAGGTCGATGAGGAAGTCCGCCAGGACCGCTACCAGGAACTCTGGAAGCGGTACGGAATTTATACCGTCGTGGCGGCGGCCATCATCATCGGTGCAACCATTGCGTTTGTGATCTGGCGCGATGCCCAGACCAGCGCACGCGAGGCCGACAGCACACGGTTTCTCAGTGCGGTCGTGCAGGAAAGCGTGCAGCCCGACAGCGCGTTGCTGGAACTGCAGGAGCTCGCACGTGAAGGGACACCGGCCTATCGGTTCCTGGCGCGGCTGCGCGAGGGCAAGATCCTGGCGGAAGACGGCGACAAGGCTCAGGCGGTGGCGGTGTTCGATTCCCTCGCGGCCGATGACGATCTGCAATCCACCTATCGCGATATCGCCCGGCTGCTCGCTGTTGCCAACGGCATGGAGGTGCTCTCCCAGGACGAGGTGGAGCAGCGGATTGTGCCGATCGATACCGAATCCAATCCCTTCCGGGTCACCGCCCGGGAGTTCCTGGCGATTGCGGCCATCCAGGCGGGCGACAATGAACGGGCAGCGGCGTTGCTTCGCGCGAACCAGGCCGACAGTTCTGCACCGGTGGCGTCACGCTCGCGCGCGACCGAGTTGCTGACGGCGCTCGGTCTCTGACGGTTTCGGCACCCATGGTTTCAGCAGTTCAAAGATTGTGGCTCCTGCCCGCAGCGATGCTGGCGCTGACGGCATGTGATTCGCTGGATTTCCTTGGTGGCGACGACGACTCGCCACTGCCGGGTGAGCGGATCTCGGTGTTGTCTGTGCAGGATCGCATCGCACCATCGGCACGTGTCGCGGACCTCGATGTCCGGCTACCACGCCCACAGGTCAATATCGATTGGCCGCAGCAGGGCGGGTTTGCAAACCATGCCATGCACCATCTTGCGTTGAGCGATGACCCGCGCGAAGCCTGGTCGAACGATATCGGTTCGGGAAGCGACGACGATGCGCCCATCCTGTCCGGGCCGGTCATCGCGAACGGTCTGGTCTATTCCATGGATTCCGACGCTGTGGTGACGGCGCGCCGTTCTGATGACGGGCGAACGGTCTGGGAGAGTAACATCGAGCCGCCCGAGGAGGATGACGGCAACTGGGGCGGCGGCGTGGCCTATGATCTTGGCCGCATCTACGCCGGGACCGGATTTGCGCAGGTTGTAGCGCTGGATGCCGAAACCGGCGTAGAGCTCTGGCGCACACGCGTGTCCGGGCCGATCCGTTCGGCCCCGACAGCCTTTGGCGGCAAGGTCTATGCAGTGACCAAGGACAACCAGTTGTTCGCGATCGATGTCGAGACCGGTGTGGTCGACTGGACCCATACGGGCATCGAGGAAGCGGCCGGTCTGATTGGGTCCGCGAGCCCGGCGGTGGATGGCGATATCGTGGTCGTGCCGTATTCCTCGGGCGAGATCTTCGCGCTCCGGGTTGAGAACGGCCGCCAGCTTTGGAGTGACAACCTGGCTGCCATCCGGCGCGCCGACGCGGTCTCCGCCCTTGCCGATATCCGTGGCCGACCGGTTGTCGACCGTGGCCGGGTCTACGCCATCAGCCATTCTGGCCGCATGGTCGCGATCGATCTGTCGAGCGGACGCCGGGTCTGGGAAACGGAGGTCGGGGGCGTGAACCAGCCATGGATCGCCGGCAATTTCCTGTTTGTCGTCAGCACCGAAGGCGATGTGGTCTCGTTGGTCGCGGAAAACGGTCTGGTGCGCTGGGTGACGCCGCTCGGCCGATACGAAGATCCCGAAGACCGGAAAGGCCTGATCAGCTGGTCCGGCCCGGTGCTGGCCAGTGACCGGTTGATCGTGACGGGCAGCCACGGTGTGGCCGTCGCGCTGTCGCCCTACACCGGTGACGTGATCGGCGAAATCGAGATGCCCGGTGACGTTTCGGTCGCACCGGCACTGGCCGACGAAACCCTGTATTTTCAGACCGACGGCGCGCGCCTCATCGCGTACCGCTAGGCCCGGGCGGGCAATCCGACATGCAGCCGACCGTCGTCATTGTCGGGCGCCCGAACGTCGGGAAGTCCACCTTGTTCAACCGCTTGGTCGGCCGGCGTGAAGCGTTGGTCGATGACAGTCCGGGCGTTACCCGGGACCGGCGCGAGGGCGAGGGGTCGCTCGCCGATCTTGAGTTCCGGATTGTCGATACGGCCGGGCTGGAGGAAGCCTTCGATGACAGTCTGCCGGCCCGCATGCGCCGCCAGACCGAACAGGCGCTCGATGAAGCCGATCTTGTGTTTTTGGTGTTCGACGCGCGCGCCGGGGTCACGCCCCTCGATGAGCAGTTTGCCGGCTGGTTGCGCACGCGCGGTGCCAACGTGGTGCTGGTGGCCAACAAGTGCGAGGGCCGGACCGGCGAAAGCGGGGTCCTGGAATCCTATTCCCTTGGTCTTGGAGACCCGATCGCCATCTCGTCCGAACATGGCGAGGGGATTCACCTGCTTTACGATCCGATTGCCGCGGTGGTGCCTCAGGCCGAGAACGGCATCGATAGCGCGATTGCCGACGCCGAAGAGGTCGAGAATGAAAACGATCGTGTGTTGCGATTGGCAATCGTCGGGCGTCCGAATGTCGGCAAATCGACCCTGATAAATGCGCTGGTTGGCCAGGACCGGCTGCTGACGGGTCCCGAGGCGGGCATCACACGCGATGCCATCTCGGTCGAGTGGACGTTCGAGGGACAACGGGTCGCGCTTGTCGACACGGCCGGCATGCGGCGCAAGGCCCGGATCGACGAGAAGCTTGAGAAGCTCTCGGTCAGCAATTCACTCAACGCCATTCAGTACGCGCATGTGGTCGCGCTCGTGCTCGATGGCGAGCAGATGCTCGAGCGGCAGGATCTGGCGATCGCGCGCCATGTCATCGACGAAGGCCGCGCGTTCGTGATGGTAGTCAATAAGTGGGATCTCATCACCGACCACAAGGCGGCGCTCGATCGCTTGCACGACCGTATGCAGATATCCCTGCCCCAGGGTGCGGGCACACCGATCGTCACCCTGTCGGCTTCGACGGGCCGCGGTCTCGACCGGTTCATGCCGGCCGTCTTGTCGGCTTATACAGACTGGAACAAGAGGGTCTCGACCTCGGATCTGAACGCATGGCTGACGCATGCGACGGACCGGCACCCGCCGCCACTGGCTGCGAACAAGCGACCGATCCGACTGCGTTACGTGACCCAGCCGAAAGCGCGCCCGCCGACCGTCATCTTGTTTGGGAACCGACCCGAGGATTTGCCGGCGAGTTACCTGCGCTATCTGGAAAACAGTTTCCGCGACCGGTTCTCGCTGTCGGGAACGCCGATCCGGGTGCTGACCCGCAAGGGTGAGAATCCCTATCACGACAAGAAATAGGCGTCGGGTCGACCGTCAGACGAGATCGATCAACTCGCCGTGCCGTGTGCTGTCCGGGCTTGCTAGCTCGACGAACGACCCGGTGATGTCTTCCGGCGTTTTCAGGGTGTCGGGATCTTCGCCGGGGAACGCCTTGGCCCGCATGCCAGTACGGGTACCGCCTGGGTTGAGGAGATTAACCCGCACGCCGGTGTTCTCGAGTTCCGATGCCCACACCCGTGTCAGGGTTTCCAGCGCAGCCTTTGTGACAGCGTAAGCGCCCCAGAAGGCCCGCGGGTTGGCCGCGGCACCGCTCGTGACCAGAATTGCACGTCCCGCATCGGAACGCCGCAGCAGGGGCTCCAGCGTGCGCATGAGCCGCCAGTTGGCATGCACGTTCACATCGAACACGTCGTGCCAGGCCTTGGCGTCGTAGTGGGTCAGCGGCGTCATTTCGCCGAGCAGGCCGGCATTGCCGACAAAGATATCCAGCTTGTCGAAACGTTCCAGTAGCGCCGGGCCAAGCGTGTCGATGACTTCGAAATCGGTCAGGTCGCAGGGCACGAGCGTAGCCTGGCCGCCCGCTTTCCGGATCGCGTCATCGACGGCCTCGAGCCCGCCCACGGTGCGGGCCAGCAGAATCACATGGGCGCCTTCGGCGGCAAACCGCTTCGCCACCGCGGCGCCGATACCGCGGGATGCCCCGGTGATAAAAGCGATGCGGCCGGAGAGTGCGCCGGATTGCGACATGCCGGAGTGTCCTCTTAAGCCAGTTCGGCCAGCAGCGACATTTGCGACGTGTTGTCGGTGTCGTTCATGTCGGTCAGCATGGTGGGATACTCGCCACTGAAGCAGGCGTCGCAATATTGCGGGCTTTCATTGTCGCGTCCGGGTTCGCCCATGGCGCGGTACAGCCCGTCCATCGAGATATAGGCCAGGCTATCGGCACCGATCAATTGACGTATGCCCTCGACGTCGTGCTTGGCGGCCAAAAGCTCGGACGCTTCGGGAGTGTCGATCCCGTAGAAGCACGGGCTGCGGGTCGGCGGGCTCGAAATCCGGACATGGACTTCGCTGGCCCCGGCGTTGCGGACCATTTCCACGATCTTCTGGGATGTGGTGCCGCGCACGATGCTGTCATCCACCAGGATGACGCGTTTGCCGCGCAGCTGGCCGCGATTGGCATTGTGCTTCAGGCGGACGCCCAAATGCCGGATCTCGTCCGTCGGCTCGATGAAGGTGCGCCCCACATAGTGGTTTCGGATCATGCCAAGCTCGAAGGGGACCCGCGCCTCGGCCGCATAGCCGATAGCAGCCGGAACACCGCTGTCGGGGACCGGGATGACCAGGTCGGCATCGACTTGGCTTTCCCGCGCAAGCTCGGCGCCGATGGCTTTGCGCGCCTCGTAGACGTTGGTGCCGTCGACGTCTGAATCCGGGCGCGCGAAATAGATGTACTCGAAGATGCACAGCCGCTGACGTACCTGCGGTGCAGGCTTGTGGGAGCGCAGTCCGTCCTCGTCGATGACGACGACCTCGCCGGGCTCGATATCGCGAACGAAGGAGGCGCCGATAATGTCCAGCGCACAGGTTTCCGATGCCAGGATCCAGGCATCGCCAAGTTGTCCGAGGACCAGCGGACGCACGCCGAGCGGGTCGCGCGCGCCGATCAGTTTGCGGCGCGACAGGGCGACCAATGAATAGGCGCCGTCGATGGCCCGCAGGGCGTCGGTCACACGGTCGAGCAGATGTGTGCCGCGGCTGGTGGCGATCAGGTGCTGGATGACCTCGGTGTCCATGGTCGACTGGAACAGCGAACCCGTCTCGACGAGCTCCCGGCGCAGTTGCCGGGCGTTCGTCAGGTTCCCGTTGTGGGCCAGCGCCAGGCCACCGAAGCTGTAATCCGCATATAGCGGTTGCACGTTGCGCAGGACCGTTTCACCCGCCGTCGAGTAGCGGTTGTGCCCGATCGCGGAATCGCCGCGCAGGCGCCCGATCACCTCGCCGTCGCTGAAGATATCGCCGACCAGACCCATCGCCCGGTGCGGATGGAACCGCTTGCCGTCATAGGAGACGATTCCCGCTGCTTCCTGGCCGCGATGCTGCAGTGCGTGCAGGCCCAGCGCAGTCAGGGCTGCTGCGTCCTCGGTGCCATATATGCCGAAGACACCGCATTCCTCGTGGAACTTGTCGGGGTCGCCGGCCGGTTGGAACGGGTTGGTGGTGGTATGGGTCACTGGTTCTGCCGAATCAGGTCGCTGAGGCGTTCGCGCTCGCGCTCGTTATACCCTTCCTGTTGCTGGGGTACAGCGGTTTCGGGTGGCCTGGTCAGGCGGTCGAGCGCCTTGCGCGCGGCATCGAGATCATTCGCCCGGTCTTGCGCCCGTTCGAGCGCCGCGCCGGTGTCGCCGATGATGTTCGCGGGGAGCAAATCCTTGACCAGGATCGCACCGCGTTCGACCGCCGGGCGGGTGCGCGCGTTCTCGACCCAGTCGGGTGGTTCGTCGTCGAAAATATCGCTGAGAAACAGGAAGGCGATGGAGATCACGATTGCGGCGGTCGCCAGCCCCGCCAAAAGGCCGAGCGAACGGTCGAGCGCATTGAGCCGGCCGGCCCGGACCCAGCCCGAGAGCATGTGGCTCAACAGGTGAAGGACAATCAGGGCGACGATGAACAGGCCGCTGCCGGCCACGAGTTCGGCCAGCCAGTCGGGTTGGATATACTGTTTTGAGAACGGCGTGACCTGTTCCAGGCCGCAGATCGTCAGCAGCCCGGCCCCGATCCAGGATGCGACGAACAGGCCGCCGCGCACGAAGCCGGTGACCAGGCCGAACAATGCCCCCAGGAAGACAACACCGAGCACTGCGATGTCGAAGACGCTGAAGCCGCCGAATTCCATGGACTAGACCGTCGCCAGGTTGCCGCGTTGCGGCGTTGAATCGAACAGATCGAAAAGGTCCCGCAGGCGCGCGATCTCGCCGACATTCAGGGCGCTCTTGGCGGCCTTTCCGGCCTTGCCGCGCGGCGGTGTCAGCGCGTTTTCAAAACCGAGTTTCTCGGCCTCCCGGAGACGCGCGTCGGGCTGGCCCACAGCACGCACCTCGCCGCCCAGCCCGATTTCACCGAAGACCACCGTGCGTGGTGGCAATGGCTGCTCGAGATGGGCCGAGACCAGTGCTGCGGCGACCGCGAGATCTGCCGCCGGTTCGCCCACCCGCAAACCGCCGGCAACATTCAGATAGACATCATGGGCGCCCAGATTGAGCCCGCATCGGGTCTGCAGCACCGCGATGATCATGGCCAGCCGGCTGGAATCCCAACCGACCACGGCACGCCGCGGCGTGCCCAGCGGCGTCGGTGCCACGAGTGCCTGGATTTCCACCAGCAGAGGGCGGGTGCCCTCGATACCGGCAAAGACCGCTGAGCCGCTGGTCGTGTCGCTGTGCCCGGCGAGAAACAGCTCCGACGGGTTCTCGACTTCGGCCAGCCCGGCATCGGTCATCTCGAAAACACCGATCTCGTCGGTCGCGCCGAAGCGGTTCTTCACCGCGCGGAGCAGGCGGAACTGGTTCGCCCGCTCGCCCTCGAAATACAACACGGCATCGACCATGTGCTCGAGCACCCGAGGGCCGGCGATTGAGCCCTCCTTGGTGACGTGTCCTACCAGAATGACCGTCAGGCCACGCCGCTTGGCGACCCGGATCAGCTCCTGGGCGCAGGTGCGCACCTGCGCCACCGTTCCCGGCGCGGAATCGAGGCTGTCGGCATACATGGTCTGAATGGAATCAATGATCGCGATTTCGGCCGCATCGCCGGTGTCGAGCGCCGCCAGGATATCGCGGATATTGGTCGCCGAGGCCACATCCACCGGCGTGTCGGCCAGGCCCAGGCGGGCGGCGCGCAGCCGGATCTGATCGACGGCTTCCTCGCCGGAAATGTAGGCGACGCGCACCCCGGATCGTGCCAGCAGGGCGGCTGCCTGAAGCAGGAGCGTGGATTTGCCGATTCCCGGATCGCCGCCCACGAGGAGTGCGGAGCCGGGCACCAGGCCGCCGCCGCACACCCGGTCGAGCTCGGCCAGGCCTGTCATCCGCCGCGGGCGTTCGTCGGGCGCGCCGTCGAGCGACGTAAACGCGACCGCCTTGCCTCCGGCCCTGGACACACCTTTCGGGATGGTGGCCTCGGTCGATTCCTCGACGATGGCGTTCCATTCGCCACAGGAATCGCAGCGCCCGGACCATTTTCCATGGGTGGTGCCGCAGGATTGGCACACGAAATGGCTGGTTGCGCGCGCCATTGCCTCAGACCGCGACCTGCAGCTGGATCGGCCCCACGGAGCGCCCGTTGATGAATTGGTCGACCATGTCATTTTCCGAACGGTCGATCTGCGCGACCGGACCATGCCAGACAATCCGTCCTTCGTAGATCATGGCGATATTGTCGGCGATTCGCCTTGCGCTCGCCATGTCGTGGGTGATGGTGAGTGCGGTCTCCCCCAGGTCGCGCACGGATTTGACGATCAGGTTGTCGATGACGCTGCCCATGATGGGGTCGAGCCCGGTCGTGGGTTCATCGAAAAACAGGATATCGGGGCGGGTGGCGATGGCCCGGGCGAGCCCGGCGCGTTTCTGCATTCCGCCCGACAGCTCCGCCGGGGAGCGGTCGGCGATGTCTGAGTCCAGGCCCACCAGGTTCATCGCCTCCAGGGCCGCAGTCCGGGCCTCAAGGCGCGCCATGCCCTGGCTCTGGACGAGCCCGAACGCGACGTTCTCCCAAACCGGCAGGCTGTCGAACAGCGCGGCCCCCTGGAACAGCATCCCGAACTTGCGGGTGATGCATTCACGCTCGTGTGGCGGAAGCCCGACGGTTTCCTCACCATCGACGAGAATGGAGCCCGAATCCGGCTCCAAAAGTCCGATGATGCACTTGATCAGGACCGATTTTCCGGTGCCTGAGCCGCCGATCACGGCAAGCGACTGGCCTTCGGCGACATCCAGATCAAGATCGCGCAAGACCCAGTTGCTGCCGAACGACTTGCAAAGGCCCCTGACGACGATCTTCGGGTTGCCATCCGTCATGTCGCGAAGAACAGCGCGGTGATGATGAAGTTGAACAGAAGCAACAGGATCGAGGCGGACACGACGGCGTTCGTGGTCGCCTGACCAACGCCCTGGGCGCCGCCCTTGGAATGGTAGCCGTGGTAGGTGCCCATCAGCGCGACCAGGAAGCCGAACACGGCCGCCTTCACCAGGCCGGATATGAAGCCTGTTGCGTCAAGCCCGTCCCAGGTGCTCTTGAGATAGGTCGTCGGGTTGAATCCGAAATCATAGATCGAGACGATGAATCCGCCGAGTACGCCGATGATGTCCGCGAGGATGACCAGCAGCGGCAGCATGGCAATTCCGGCGATCAGGCGCGGCGCGATCAGGTACTTGAACGGGTTTGTCGACAAGGTGGTGAGCGCGTCGATCTGCTCTGTGACGCGCATGGTCCCGATTTCGGCGGCCATCGCCGCGCCGACGCGGCCAGCGACCATCAGGCCGGCGAGAACCGGCCCCAGTTCGCGGGTGATCCCCCAGACCACCACGTTGGCGATGGTCGCCTCGCCGGCGAAGCTGAATCCGTTGAAGCTCTGCAGCGCCAGGACGGCGCCGGTGAAGATCGCGGTCAGCCCGACCACCGGCAACGAGTAGTAACCGATCTCGATCATCTGCTGGACTATCAGCCGGGGATAGAAAGGTGGACGCACGCAGTGATACAGGCCGACGACGGCAAAGACGGTGATCTGGCCGATCAAGGCGAATGTCGAGATCGTGGCGCGGCCAATGGATGCCAGGAAGCGCATCGTCAGCCCCTTGCGCCCAGATATTCGCGCTGCAGGCGGGCGCCCAGCTGGGTCAGAATCTCGTAACCGATGGTTCCCGCGGCATCGGCCAGATCGTCGGGCGCCGCGTTGGGGCCCAGCAGTTCGACCGTCTGGCCGGGTTGTGTCAGTTCCGGTGGCAGGTCGCTCACGTCGATTGTGATCAGATCCATCGAAATCCGTCCGACTAGTGGTGCCGCCTGTCCGGCGATGTAGGCGCTCATGCTGTTCCCCTCCGGATTTCCGGCGGCGCGGGGGTAACCATCGGCATAACCCGTCGCAAGCGTGGCAATTCGGCCGGTTCGGGCGACCCGATGGGCGGCACCGTATCCAACGGTCATGGGGGTGTCAACGTCGCGGACCTGCACGATTTTCGTATGAATTTCAACAACTTGTCTCATTGGGTTGGCCGATCCTGAGTCGGGGCGCAGGCCGTACAGCGCCGCGCCGGGCCGCACCACGTCAAAGTGATATTCCGGCCCCAGGAACACGCCGGGAGAGTTGGCCAGGCTGGCCCGAACCGGCCCTGTGACCGGTTCAAGTGCGGTTCTAGTCAATGCGAACAGCTTCTGCTGGGCCGCGTTCATGGGGTGGTCCGGCTGATCGGCGCAGGCGAGATGGCTCATCAGCGTCGCGATCGTGATGCCGGACAGCCGGTCAGGGTCGGCGATGAGGGTTTCGATGTCCCGCGGAACAAGGCCGAGCCGATTCATGCCGGTATCGATGTGAAGCCAGGCGGGTGCAGCTTCGGCGATCCTGGCGTTTGCCCAGGTCTCGATCTGCGCCAGGCTGTTCAGGGTCGGGCTCAGACGGGATGCGGAAAAGCTGTCCAGGTTGGACGCTTCGGGTCCGTTGAGCACGACGATCTCGGCTTCGGAGAGGATACCGCGAAGGTTTCGACCCTCTGCCGCCGTTGCGACGAAGAAGGTGGTGCAGCCGGCATCGGACAATGCCCGCGCGACGGGTTCGATGCCGAGTCCATAGGCATCCGCCTTCACGGCCGCGCCGACACTGGCGTCGGGGCATTGTGTCTGAATCAGGCGGTAATTTTCCGCGATGGCGTCCAGATCGACGATCACGACGGCTCCGGCATCCCCCGGAATGAGGATATCGCGCGCGGACAAAGCTCTAGAACCGGTCCTCGGGCAGGTAGTCGTCCGGCGCGAGGTCGGCGAACTGGGTGTAATCGCCGTTGAACTGGAGCGTCACCGTGCCGATCGGGCCGTGGCGTTGTTTGGCGACGATGACCTCGGCCTTGTTGCGGCATTGCTCCAGCAGCTCGTTGAACCGCTGTTCGCGCTCGAGATAGGTTTCCTGCTTCTCGTTGTCGCGCGGCGTCGGGCGCTCGCGCTCCTTGTAGTATTCCTCGCGGTAGATGAACGAGACGACATCGGCATCCTGCTCGATCGAACCGGATTCGCGCAGATCGGACAGTTGCGGGCGCTTGTCCTCGCGCTGTTCGACGGCGCGGGAGAGCTGGCTCAGCGCGATGACCGGCACGTCCAGTTCCTTCGCCAGCGCCTTCAGGCCGCGGGTGATCTGGGAGACTTCCTGCACCCGGTTGTCGCCGCGGCTGTTGGCGGGCGGATTGATGAGCTGCAGATAGTCGACGATGATTAGGCTCAGCCCGTGCTGGCGCTTGAGCCGCCGCGCGCGGGTCCTGATCTGCGCGATCGTCAGCGCCGGCGTGTCGTCGATGAACAGCTTCAGGCCGTGCAGGGCTTGTGACACCGCGAACACCCGATTGTATTCCTCTTCGCGGACATCGCCGCGGCGGATTGCGTCTGAACGCACATGTGCCTGTTCGGAAATAATACGCGTCGCCAGCTGTTCGGCTGACATTTCCAGGGAAAAGAACGCGACGCTCTCGGTTTCCTCGATGTCGGTGCCGTCAGGACCCTCGGAACGCTGCTTCGAGGAGGCGGCGTGGTAGGCAATGTTGGTGGCAAACGCGGTTTTTCCCATGGATGGGCGGCCGGCGATGATGATCAGGTCGGATTGGTGCAGGCCGCCGATCAGCTTGTCGATGTCGGTGAAGCCGGTCGGAACCCCGACGATCTGCCCGTCGCGCTTGTAGGCGGCGGCGGCCATGTCGATGGCGCCGGTGACGGCGCTCTTGAAGTCCCGGAACCCGGTTTCTGTCGAGCCCTGCTCGGCAAGCTGGAACAGCAGCTCCTCGGCGTGCTCGATCTGGGTCGGGGCCGGTGTCTCGAGCTCGTGCTCGTAGGCGTCGTTGACGACCCGGCTGCCGATATCGATGAGCTCCCGGCGCAGGAAGCAGTCATACACTTCGCGGCCCAGATCCTGGGCGTTCTGGACCGTGATGACGGCGTTCGCCAGCTCCGCGATGTAGGCCTGGCCGCCGATCGCCTGCAAATCCGCGTCGTTCTTGAAGTAGTTCTTCAACGTCACCGGGTCGGCGATCTGGCCGTGCTCGATCAGGTGGGCGCAGGCCTCGTAGACGCGGGCGTGGGCCGGATCGGCGAAATGCTCGGGCAGCAGATATTCCTGCACCCGCTCGAACGAGCGATTGTTGACCAGAATCGCGCCCAACAGCGCCATCTCCGCCTCGAAATTGTGCGGCGGCGAGCGGAATCCGATCTCTTCCCCATCGCCGTGCAGTGGCGTGATGTTGGCGGCTTCGTCCGCCATCGAATCTGTCATGTCGCTCGTGCTCATGGCAACGCACCCTACTGATGCTTGCGGCCCATGAGTGTACTCTTGTTCAGTGAGTCTGGTGGAACCTGAGGATAAGCCTGTCCACGGGCCCCTGATTTTCCCTTGCGACTTCCGGAAATCTGAAGAACCGACTTCGCCGATGGCTGGTCCGGCTGCACTTCGGGTCTATATTGCGCTGACAGGACAACGCTTTCGGGGGAGATCAAGACAATGCGCGCAGTCTGGTATGAAGAGTTCGGCCCTGCCGGGGAGATATTCCAGGTCGGCGAGACGAAGACGCCGGCCGCGGAGCCCGGAGAAGTTCTGGTGCGGGTGCACGCGTCGGGAATCAACCCCCTCGACGTGAAACGGCGCGCCGGCGATCGCGGCCCGATGATGGGCGACATCATGATCCCGCATTTCGACGGGGCGGGCGTGATCGAGGCGGTGGGCGCGGATGTGGACCCGGGCCGTGTCGGCGAACGGGTCTGGCTTTATGAAGGCCATATGCGCCGGGCCCTGGGGACAGCGGCCGAGTACATCGCCATCGATGCCTCGCGCGCCAGTGTTCTGCCGGACAGCCAGAGTTTTGCCGAAGGGGCCTGCCTAGGCATTCCCGCGATGACTGCCCACGCGCTGGTCTACAATGACGGGCCCGTCGACGGACAGACCATCCTGGTCACCGGTGCGGCGGGTGCCGTGGGCAATTATGCCGTCCAGATGGCTCGCAACGGCGGTGCAACTGTGATCGGCACCGTCAGTTCCGATGAAAAGGCGGCCCGGGCCCAGGAAGATGGCGCCACCCACACGATCAACTACAAGGCCGAAGATGTCGCGGCCCGGGTCAAGGAATTGACCGACGGGAAGGGGGTCGACCGGGTAGTCGAGGTCGAACTCGGCGGAAACATAGAGACCACGGTCAAGATCCTCAAGACCAGTGCTGTGATCGCGGCGTATGCTTCGATGGCCGAGCCGGTGGTGCCCTATCCGTTCTATACGCTCCTCATGAAAGCGCCGACCCTGCACATCATCGGCTGCTTCACCATGTCCGAAGACTTCAAACAGCAGAGCGTGGCCGATATCTCGCGCTGGATGGCGGAGGGGAAACTCACCAGTCGGGTGGCCGGCGAATTCCCGCTGGAAGAGATCGCCGCGGCCCATGAGATGGTCGAGGGCGGCCGCCAGGTCGGCGGCGTGGTGGTGACGCTCTAGCCGCGCTTGATCGCCTGCACTGTAGTTTCCAGTGCCTGCAGGAATGCCGAGCGGTCCTGCTTGGAAAAGGCCCGCGGGCCCCGGGTCGTCTCGCCGGCCGAGCGCAGGTCCGTCATCAGGTCGCGGGTCGCCAGGGCCATACCGATCGACGCTTTGTCGAGCACCTTGCCGTTGGGGCGTAACGCGCGGGCATCGGCCTTGATACAGCGGTCGGCCAGCGGAATATCCTGGGTGACGACGATATCCCCGGGCCCGATCCGTTCGGCGATCCAGTCGTCGGCCATATCGGCACCGTCCGACACTACGGTCTGGGTGACCAAAGGGTGGCCGTGGAACCCGAACATGCCGCTGTTCGAGACCAGATGGACGCGCAATTGATGGCGTTCTGCCACGCGCACGATCTCATCCTTGACCGGGCAGGCATCGGCATCGACGTAGATTTCGGGCATCGGCGGTGGCGTGAAGATTTCTATTCCGCGGCCTTGGTTCCCCCGGCGGCGATCGAACGTTCCCAGTCGGTGATGTAGTCGCGGGTGAGGGGCACGGCGTCCTGGTGCTTCGCGATCTGGATCTGGAAGACCATCTGGCCCATGCGCCGGAAGGCGATCTCGCAACCGATGAGATAGAACTCCCACATCCGGCAGAACCGCTCGTCATAGAGCGCTGCGGCCTTCTCACGCTGGGCCATGAACCGGTCGTACCAGTGGTGCAGGGTCTCGGCGTAATGCAGGCGCAGGATCTCGATGTCGGTGACCCACAGGCCCGCCTTCTCGATGGCCGCCAGTGTTTCCGACAGGGCCGGTGTGTAGCCGCCTGGGAAGATGTACTTGCGCAGCCAGGGGTTGGTGGAACCCGGCGGCTCCATGCGCCCGATCGAATGCAGCAGGAAGACCCCGTCATCCTTGAGCAGCTGCTTGGTCTTGCGGAAGAATTCCAGATAGTGGCCGGCGCCCACATGTTCGAACATGCCGACAGACACAATCCGATCATAGAACTCGTGCTCGTCGCGATAGTCCTGCAGCTTGAACTGCACCCGGTCCGCCAGGCCGGCATCGGCCGCGCGCTGCTGGCTGACCTTGTGCTGTTCCTTCGACAGGGTCACACCGGTCACGTTCGCGCCGGCGGTCTTGGCGAGATACAGCCCCATGCCGCCCCAGCCCGATCCGATATCGAGGACCTTCCGGCCCGGTTCGTTGAGCAGAAGCTTGGCGGCGATATGGCGCTTCTTGTCAGCCTGTGCACGCTCCAGATCGTCATGGGAGCCATCGAAATAGGCACACGAATACTGACGGTCCTGGTCAAGGAACATGTCGTACAGATCGTCCGACAGGTCGTAATGATGTGCGACGTTCTTCTGCGCCTTGCCCACCGGGTTGTACTGCTGCAGACGCCGGAACATGCGGCTGACGCTTCCGGTGAAGTTAGATAACCAGTGATCCTCGAAGGTTTCGATGTTGCGGCCGACAAGGTCGAGCAGGTCATAGAGCGTGCCCTCCTCGATGGTCAGGGTACCATCCATGAAGGCTTCGCCAACGGCCAGGCGCGGGTGCACGAGGAGCCGGCGCTCGGTCGCCCGGTCGTGCAGGCGTATCGTGACATGGGGCGCCTCACCGTTGCCGAAACGGTGCTGCTTGCCGCCTGAATCGATCAGGCCAAAGTCCCCTATATCGATGATTCCGTCGAGAAACCGCGCCAGAAGCATCGCAACCCCCCGTATCAAAAATTCTTACGAAGCTGCCTAAAGGCTAGCAAAACCGGCAAACCGGGGCAAAACACGGAATTGCGTTCAGGTTTTGATCTCTTCACCGGATTCCGTGTCGCCCGCATCCTCGTCGCTTGCGTCCTCGGTAGCGCTTTCCTCCGCGCTGCTCACTTCGGTTTCGCCTTCCGCGTCTCCGGCCTCGGCCGCTTCGGTATTCTCGTCCGCCTCCTCGGCGATGCGCTCCGCGACGTCTTCCTCGACCATGCCCTCGACGGCTTCGGCTTCCGCGGCCTTGTCGTCGGCAATCGCGAGCGCCTCATCGGCCAGCGCAACCGCGGTCTCGGCCGCTTCGGCCTCGTCGGCGATCTGGGTTATCGACTGGCCGTGAGCGCGCTGGCTCTCGGCTTCGTCCTCGGTGCGTGCGACGTTGATCACCAGTTCGACCGACACCTCGGGGTGGAGCGAAATCCGAATCGGGTGCAGCCCCAGTTCCTTGATCGCACGGTCCAGGAGCACCTGGCCGCGCCCGACCGTGACACCGGTCTCGGTCACGGAATCGGCGATGTCGCGAGCGCTGACCGAGCCATAGAGCTGGCCGCTGTCACCCGCCTGGCGGATCAGCACAACATCGAGCGCCTCGATCTTGCCTGCGACAGCCTCGGCTTCTTCACGCCGCTGGAGGTTTTCGGCCTCCAGCTGGGCGCGCTGGGATTCAAAATGTGCCCGGTTGCCGTCTGTGGCGCGCAGCGCTTTCTTCTGCGGCAACAGGAAATTGCGGGCATAGCCCGCTTTCACGGTGACCACGTCGCCCATTTGACCAAGCTTTTCGATACGTTCGAGAAGAATTACTTCCATGTCATGCCTCCTGGTCGGGTCGCACCAGACCGGTGCGCCGACGAAGATCGAGGAACTGATCCGCCACACCGATGATCGCTACCAGAACGATCAACGGCACGCCGGTCAGGGTGAGGGGGGCGATCGCGTCCACACCAAACGCAAACGGCACTGCGAACAGCAGTGCTGCCAGCGCACAGGCGCTGAGCATCATGGCGTAGGGGCGACCCGAGTTAATCATCACAAAAGACCGGACGGGCATCGCGGGATGCCCGAAACCTCAGTCGTTAGTCAACGACGTAGGGCAGCAGTGCAAGGAAACGTGCCCGCTTGATGGCACGTGACAGCTCGCGTTGCTTTTTGGCGGAAACGGCCGTGATCCGGCTCGGCACGATCTTGCCACGTTCGGAGATGTACCGGGACAACAGCTTTGTGTCCTTGTAGTCGATCCGCGGAGCGTTATCGCCGGAGAACGGGCAGGTCTTGCGCCGACGGAAGAACGGACGGCGTCCGCCGCCGCCTCCACCACCGCCACGGGGTCCCATAGCCATTATTCCTTCTCCCCTTCGGTTTCGCTTTCGGCCGGCGCCTCGCTTGCCGGAGCATCCTCAGTGGGTGCTTCGGCGGCTTCGGCTTCCGGCGCGGCAGCCGCGGTCGGCTTTTTGTCCGCGGGTTCCGCGTCCTCATCGTCGCGCCGCGAGCCGCGATCCTTGCGGCCCTGCATCATGATTGAGGGCGATTCCTCCAGCTCGTCCACCCTGAGGGTGAGGTAACGCAGGATATCGTCGTGAATACGCTGCTGGCGCTCCAGTTCGACGACCACATCGGACGGCGCGTCCAAATTCATCATAATGTAGTGGCCCTTCCGGTTCTTCTTGATCCGGTAGGCCAGATTCCGCAGGCCCCACGATTCGGTGCCCACAACCTTTCCACCACCAGTCTCAACGACACCGGTGAAGGCTTCGACCAGCTGGTCGACCTGTGCGCCGGAAATATCCTGACGCGCAATAAATACGTGCTCGTAGAGTGGCATCTTGTGCGACTCCCTTTGGCTGTTAACTGACCGCCGTCGATCGCCCCGTTCTCGGGCCGCGACTGCACGGTCATAGCCGGCGTGCGAACTGCTACGCCGGCAAGGAGTTGACGCCGATGTCTCCCGGCGCCGCTTGAGGCGCGGGAATACACCACAAGCGCCCTGCCGGTGCAAGGACTTCATGGCATCCGCCTTGCGGCTCAACGGTGGCGGCGATATGACTGTCGTGAACCGCATCCGAGGGGATTTTCAGGACATGAGCCGAGCATTTGTCTTTCCCGGACAGGGAAGCCAGGAAGTGGGCATGGGGCGCGAACTCTCGGAGGCCTTCGAAGCCGCCCGCTTTGTTTTCGAGGAGGTCGACGACGCGCTCGAAAAACGCTTGAGCCGGATCATCTTCGAAGGCCCGCAGGAAGAATTGACGCTGACCGAAAATGCGCAGCCGGCCCTGATGGCCATGAGCATGGCGGTCGTGCGTGTTTTGCAGGACGAAGGCGGCACGAGCGTTTCCGACGCGGCGTCGTTTGTGGCCGGCCACAGCCTCGGGGAATACTCCGCCCTTGCGGCGGCCGGTGCATTGTCACTGGCCGACACGGCGCGGTTGTTGCAAACCCGCGGAGAAGCCATGCAGGCGGCGGTGCCGGTCGGGGCGGGGGCGATGGCGGCCATCCTCGGGCCCTCGCTGGAGGAGGTCGAGGCGATCGCCGCCGACGCCGCCGACGATCAGGTGTGTGATGTGGCGAACGACAATTCCGAAGGCCAGGTCGTAGTCAGCGGCAATACCGAGGCCGTCGAACGCGCGGTCGAGATCGGCAAGGAGCGAGGCGCACGCCGGGCCGTGCTTCTGCCGGTCAGCGCGCCGTTTCATTGTTCGCTGCTGGAGCCGGCTGCCGATGTCATGACATACGCTCTGGCCAGCGCGGAAATCTCGGCGCCCAACCCGCCGGTCGTCGCCAACGTGACCGCAACACCGGTCAGCTACCCGGACGACATTCGCAGCCTCCTCATTGAACAGGTCACCAGCCGTGTGCGCTGGCGCGAATGTGTGCTGGCGATGCGTGATGCCGGTGTCGAGGAACTTTGTGAACTGGGTGCCGGCAAGGTGCTGACGGGCCTGAACCGGCGTATCGATCGTGAACTGTCGGGGCGGGCCATCGGTGCGCCATCCGATATCGAAGAATTTCTGGGTTCGCTTTAAGGGGACGACATGTTTGATCTCAAGGATAAGACCGCACTGGTGACCGGCGCCACCGGCGGGATCGGTGATGCGATTGCGCGTACGTTGCATGCCCAGGGGGCACAGGTCGTGATCAGCGGCACGCGCGCGGAACGCCTGGAGGCGCTGGCGGCGGATCTCGGGGAGAACTGCCACATCGCGGCGGCGGATCTGTCCGATCCGGCGGCGCCCGATGCGCTGGTTGCGGCGGTCGCCGAAGCTGCTGGCGGCGTGGACATTCTGGTCAACAATGCCGGGCTGACCCGCGACAATCTGACGATGCGTATGAAGGACGAGGAATGGCAGCAGGTGCTGGACGTGAACCTGTCCGCCGCCTTCCGGCTGAGCCGGGCATGCCTGCGTGCCATGATGAAGGCCCGCTGGGGGCGGATCATGACGATCACCTCGGTTGTCGGGGCCACCGGAAACCCCGGCCAGGCGAACTACGCCGCATCCAAGGCCGGCCTGACGGGGATGACGAAGGCGCTCGCGCAGGAGGTCGCCAGCCGCGGTATCGCCGTCAATTGCATCGCGCCGGGCTTCATAGAGACGCCCATGACCGATGCGCTGTCGGATGATCAGAAGGCTTCGCTGCTGGAGCGCATTCCCTCGGGCCGACTTGGAACACCCGACGATGTTGCCGCCTGTACGGCGTTCCTCGCGAGCGACGAAGCCGCCTACGTCACCGGACAGACGGTGCATGTAAACGGCGGTATGGCGATGCTCTGATCCGTGCCTCTGTCCGCTCCTGTGGGCCATATGCTTGACGTTGCGGACGAAGGCCGTTAAACGCCGCCACTGCACAGCGATTGCATGGCGACCTATGGTCTGAGGCAGAGCGCTGTGATAGGGATGAACGGTTGGTTTTTGGGAGCAAACCGCCCCCGAATCGTCTTAAATCATTCACTTGTGAAAGGGTCCGAAACCGGGCCGCAAAACTTTAGGAACCGAGGGCAGGCAGACATGAGCGATATCGCTGAGCGCGTGCAAAAAATTGTTGTCGAACACCTGGGCGTCGACGAGAGTAAAGTTTCCGAGGGCGCGAGCTTTATCGACGACCTTGGCGCAGACAGTCTCGACACTGTCGAACTCGTTATGGCGTTCGAAGAAGAGTTCGGCTGTGAAATCCCCGACGATGCCGCTGAGAAAATTCTCACGGTCGGCGACGCGGTCAAGTTTCTCTCCGAAGCGGCTGACTAATTTTGCTGCTGACCGCATTGCGGTTCAACAGTGATTCCTCGGTAACCGAGCAAGAGCGCATCGGAAGATCATGAGACGTGTCGTCGTCACCGGTATGGGCCTGGTCACACCGCTTGGTGTTGGGCTGGACCACAACTGGAATCGCCTGACGAATGGCGAGTCCGGCGTATCGGGTATCCAGGCATTTGACGTGTCCGACTTGCCGGCGAAGATCGCCGGGCATGTCCCGCGTGGCGAGGGGTCGGGCGGCTCGTTCAACCCCGACGAATATGTATCCGCCAAGGAACAGCGCCGGATCGACGACTTCATTATCTATGGTGTCGCGGCGGCCTGCGACGCGGTTGAGGATTCGGGCTGGAAGCCCGAGGCCGAGAAGGACCGCGAGCGCACGGGGGTGATGATCGGCTCCGGCATTGGCGGCCTGCAGACGATTTACGAAGGCTCGACGCTTCTGAATGAATCCGGCCCGCGAAAAGTCGGGCCGTTCTTCATTCCGTCGGCCCTGATCAACCTGGCGTCGGGTCAGCTTTCGATCAAGTACGGCTTCAAGGGGCCGAACCACGCGGTGGTCACGGCCTGCTCGACCGGTGCACATGCGCTTGGTGACGCGGCCCGGCTGATCATGTGGGACGACGCTGATGTGATGGTCGCCGGCGGTGCGGAGGCGGCGATTTGCCGGATCGGTATCGCGGGATTTGCGGCGTGCCGGGCCCTGTCGACGGGTTACAACGAGACACCCGAACAGGCCTCGCGGCCCTATGACAAGGGACGCGACGGGTTTGTGATGGGTGAAGGCGCCGGTGTGGTTGTGCTCGAGGAGTACGAGCACGCCAAGGCCCGCGGCGCGAAGATTTACGCCGAGGTGGTCGGTTATGGCCTTTCGGGCGACGCCCACCACATCACCGCACCCGCCGAAGACGGCAGTGGCGGATATCGTTCGATGCAGGCGGCCCTGAAGCGGGCCAACCTGAACGCGGACGACATCGACTATGTCAACGCCCACGGAACCTCGACACCGCTGGGCGACGAGATCGAGCTGGGCGCGGTCAAGCGCCTGTTCGGTGATCACGCCTACGAATTGTCGATGTCATCGACCAAGGCTGCGATCGGGCATCTGCTCGGTGCGGCCGGCGCGGTCGAGGCGATCTATTCGATCATGGCAATCAACAATGATGTCGTGCCGCCGACGATCAATCTCGACGATCCGTCGGACGCCTGCGATATCGATCTCGTGCCTCATGAGGCCAAGGAACGGCCGGTGCGCCGCGCGCTGAGCAACTCCTTCGGGTTCGGCGGCACCAACGCCAGTCTCATCTTCGCCGAAGTGTGACCCGGGCGACTCTTCCGGGGCGTCTATCATGCCCTGGTGATGAACCAAGATCCGCAGACAGATATCGAACCCACGACACCGGATGAGTCCGGCCCTCCGCCGCGTCGCCGGCGTGCGGGATGGTTCGTATCGATCCTGATCTTTGTGCTGATCGCCGGCGCCACGCTGGTCGGCGGCGGCATGGTCATGCTGCATCGCGCCTATACCGATCCCGGCCCACTGGCCGCGGACACACGGGTGATCATTCCGCGCGGGGCATCGGGCCGAATGATCGGCGGGGCACTTGCCGAGACCGGTGTGGTGGCTGATCCGCGCCTGTTCGCGCTGGCAGTGCGCGTGTTTGCACCCGAGCAGCCGTTGCGCGCGGGCGAGTACACATTTCCGGCCCGAATCAGCCTGCGTGATGCGGTTGCGAAACTGCAGTCCGGAGAAATGGTGTTGCGCCGCCTGACCATCGCCGAAGGACTGACGACCCGCGAGATCCTGGCCCAGATTTCCGCGGTCGATGGATTGTCAGGGGATGTGCCGGAGCCCGGCGATATTGCCGAAGGTGCCCTTTTGCCGGAGACCTACCACTACAGTTGGGGCGACGACCGGGGCGGGCTGGTGCAGCGCATGGTCGAGGCGCGCGATGAGGCTCTTGCCCAGCTCTGGCCTGCGCGCAAGGCCGGCCTGCCGATCGCCAGTCCGCAGGATGCTGTCGTGCTGGCATCGATCGTCGAGCGGGAAACCGGGCTTTCCGAAGAGCGGGCCCGGGTCGCAGCGGTGTTTATCAATCGGCTGAACCGCGGTATGCGCCTGCAGTCGGATCCAACCGTGGCCTACGGGATCGCCGAACCGGGCGGTGCGCTGGATCGACCGCTGACCCGTGCCGATCTCAAGGTGGATCATCCCTACAATACCTATGTTCATGCCGGGCTTCCGCCCGGGCCGATCGCAAATCCGGGACTGGCCAGCATCGAGGCCGTGCTCAATCCCTCAGAGACGTCCGATCTGTATTTCGTCGCCGATGGCACCGGCGGGCATGCCTTTGCGCGCACCCTGGCGGAGCACAATCGAAATGTTGCGCGCTGGCGACGTATTCAGCGTGAATTGCGCCGGTCGAAGTAAGGTTCGCGCGCAAATGTCGCGGCGAATCCGGCTGTCCGGACCGTCCGCAATACCTAGATAATGGTGAGCGATTTCTTTTTTTCCGACGCGAGGAATGGACCGGTATGTTCGCACGACATCTCTGCTTGTCGGCGGCTCTGGCGCTATTTGTGCTGCTGCCGGCCACCTTGTCGGCCCATCAACTGAACCATGGCCATGGCGCGGCCGGTATCGAGGCGCAGAACGCCTGGTCACGCGCGACTGCGCCGTCCGCGCGGGCCGGCGCGGTGTTCTTGGAGCTGGTAAACCATGGCGAGTCTGCGGACCTGCTCACTAGTGCCAGCTCCGACTTGGCCGAGCAAGTGCAGCTGCACACCCATCTGATGGACAATGGCATCATGCGGATGCGCCGGGTTAAGGCCTTCGAGATCGCCCCGGTTCCCCGAGCGTGCTCCAGCCTGGCGGACATCACATTATGCTGATCGGGTTGAAACGACAGCTGGTCGAGGGTGAAACCGTTCCTGTGACCCTGACTTTCCGTGATGCCGCCAAAATCGAGGTACAGGCCAAGGTGGGATCCGCTGCCGTGCGTGCGCCCGCCGGCGGCCATGGAGGACATCGACACCGCCATGGCAGTTGATGGCCGGGCGCGAGTTACGCCCGGTCGCGACGTCAGATGTTCTGGTCGGGCTGCGCCATCACCTGTTTCAGGACGCTGTCGTAACCGCCGAAGTCAGAGAACCCGCCATCCACGGCGATGTCGTGGCCGGTGATGTAACTGGAATCCTCGCAGACCAGGAAAAGGACCACCGAGGCGATCTCTTCGGGGCTCGCACCGCGCGCCATCGGCGTGTTATCCGCCAGCGCCTGGACGAAGTCGGTGGAACTTTCAACCAAAGGCGTCATGACCAACCCGGGATGCACGGCGTTCACCCGGATGCCCCAGTCGACGAGCTCCATCGCCGCGCTCTTGGTGATCCCGCGAAGTCCCCATTTGGTGGTGCTGTAGGCGGTGGCGAAATGACCGACCACACCGGCAACCGATCCGGTGTTGACGATGGCGCCGCCGCCGCTGTCACGGATCAGGGGGGCGGCCGTGCGGATACCGAGAAATGGGCCGGTCAGATTGACCGAAAGGACACGGTTCCAGTCTTCCAGCGACGTGTTGGTGGCCGTTGAGCCGCGCAGCGGAATTCCGGCGTTGTTGATCAGTATGTGCAATTCGCCGAAGTCGGCCTTGATCCCGTCGATCACGGATGCCCATTCGGCCTCGCTGGACACATCCAGATGCCGGAATTGTGCAGCCCCGCCGGCGTCACGGATCGCCTGAGCCTGCGCTTCGCCTGCGTCATCCGCGACGTCGCTCACGATGACGTGGGCACCGGCTTCGGCGAACAAACGGGCTTCGGCGGCGCCCTGGCCGCTGCTGGCACCGGTGACGAGTGCCGTTTTACCGGCCAGTTTCTGGTCCATCTTTCGGATTCCCTTCAGGACAGTCCCATTGCGCGCACGGCCAGATACAGGGGCAGGGGGAATGCAATTCGCGCGCGTCCCGATGCCAGACCGCGCTGGATTATACGCGCCGCGCGGTCGGCGTCCATCAGCAAAGGCATGTGGAAATCGTTCGCATCGGTCATCGGCGATCGCACGAAACCCGGGGAGATTACGCTGATTCCAACACCCGTCTTGCGATGCGCCCGGCGCAGGCCTTCGCCGTAGAACCGGACGGCCGCCTTGCTGGCACAGTAGGCCGGGGCGGTCGGGAAGGCCCGGAAACTGGCGAGGCTGGCCATGATCGCGATCTGTCCTTGCTCGCGGGCCAGCATCGCGGGAAGCACCGGTTCGACTGTGTTCACCACCCCGTCGACATTGGTCGCGAAAAGCTCGGCGTCCGATGCATCCGGAGCATTCCCAAGTTTGATAGTGCCTGCGGAAATTCCGGCATTCGCCACCACAAGGTCCAGGGGTTGGCGCGCATCGGCTGCCGCCAGCCAGTCGGCCATGGCATCGTTATCGGTCACGTCCATCAAGTCTGTGGTGCAGAGGGCCCCGGCCGCCCGGCATTGCGTGGCTACACCGTTGAGGCGATCAGCATTGCGGCCGGACAGCGACAGGGACCGTCCAGTTGATGCATAGGCCAATGCCAACGCAGCGCCGATGCCGCTCGATGCACCGGTAATCAGAATGTGGGAGGGGTCGGCGAATCTCTGCACGGTGAACCGAAGGGTTGCGGGCCGGGTTGTTGGCAATCCGGCGCCAAGCTATAAGGCGAGACATGATAGTAGCACACGGGCACTTCGCGGATTGCCGCGATTCTGATGCCGGAATCCCCCGATGACCGTGCAGAGCATGACCGGATTTGCCCGCGCATCCGGACAGGATGAGCGGTATGCCTGGGTCTGGGAATGCCGCAGTGTCAACGCACGCGGGCTCGATGTGCGCTGCCGTGTGCCGAATGGCTACGAGGCGGCCGAACAGGCCATCCGTGCGGCCGCAAACAAATCCTTCCGGCGCGGCAATATCAACATTGGTCTGTCGGTAGATCGGGTCGACCAGACACAGACCCAGTTCCGGGTGAACCGGGATCTCCTAGATCAGGTGTTGAGCCTGCGCGATGAACTGGGCGATGCCGTGGCGGCGACGGCCCCGACGATCGAGGGGCTGCTGTCGATCCGGGGCATGCTGGAGACCGTTGATCTGAGTGAGGACGCTGAAGCGTTGGCGGCACGTGAATCGGCAGTCATTGCATCGGGGACGGAGATGCTCGCCGCCCTTGCGGCTGCGCGCGGCAACGAGGGCGCGCAGCTTCACAGTATCCTGGATGCGCAGCTGGGAAGCTTGGAAGGGTTGAGCGAGGAAGCCGGCGCAACGGCGGCCGCCCAGCCTGACACCATCCGCGCGCGGCTCGAGGCCGTGCTGGCGGAACTACTCGATGCCGACACCCAGCTGCCCGAAGACCGGCTGGCGCAGGAGGCGGCAATTTTGGTGGGCAAGGCAGACGTGCGCGAGGAACTCGATCGCCTCGGCGTGCATATTGCCGGCGCCCGTGAGCTCCTCTCCGACGGTGCCGCGGTGGGCCGCCGTCTCGATTTTCTCTGCCAGGAATTGAACCGTGAGGCGAACACATTGTGTTCGAAGTCCGCGGATGTCGAGTTGACCCGTATCGGGTTGGCCATGAAGGCGACGATCGAGCAGTTTCGCGAGCAGGTGCAGAATGTTGAATAGGATCGCCCATGTCCGCTGACACGAGCAAGGCGCTGAATATCCGAAGGCGGGGCCTGATGCTGGTGCTGTCGTCTCCATCGGGTGCCGGCAAGACCTCGATCTCCCGTGCCGTTCTCGACAGCGACCCGGAAATCTTCCTGTCTATTTCGGTCACCACGCGATCGCGACGGCCGGGTGAGGTGGATGGGGAGCACTACCGGTTTGTCACGCGAACCGATTTCGATCTCATGGTCAATCAGCAGGAATTGCTCGAATACGCAAAGGTGTTCGACCACTACTATGGAACGCCGCGTGCACCCGTCGAAGAGGCGCTGGTGAACGGCCAGGACGTGATGTTCGATCTCGACTGGCAGGGCACGCAGCAACTGGCCGAACGGGCGCGCGACGACCTGGTCAGTGTGTTTGTTTTGCCACCCTCGACGGTCGAACTGGAGCGCCGGTTGCACTCACGGGCCCAAGACAGTGATGAGGTGATTGCCGACCGCATGGCCAAGGCCGCCGACGAGATTACCCACTGGTCCGAATATGACTATGTGGTCGTCAACGACAGCTTCAACGACAGTGTCGCGAAGGTTCAGGCAATTCTGAATGCCGAGCGGCTGCGCCGTGCGCGCCAGGAAGGCATGTCCGACTTCGTCCGTTCGCTACGCCAGGGCCAGTAGGCCCTGGGGAACAGAGACACGCCTAGTGTCCGGACCGGGCGGCCGCTTCCTCTTCCAGCAAGACCGAAAGTTTGCGGATCGAATCCTTTCGGCAGAAGGGAAGCCCCAGGCGGGCATATTCGGGCTCGTGCGTGCGGTAGCGGAATCCCGGAACCGACGGATCGGGGCCCCTGAACTTGGCCCGGCTGTCGGGCCGACATAGTGCGAAGAGTTTTGCATGGCATTGCGCTGACATGGTGCGCCTCAGCCGGCAAGTCCGCGCGCCTGCATTGCGCGCGCTATCGCGCAGAATTGTTCGACACTCAACTCTTCCGCCCGGGCATCTTCCGGAACGCCTGCTTCCGCGAGAAGGTCTGCGCCACCGACAGCGGACAGTGATCGCCGGAGCATCTTCCTCCTTTGTCCGAACGCGGCTCGCGTGACGGTTTCGAGATCCTGGCGCCGGGCGGGTGCCAGGGGTGCAATGCGAACCGTCATGTCGATAACAGTTGAGGTTACGTTGGGTGGCGGCACGAAGGCGCTGGCCGGAATGTCGAACAATGTCCGCGTCTCGGCGAGCCAGCGCGCTAGGACCGAGAGACGGCCATAGGACTTTCCCCCCGGCGCCGCAACGATCCGTTCGGCGACCTCCTTCTGGAACATCAGCGTAAATCCCAAATAGGATTCCGCGTCGACCAGCCAGTTGATCAGCAACTGGGTGCCGACATTGTAGGGCAGGTTGGCCACGACGCGCCGTGGATGCGGTGTCAGGCTCGCCGCGTCGGTGTTCAATGCGTCTGCCTCAATCACGGTTAATCGTCCTCCCGCGGCCTGGGCCAGATCGCGCAGCGCGGCGACCGCGCGGGGGTCGCGTTCGATGGCGTAAACATGCCGGGCGTTGGATTCCAGCAAGGCTCGCGTCAGGCCACCGGGACCGGCACCGACTTCGATGACATTGATGCCGGACAGGTCCCCCGAGCCTGCCACGATCCGACGCGTGAGGTTCAGGTCGAACAAAAAGTGCTGTCCCAGTGATTTCTGGGCCGCAATCTCGAAGCGCCCGACAATCTCTCGCAGGGGCGGAAGCGCGTCGGCGTCAAACACGCAGATCGACGAACGCCGCGCGGCGCAAGTCACGCAAGTAGCGGCGTGACAGCATGCCGACACGTTCGCGCAACAGGGTTTCGCGTATTTCATTGCGGTCGGGGCCGGCGTTTTCCTGACGCTCGCAGATCATCAGTATCTGAACGCCACCGGCGTTTTGGATGGGTTCACTGGCCTGGCCGACAGGCAGCTCCGAGGCCAGGGCACGCAGTTGTGCGTTGAGGTCCTTCAACTGGAACGTTGCCGGCGTTTCGGGTTGCGGCGTGCCGGCCTCAACCGCAGCCGCGGCAAAATCCTCGCATCCGCGTACGCTCGAGGCGATCGTACGGGCCACCTGCAACTGGCTGTTGATGTCAGCCTGTCCGGCATCGCCGGGCAGGGCGAGAAGCAGCTGCCGGAGGCTCACCATGCGATCGTTGGGGTCGGGCGGCTCGTTCGTGCGTTGATCTATCAGTGCGATGATCTGAAGGCCTTCGGGGACGTCCAGAGGGTCCGAGACCTGGCCGGTCTCGAGGCCGGCAATGGCGGCGTTGAGAGCCGGGTCGAGCTCACCTGGCTGGATCCAGCCGATATCACCACCGGTTGCCGCTGATGCGCTTTTCGAGAATTGCTGTGCGACGGCCCGAAAATCAGCGCCGCCCCGGATCTGTCCAACGAGACGATCTGCCAAAGCATGAATGTCACGCGCATTTGCAGGATTGTCGATCGGCAACAGGATTTCCGCGACCCGATACTCCGTGATTCCGCGTGTTGCATCGATACGCTCGATCACGGAATCGATATCTTCTTCACCGATTTCGATCGTTGGGACAACAGACCTCGAAAGCAGCTTTTGCCAGGCAATGTTCGCACGAATCTGTTCACTGGCGGCGCTCAGGGATATCCCCTGGCGCTCCAGAAACGTTTCGAAATTTCCCGCCGGAATATTGTTTGCAGTCTCAATACGCCCAATAGCGGCGTCGATTTCTGCCTGGCTGACGCGAATGTTCAAGCGCTCAGCTTCCTGGCTTTGAAGGGCTTCATCGATCAGGCTGCGTAGAACCTGCGGTGCAATCCGGCGACGGGTTTCGTTTGTGTTGGGCAAACCCGACGAGGAAATGAGGAGGCGAATTCGCTGTTGCACGTCGAAGATCGAGATGACTTCTTCGTTGACGACGGCTGCGATGCGCTGGACGTCTTGCGCAGCGGATTGTGGAGCATAGGAAAGGATTGCCAGCATGGCCAAGCCGGCTGTGACACCTGCCGGCGCGAGACGGCGTATGATTTCGATTCGATATCGGCAGGACCGCATCATCTAAAACACCGAAGTTCCGAACTGTCCCAGGCTCTTCAAAGTGATCCGGAAGAGCAGGGATTCGACCGGCGGTACGTCCCGGTCGCGAGTGAATGTCCGATTGTACACGAGCTCGAAATTCGCGCAGTCACATTCATAGACGAGCGAGCCGCCATAGGACAATGTGCCTCCCTCCGCAGTCAGGTCGCGTCGGGTTGCGATCCGTGCTGACCATTGATCCGTGATCTGGGACGACATGCCGGCAGTGACTTCTTCGCGGTCTGAAAACACGCTGTTGCGATCGAAGAAAACGTAGTCGAGGTTGAGACGCAACGCGGGGGGCCCGACGATCGTGGACAGTTCGGTCCTGCGTGCGCGGAGCGAATCATGATCGAGACGCGTTTTGTACAGCAAATCGATGAAGGGGGTCGGTGTGATCTGTAGGCTGGCCACGATGTCGGAGAGCTGGTCCTCAAGCCCCGATCCAGACGGGAAGGTGCTCGAATCGCGGAACCGGTAAGACTGGCCCACGGTCAGGGTCGAACTGCCTCCTTTTTTGCCGAAAAACCCGGTCCGCAGACCATAGACCACCCGCTGTCCGCCTTCGACACGGTCGGTCCCGGCGAACCGATTGGTATCGAACAAGTTCGTTTCGTCGAAGGCGATACTCAAACTGTCTTCGTTTGGTATCTCCTCCGGATTGGATCCGTTGGGCGCGATGATCAGCGCAGCCAGTGGTTCAATGATTTGACTGGTGGAGCCAGCCCGTCGGACCCACGGATAACGCCAGCCAAGCGATGCCTGGGGAAACACCCGGCCGGTCAGGCCGCTTTCATTGCCGTTGTTTGTTCGCACGTCGGATACGTTGTACAGACTGGTCTGGGCGCTGACGCGAAAGCTGGTGATGGAACCGAAATCATCGGTGTGAGACGTCTGCCAGCCGGGGGTCAGGCTGATCCGCTGACTACTGGCACCGTCGTCGCGGGTCAGCGCACGCAGATTCGCGTCCAGCGTGGTGATGCGGCCGAAACTGTTAGGATCCCCGACGAAATTGTAGTCGAGATTCGGCGCAACGACGGGAATGTTCTCTTGCTCATCTTCCGCGCGCAGTCCCTGGAAATAATAGCCGTTGGCGCTTGCGTAGGTCCGTCGCCCGAATCCTTCGACAAACACCCGGCTCGTCAACGTGTCTGCACCTGAAAACCCGTAACGCTGGAGATAGGTGTCGTCACTGGCTGCATTGACGTCGGTTCCCCATCGCCAGACATCATCGATCGAAAAGCGCGTTTCCGATGCGATATGTCCTCGTAAGCGCGTCTCGCCGGTTTGAGAATCATCGACCGTGGATGACAGCCGGGTCTTGTGTCTCCCATCCGAAAAGCTCTGCCGATACTCACCGCTCAGAACGGGGAATTGATCGGTTGATAGGATGGGGTCGAAGGTCAAGTCCGTGTCGTCGGCGATCGCCCAGAAATAGGGCACCTGGACGGACGAACCGAGGACATTCGAGACACCAAATGTGGGTGTCAGTAAGCCCGTCTTGCGCTCAACGGTAGGATCCGGGTGGCTTAGGAACGGGGTGTAGGCGACGGGTACGCCCAAAAACTCAAGCGTGGCGTCACGGTAGACGACCTCCTGGTCCTCGGCGTTGTGGATCACCCGGCGCGCCTTCACCTGCCACAGGGGTTCGTCATCAAACCCGGTACAGTCCCGGCACGGCGAGTAGATGGCGCGCGTTAGTTCCGTTTCCACGCCCCCCCGGCGTTGGGCGCTGACGGCAGCGAGACGTGAATCGTCGGTCAGCAGCATACGGAATCCGCGCAGGAAACCTTCACGCATATCTGCCGTGAGTTCAGCGAACTCGGCGAAGAGCACTTCACCGTTCGGTTCTAGGAGAACCACGTTCCCGTTCGCGGTCACGATATCGTCGCGTTGGTTGTACGTGACCGCATCTGCGCGCAGGACGCGCTCGCCTTGGACGATTTCCACATTGCCGCGCGCTGTCGCAGTACCGAGGTCTTCGTCGAATTCCAGATCGTCGGCCGTCATGAGAACCGGCTGATCGGAGTCGGATGACTGGCCATAGGTCGCCGGACCAGCCACCAGACCGGCCAGTAGCGCGATTGCGAATAGTGGGATTCGCGCCCGGATCATCCGTCTTCCAGATGCAGAAGCATTGTGAGGCCTGCGAGAAGGCTCACGCCGGCCGGGGTCCAGGCGGCGAGGACGAACGGAATGGTTGAACCGAGGCCAAGGGCCTGGATGACGTTCGTGAGCAGGAAGAGAAAAAATCCGGCGAGCACACCGGCTCCAACCAGAATGAGAGTGCCGCCCCGGCGTGTCAGGCGTAGTGAGAATACCGAGGCGATCAGGACCATGGCGGCCAGCAAAACGGGTTCGGCGAGTAGTGAATGAAAATGGATTTGATGTGCCGTGGCCGAGAAACCGCTTTCCTTCAGGACCCGAATAAATCTTGGGAGGCTCCAGAACGCGACGGTTTCCGGGCTGGCGAAACTTTCCTGGATCTTGTCCGGAGTCAGGTCGGTTGGCAGTTCGTGCCGAGACAGAAATACACCGGCGCGACCGGGACGTGTCAACCAGGCATCCTTGAGTTCCCAATGGCCGTCGAGCAGGAGCGCGCTTTCCGCATCGATCCGGCCCGCAAACCGGTCATCCTCGACGAATTCGAACGCGATAACATTGTCGAGGCGGAGCTTCTCGGGCTGAACCTTGGTTGCGTGGATCACGGTCTGACCCGTGCTGTTCACGGTGTTCTGGCGCAACCAAATTCCGTCCGAGGATACGGCCAGCAGCGAAGACCGTCCGGTAAAATACCGGCCCTCAAGTTCCTCGAACTGGGACAACAGGACTGCAGATAGCGGGTTGACGACCATGATGTTCACGAAGCCCACTGCGATCGCTGCGACGATGGCCGGCATCAGGAACTGCCAGACGGAAACGCCTGCAGCACGCAACACAACCAGTTCGTGGTTTCGGGTCAGCCTCAGGAACGTGATGATGCCGCCGAACATCACGGCGAAGGGCACGACTTCCTGGGCCAGGAACGGCGCGCGCAACACGGCCATGTTGGTGATAACGCCAAACGAAGCATCTGGCCGTCCGCTGCCGCGGCGAAGCAATTCGATCGCGTCCACAAGCACGATAACTGCGACGATTGTGGCGAACATCACCAGAAACCAAAAAAGGAACTGGCGAAGGATATAGACCGAGATGGTGCGGGACGTGATCACGGCGCAGATGGCGAGATTGTGCCGGTGGCAGCCGGCCGGTGACGGGGGTTGCGCAACAGCCAGTAGATGGACCCGGCGATGGCACCAATTGGAAGTGCGTAGAGAAGAGGCACGATGGCCAGCGAACGGCGGGACACGCTGAACAGTCCGAGCGCGGAGACCTGCAGCGCGAAGATGAGGCCAATCGCCATTAGAACGCGCCCGGTCTGTCCGCGTCGGTTGAGGTCGCCTGACAGCAGGGCTGCCAGGGCCACCGCGGCAAACGCAAGTATCTGCAAGGGATTGGTCAGACGCCTGTGTCCTTCGGCAATCAGCTGAACGGAGTATGTCCGATCGGCGAGGCTGTCGCCGGGGCGGAGCAGCGTTCCGATAAAGCGTTCTTCAGGTTCACGCCAGCGCGCCGCCGGGTCCTGGTTCAGAAGGCTCAGATCGAGGGAGTACTGATCGAAGTTGAAAAGGATCAGGCGTCCGGATTCCCGGTTCACCTCTTGCTGGCTGCCACTGAACAGGACGACGCGTGTTCCCCCCTCGGAAGTCTGGGTAGCGGTCCCGCGTTCCGCGGTGTAGGTGATGGGGCGTTCCGGGTCGCGGGAATCATGGGCAAAGATCCCACGCAGTTCCCCCTCGCCAGAACGTTCGCGCACATAGATCGTCAATCCCGGGACCGGCGTATTGAAGCGCTGTTCCTGTAACAGGACGCTGCCGTAGCTGTTGCGGTAATTGTGCTGCTGGAGCTTGAAGGCGTATGTCGAGGCCGGCACCAGGTACAGCTGCAGCGCATATCCCACGAGAAGTCCGAGTACGCCAAGGATCAGTCCGGGACGGGCCAGCGCCAGTTGGCTGATGCCGGCCGCCCGCATCACAATAAGTTCACTGTCGTTGGTGAGCTTGTTGTAGACGACCAGGATCGCGGCGAAGATGGCAATCGGCAAGATAACGGCGAAGAACCGCGGCAGGTTCAGACCGCTCATCTCGAACAGAACCGTGATCGGCAGGCCGCGATTCACGATGAACTCGACCAGGCGCAACGAGGCGAACAGGGAGACCAGTAAGGTCAGCGCACCGGCGACGAACAGTGTGGCCAGAGCCAACTGCTTGAATATATATCCGCCGATCGACGTCATGCGTGCTCCCGGTTTGACGTTCGTGACCGAACGTCTCCCAAGTTGCTGATTCGTAAAACAAACACCTGCCTGCAGGTTGGTTTGTAGCAGATCGCTCCATGGGGAAAAACACCCGCGACTTCGCGGGTGAGCGCCTTGCGCGTGATATGCTGGTGTTCTAAATCTCGAAGCGGATCGACTGCCGCCCGGTGGTCGAATTCCCGGACATCGACGGATAGGATGGTCATGAAGATAGCGTTTGCCGAACCAAAATTGCCCACGAGCGGGTTGCTGGTATTTCTCGTCGGTGCGGAGGCTCAATTGGGTGCCGCGGCGAAGTCGGTTGACAAGGCAACAAAGGGCGCACTGACGCGAGCCCTCAAGGCCGGTAATTTCGCAGGCAAGAAAGGCGAGAATTTGTCGATTCTCGCACCCCAGGGACGCGAGAAGACGACGATCCTGCTGGTAGGTGCCGGCGAGGCCAAGGATCTGGATGCGCTGCGTGCCCAGGAAATCGGATCGCAGATCTACAAGGCGGTCGGGGGCGTGTCCGGAAAATCGGCGATTGTCAGCGTTGAAGCGGCCCGCGGTGCGAAGGTGCGGGCGCCGCGGCTGGCGGCAAACATCGCGATCGGAGCGCGGTTGCGGTCCTACCGTTACGACAAGTACCTGACCGGGGCAGTGAATGGTGGGGGCTCGCGCGGCCCCAACCGTCTGCAGATCATGGTCAAGGGTGCTGCCGATGCGCGCAAGCGCTATGGCCAGTTCGCGCCGGTCGCCGACGGGGTGGACCTGGCGCGCGACCTTGTGTCGGAGCCCAGCAACGTCAAGTCGCCGAAATGGATGGCGGCCCAGTGCCGCAAGCTCACCAAGCTCGGCGTCAAGGTTGAGGTACTCGGTGAAGCGCAGATGCGCAAGCTTCGCATGAACGCGTTGTTGGCCGTGGGCCAGGGTAGCGTTCGCGAATCCCAGCTCGTGGTCATGCGCTGGAACGGTGGTGGCCGTAACGCCAAGACCGTTTCGTTTATTGGCAAGGGCGTGACCTTCGATACGGGCGGCATTTCGATCAAGCCGGCCGGCGGCATGGAAGACATGATCTGGGATATGGGGGGTGCGGGCACGGTGATCGGCGCCATGGCTGCGATCGCCGGACGAAAGGCGAAGGCCAATGTGGTCGGCGTGGTCGGTCTGGTCGAGAACATGCCCGACGGCAACGCCCAGCGACCGGGCGACATCGTCACCTCGATGTCCGGTCAGACGATCGAAGTCATCAACACCGATGCGGAGGGTCGGCTCGTGCTCGCCGATGCGCTCTGGTACACGCAAAAGCGCTTCAAGCCCGATGTCATGATCGATTTCGCGACCTTGACCGGTGCCATTATGGTGGCACTTGGCCGCGAGTATGCGGGCCTGTATGCGAGCGACAACGGGTTAGCCGAACGCTTGGTCTCTTCGGGCCAGACGGTGGGCGAGAAGATCTGGCGCATGCCGCTCGATAATGCCTACGACAAGCAGATCAACACGCCGCGCGCCGACATGAAGAATGTCGGTCCGCGATGGGGTGGTAGCATCACGGCGGCCCAGTTCCTGCAGCGGTTCACTAATGACGTTCCCTGGGCCCATCTCGATATCGCGGGGGTTGCCTGGTCGGACAAGGAGCTTCCGCTGATGGCCCGCGGTGCGTCAGGCTTTGCGGTGCGCACACTGGACCGTTTCGTCTGCGAGAATTACGAGAGCTGACGCGCGACGGTTCCGTGACGGAAATCCGCTTCTACCACCTGACGCGCCGTTCGCTCGAAGAGGTCCTGCCGGTCATGCTCGAGCGCACGGTGGTGCGCGATGGTCGCCGCGCGGTTGTCATCGCCGGATCGCCGGATCGTGTGGAAAACCTGAATGCCCATTTGTGGACCTACAATGACCGGGTGTTCCTGCCCCATGGCAGCAAGGCCGACGGCCACGCCGCGTTGCAGCCGGTCTGGCTGACCGATAGCGATGAGAATCCCAATGACGCGCAAGTGCTCTTCCTGTCGGATGGTGCGACCAGCGGGGATATTGCGGGGTTCGAGCTCGTTTGCGAGCTGTTCGACGGCCGCGACGATGCCGCCGTGTCCGCGGCGCGTGAGCGCTGGCGCGTGTACAAGGAAGACGGTCACGACCTGACCTATTGGCAGCAGACGGAGCGAGGCGGCTGGGAGCAGAAAGCCGGCGGTTAGCCGAATAGAGGGACGGCCCACCGGCGACGAAATCCTCCGCTTGTGATCACTGTCCGGGCTGGATATAAGGCGCCCAACATTTCCATCCCACACCGGAGCAAGTCCCATGGCCATCGAGCGCACGTTCTCGATCATCAAACCCGACGCGACCAAGCGGAACATCACGGGCAAGATCATCACCAAATTCGAAGATGCGGGGTTGCGCGTCGTGGCCCAGCGCCGGGTCCATCTCAGCCGCGAGCAGGCCGAAGGGTTCTACGCGGTTCACAGCAAACGGCCGTTCTTCAACGACCTCGTCGCATTCATGACGTCGGGCCCGGTGGTCTTGCAGGTTCTCGAGGGCGAAAACGCCATCGCCCGGAATCGTGAAATCATGGGCGCGACAAACCCGGCCGAGGCCGATGAGGGAACCATCCGCAAGGAGTTTGCGGAATCGATCGAAGCGAATTCGGTGCACGGTTCGGATGCGCCCGAGACGGCCGCCGAGGAAATCGCGTTCTTTTTCGATGAGAGCGAGATCGTCGGCTGACGCCAGGCGCCGCGCCGGATCTACAAGCAGGAAACGTGCGGAGGGACGACGCCTAGACGATCGTCCACCACATGATCAGCAGCGCGATCGCTGTCGCGGCGCTTGAATAGGTCATCAGCTTCAGGAAACCACCCCAGGTTTTCCAGCGCTGCTCGAGATTCATGTGTTGTTCGGACATGTTTGCTCGCGTGTTTTCGTTCGTTACCTATGCCGCGTTTTATACGCAACCATGGTGGCCGGTCAAAGCCATTACCGCGAATTGGCCTGCGGCCTATTCGCGCGCCGGGTTGATGAGATAGCCCTCAGTATATGTGTCACCCTCGACAATGGCATGATCACCGTCGATCCGGACCCGGTTTTCAGCGAGCAAACGCACCGCCAGCGGGTAGCAGCGATGTTCGACCGCCAGGATGCGCGCGGACAGATCGTCTTCCGTGTCGCCGGGCAGAACCGGTACGGCGGCCTGTACCAGAATCGGGCCCGCATCCATTTCCGGGCGCACGATATGCACCGTGCAGCCGCTCAGGCGGACGCCGGCCGCCAGCGCCTGGGCATGGGCATCGATGCCCTTGAATGCAGGCAGGAGCGAGGGGTGAATGTTGATGACCCGGTCGTGCCAGCTATCGGTAAACCAGGTCGACAGAAGCCGCATGAAACCGGCCAGGCAGACCAGTTCGACGCTGGCTGATCGCAACCGGGCGTCGACTTCCCGGTCGAAGCTCTCGCGATCGGCGTAATCGCCATGTTCCACGACCTCGGTCGTGATGCCTGCGGCGGTCGCGTGTTCGAGGCCCTTGGCGTCGGGCTTGTTCGAGATCACCAGCACGATCTCGGCCGGAAATTCGGATTCTGCGCAGGCGGTTATCAGAGCCTGAAGGTTCGAGCCGCGGCCCGATATAAGGACACCGAGCTTCAAGCGCTTCATCCGTTCGCGCGGCCGGCCAGTGCGGCCGGCAGGTCCGTGATCTCGACCGTCTGGTCCGGGTCGGCGGTGATCTTCCCGATCAGGTGTGCCGTCTCGCCGGCATCGTTCAGCGCGTCGACCACCGCACCGGCGGCGTCGGCGGCAACCATCACCGCCATGCCAATCCCGCAGTTGAACGTGCGGGCCAACTCTGTGTCGTCCACCTCGCCCTCACGCTGTAGCCACGCAAAGACCGGCGGTGCTTGCCAGGCCGTGCCGTCAAGCTGCGCGCCCAGCCCGTCAGCCAGGACACGCGGAATGTTTTCCAGCAGGCCGCCGCCCGTGATGTGGGCGTAACCCTTGACCGTCGCATGTGTCGCGATGGCAAGGCAGGCCCGCACATAGATGCGCGTCGGGGTCAGCAGCGCCGCGCCGAGTTGCTGGTCGCCGTCGAACGGTGCGGGGTCTGTCAGGTCGAGACCCGACCGCTCGACGATCTTGCGCACCAGCGAATAGCCGTTCGAATGAACGCCATCTGACGCAATTCCGATCACCGCGTCTCCGGCCTCGATCGGCCGGTCCGCCCGCGGAAACGCGGTTCCACGTTCCATCGCGCCGACCGAGAAACCGGCCAGGTCGAATTCTCCCTTGGCGTAGAGGCCCGGCATCTCCGCCGTTTCTCCGCCGATCAGGGCGCACCCGGCCTGTTTGCAGCCCGCTGCGATACCGGCAACGACCGCCTCGGCCGTCGCGGGCTCGAGCCCGCCGGTGGCGAAATAGTCCAGGAAGAACAGGGGTTCGGCGCCCTGCACCACGAGATCGTTCACACACATGGCGACCAGATCGATCCCGATCGTATGAAACACGCCGGTTTCGAAGGCAAGCTTCAGCTTGGTGCCGACCCCGTCGGTGGCGGCGACCAGTATCGGGTCGTCGAAGCCGGCGGCCTTGGGGTCGAACAGGGCGCCAAAGCCGCCCAGATCATCGACGGTGCCAGCGCGCCGTGTGGCCGCTGCAAGCGGCTTGATCGCCTCGACAAGGGCATTGCCGGCGGCGATATCGACCCCGGCATCTTTGTAGGAAAGCCCCAGAATTCGTCTCCTTGAGCGCACGCCGTGTTATTCGTGCTATTGCTTTGCCACATTCGTGGTGTCGTATGGTCGCGCGCTTCGAATCGCGCCGGTTCGGCACGTCAGAATAGGTGTTTCAAGGTCATTTGCAATGCATCGAGCGGTGCAAAAAACAGGTCTCATTCTTTCCGTCTGGCTGGCCGTTGTCGCGGCCGGGATTCTCTCAGGCACCGGTCCGGCCGAGGGGCAGCAGTCCGCGGTCGAGGATATATTCGTGGTTCGTGATGTGCGTCTCGACGAGACCGCAGAGACGGCCGCGGCGGCGCGCGCGCGTGCCTTGGCCAAGGGCCAGCAAGTGGCACTCGGGCGCCTGCTGGCACGCCTGACACGCAGTATTCATCGCTCGCGTGTCGGCAATATCGACACTGAAACCTTGCGGTTCCTGGTCGATGCACTGCAGATCGATGACGAGAAGACATCCGATATCCGCTACCTGGCCAATCTCACGGTTGCGTTCAAACCAGAGGCGGTGAGGGGGCTCTTGCGCGCATCGGGCTTGCCCTATGCAGAAGTTCGAAGCCGGCCGACCCTGGTTGTGCCCGTGCTTGAGCAGGGTGGTGAATATGTTCTGTGGGACGATCCCAACCCGTGGCGTGAAGCGTGGCGCAATCATCCGCCGGGCACCGGGCTGGTACCGGTGATTGCACCGGTCGGTGACCTTGCCGATTTCTCCGAACTCACCGCCGCACAGGCCGTGGAAGGCGATCGCACCGTGCTGCAGGGGTTCACCGAGCGGTATGCGGCGGGATCGGCCCTGGTCGCGATTGCCACAATCGACCACCCCGAGCCGGCGACATTGCGCGTGAACGTAACCGGTTCGCGGGTCGGGTCCCGCGAATCCACGCCGGTCATCGTGTCGTTTCGCGGCCAGCCGGGCGAAGCGTTGCCCGCGTTTCTCGAGCGCGCCGTGGCAGCCATCATTGAAATGCTTGAGGACGACTGGAAGATCACCAGCGCGGTCGCGTTTGGTGACATCATGCAAATTCGCGCTGCTGTTCCGATCACAAGCCTGAAGAAATGGGTCGAGACCCGCTCCCGGATCGAGCAGGTCCCGGCCGTCAGCCAGGTCCGGGTGATCGCCCTGACCGCGAACTCGGCCGAGATCGAAATCGTCTACCAGGGCGATCTGACCCGCCTGGCGCGCGCGTTCGACCGCTTCGATCTCGCGCTTGAGGAGACCGGCCTGGAAGCAGACGCGGCGCGCGCCTTCCCCGTGACGAACGATGTCGTTCCCCTAACGCATGTAGTGCGTCTTGTCGGTGGCTGAGCGGATCCGGGCATGAACCGCCAGCTAGTCTTGGACCTGGGGCACCGGACGGCCCGGGGGCGTACTGACTTTCTGGTGTCCGGCAGCAATGCCGAGGCGGTCGAGTGGATCGACCGTTGGCCGGATTGGCCGGCCCGCGCGCTCGCCCTCTGGGGGCCTGCGGCGTCGGGAAAAACCCATCTCGGCCATGTCTGGTGCGCGGTGTCCGGCGGCGAGTTGATCGGGCCGGACGATGTCCGGGCGCATGATGCCGCCGAACTGCGCGACGTGAACCCCCATTTGTTTGTCGACAACGCACACGCGCTGGCCGGAGACCCGGTTGGCGAGGAGGCGTTGCTGCACCTGTACAATTATGTGCTGGAGACCGACGGCGCATTGCTGCTTGCGGCCAATGAGGCGCCGTCGCGCTGGAATGTCGGGTTGGCCGACCTGGCCTCGCGCATGAAGGCGTTGGCCGGGGCAGGCATCTCGGCGCCCGACGACGACTTGCTGGCGGCGCTGATGGTGAAGCAGTTCCAGGACCGCCAGCTGCGGGTGGGAGAAGACGTGGTTCTGTATCTGGTCGCCCGCATGGAGCGTTCGTTTGCGTCGGTTTCCGGGATCGTCGGCGCAATCGATGCGGCCGCCCTGGAACGGGCCCGGCCCGTCACGGTGCCCCTGGCGCGCGAAATTCTTGAAAATATTGACGAATAACCCGATGTACATTCGGATTTTCACCAATCCGGCACCGTTTGCGGACATTGTGCAATCGGTTTAGCGTAAGTGTTTGAAGACGCCGAATGATCGGCAAATCCCTGGCAGGAAATGACCCCGTGGTCGCCGAAAAGACAGCAGCCCAATCCGAATCCGCTACCCAGATCGGGCCGGATTCACCGGATCGTTTCATCAATCGTGAGCTCTCCTGGCTCGCGTTCAACGAGCGCGTGCTTGAAGAGGCGGAGAATCCGAACCACCCTTTGCTCGAGAGGCTCCGGTTTCTATCGATCTCGGCATCGAACCTGGACGAGTTCTACATGGTCCGCGTGGCGGGCCTGAAGGGACAGGTCGACGCCGGCATCAAGACCTTGAGCCAGGAAGGTATGTCGCCTGACGAACAGTTGGCCGCGATCAACGAGCGGGCCGGTCTGCTGATGTCGGAACAGCAGCGAATCTGGCGGACGCTGGTTCCCGAACTCCGCGCAAACGGGGTCTCGGTCGTCGAGCCGGAAGAGCTGAGCGCGGCCGAGCAGGTCTGGCTCGAAGACAAGTTCCTGACCGGAATCTTCCCTGTGCTGACCCCGCTGGCGGTCGATCCCGCTCATCCGTTTCCGTTCATCCCTAACCTCGGGTTGGCGCTGGCGCTCGATCTCTACCGGGAATCCGACAACCGGCTGATGATCGGGCTGCTGCCGTTGCCCGGGCAGCTGGAACGATTCATCCGGCTTCCGGGTGATTCCATGCGGTTCGTGTTGCTGGAGCGCTGCGTGTCGATGTTCCTCGACCGCGTGTTCCCCGGCTTTGATGTGCGCGGCGTGGGATCTTTCCGGGTCATCCGTGACAGCGATATCGAGGTGCTCGAAGAGGCCGAGGATCTGGTGCGTCTGTTCGAATCCGCGCTGAAGCGCCGGCGTCGAGGATCCGTCATCCGGCTCACGGTCGACAATGGAATGCCCGACGATCTGCGCGCGTTCGTGTCGGAGGAAATTGCGGTCGATGAGCGCGACGTCTTCGTCCTGAACGGCTTGCCCGGCCTCGACCGGACCATGGAACTGATCGCCGAGGAACGTCGCGATCTACTGTTCCAGCCGTTCAACATCCGGTTCCCCGAACGCATCCGAGACTTTGCCGGTGACTGTTTCGCGGCCATCCGGGCCAAGGATATAGTCGTTCATCATCCGTTCGAATCCTTCGATGTCGTGGTTCAGTTCCTGCGCCAGGCCGCGCGCGATCCCCAGGTCGTGGCCATCAAGCAGACACTGTACCGGACGTCTGAGGACTCCCCGATCATTCGCGCCCTGATCGAGGCGGCCGAGGCGGGCAAGTCCGTTACTGCCCTGGTCGAGCTCAAGGCGCGGTTCGATGAGGAGGCGAATATCCGCTGGGCCCGCGAGCTTGAGCGCGCCGGCGTCCAGATCGTGTACGGCTTCATCGATCTGAAGACCCACGCCAAGATCAGCCTTGTGCACCGGCGCGAAGGCAGCGAGTTGCGCAGCTATGTGCATTTCGGGACTGGCAACTATCACCCGATCACGGCACGCAGCTATACGGATTTGAGCTTTTTCACCCAGAATCAAGCGCTCTCCCAGGACGCGTCACGGGTGTTCAACTACATGACGGGCTATGCGCGGCCGGAGGGCCTTGAGCAGGTGGCGGTGGCGCCGGTGAACCTGCGCGAAACCCTCATGCAACGCATCGAGGAAGAGATCGAGCATGCCGGCGCCGGCCGCCCGGCGGAAATCTGGGCAAAGCTCAACAACCTTGTCGATGGCGACATCATCGATGCGCTGTACCGGGCCTCGGGCGCGGGTGTGCAGATCAAACTCGTCATTCGTGGCATCTGCTGCCTGCGCCCCGGCGTGCCCGGCCTGAGTGAGAATATCGAGGTCAAATCCATCATCGGGCGTTTCCTCGAGCACGCCCGCATCGCGGCCTTCGGCGGCGGCGCGGAGCTGCCGTCACCGGATGCCAATCTGTACATTTCGTCGGCCGACTGGATGCCGCGCAATCTCGATCGCCGTGTCGAGCTTCTGGTGCCGGTCGAGAACGCGACCGTGCACCAGCAGATCCTCGACCAAATCCTGGTTGCGAATCTGCTGGATCGGGCACAAAGCTGGGACATGAAGCCCGATGGGACCTATGCTCGGATCGGCGCGAGCGGCGAGCAGGAACCATTCAGCGCGCACGAATATTTCATGACCAATCCGAGCCTGTCGGGCAGGGGAAGCGCGCTGAAGAAACCAGGCAGCGCGCCGAAATTGCTCGCCCATCCGGAATAGACCAGGTCTTGGACCAGGCAAATGGCGTCAGGTAACGCACAGGCAGACCCGCGACCGGCCGCGGTCGTCGATATCGGCTCAAACTCGATCCGGCTAGTCGTGTTTCGCGATCGCTCGCGCTCCCAATCCGTGGTGTTCAATGAACGGGTGATTTGTGCCATCGGGCGCGACTTGGCACGCACCGGGCGGTTGCACGCCGAAGGTGTCGAGATGGCTCACGCAAACCTACCGCGGTTTGCCGCGATCGTGCGTGCCATGGGGGTCGACGATCCGGTGCTGCTGGCCACGGCCGCGACGCGCTAGGCCGCGGACGGTCCGGATTTCCTGAAGAAGGTTGAGGACACGTTCGGCCAGCCTGTCGTTCAGCTTGACGGTGACGAGGAGGCGCGCCTGGCCGGCTACGGCGTGATCAGTGGTCTGCCGGACGCCAAGGGGGTTGTGGCGGACCTGGGCGGCGGCAGCCTTGAACTCGTGGGGGTGGATGACGGCGACCTGGACAATATCGTCAGCCTGCCCCTTGGGCCGCTGCGCCTGACGGCGAGCTTCGGCGACAACCGGGAAGAGATAACCGGTCATGTGGATGCGGAACTGCAGGCGCTCGGCTGGCTAGATGTTGCCGCCGCGGGCCGCACGATCTATGCCGTCGGCGGTGCTTGGCGTGCACTGGCACGATTGCACATGGAACAAACCGGCTATCCGCTCCGCGTCATCCACAACTACCGGATGGGCGGTCGCGAGGCGGCGGATTTCTGCCGCGTCGTGTCGCGGCTCAGCCAGGCAAGTCTGTCGCGGATCGCAGTGGTTCCCCGCGGCCGCGTGGCGACCCTGTCGGTGGCCGCGATGGTGTTGCAACGCTTGATCCGGATCTCGCAGCCTGACGAGATCGTGTTCTCCGCCCTGGGGATTCGCGAGGGCAGTCAGTATGACGCTCTCGATGCGTCCGTTCGCAAGGAAGATCCGTTGCTGGTGGCCTGCCGCCAGCTGGCGACCCGTGAGGCACGGTTTTCGGGTACCGGCGATGAACTGTTCGACTGGGTCTCGCCACTGTTCCCCGACGAGAGCGCGGTCGAGCGACGGTTGCGCCATGCGGCTTGCCTGATCGCCGATATCGGCTGGCATGAACACCCGGACTATCGGGCCGAACAGGTCTATTTCCGGATCCTGCGTCTGCAGCTTCTGGCCCTGACCCACGAGGAGAAGACGCAGGTCGCGCTTGCCGTCTACCGGCGCTATGGCGGTTCGATGAAGGACGAAACGCTGCGGGTCGCCGATGCACTGCTCGGCGAGAAGGAGTTTACCTGGGCGCGCCGGTTGGGGGCGGCCCTGCGTCTGGCCGAGACGCTGACGGGCGGCAATGCCGATCTGCTGAACGGCGCCCGGCTGAAGCATGATGGCGAGCGCCTGATCCTGACGCTGACCGACGGTCATGAGGATCTCTACGGGCGGGCCATCGGCAGCCGTTTCGGGGCGCTGGCACGTTATTTTGGGGTTGCCGGGGAAGTCCGGGGTACGGGGTTGCACGACACGTTTGCCGCTGGCTGATCGGCGCCGCGGCTATTCGGCTGCTTCGGTTTCCTCGTTCGCTGGTGCCGCGCTAACCTCGACGATCTGGACCCGGCCGCGCCCGGCGGCAAGCGCGATCTCGCCGGTCTTCAGGCGCAGCGCATCGTCACCAAAGATATCCCGGCGCCAGCCTTTCAGCGCCGCCACATCGGCATCGTCATCGGCTGCGATCGCTTCCAGATCGGCGACGGTCGCCACCAGCTTCTGGGCCACGTTGTGCCGATCGCACTTGTGTTTCAGGAGCACCTTGAGCAGGTCGATCAGCGCGCCGGAACCCGGCGGCAGCTGCAGGGGTTCGGGAATGGAGGGTGCATCGCCCGGTGCAACCGAACGGCCGTCCTCGATCGCTGCCAGCAGGCCCTGGCCGAGACGCCCGGCCGCGAAATTCTTTGGGATGCCCCGTACGCGCTGGAGACTCTTCTCGTCGTCGGGCGGGCGGGCCGCGATCTGGGCCAGCACGTCGTCGCGCATAAGCCGGTTCCGCGGCAGGTCGCGGGCCATCGCCTCTCGGTCGCGCCAGGCGGCCACGGCCCGCAGCATGGCCAGGTATTTCGGCTGGTTGCGCTTGGGCTTCAGCCGCCGCCAAGCCTCTTCCGGCATCACCTCATAGGCGCCCGGGTCAGCAAGCTTGTCCATCTCTTCCTGGATCCAGGCGAGCCGGCCGTTGCCGCCGATCCGCTCGCGCAGTTTCTCGTAGGCCGGGCGCAGATGGGTGACGTCGGCCAGCGCGTATTCCAGCTGGGCATCGGTCAGGGGCCGGTGGGCCCAGTCGGTGAAGCGGCTCGCCTTGTCCGGGCGCACCTTGGTGAGCTTGGCGATCAGGGTCTCGTAGCCGACCTGGTCGCCGAACCCCGCGACCATGGCCGCGATCTGGGTGTCGAACAGGGGGGTCGGGACGACACCGGCCTCGTGGTGGAAGATCTCGATATCCTGCTTGGCCGCGTGCATTACCTTGAGCACCGTCTCGTTGGCCATCAGGTCATACAGCGGCTGCAGGTCGATGCCGTCGGACAGCGGGTCGATGACGGCCTCGTCCTCGGGGCCTGCGACCTGCACCAAGCACAGCTCGGGCCAGAACGTGCCTTCGCGCATGAACTCGGTGTCGACGGTGATGTATTCGGCTTGGCTGAGCGCGTCACAGAAGCTGGTGAGCGTGGCCGTGTGGGTGATGACCTTCATGGGCCGCGTTTCTACAGGGATTCGGCGGGTCTTGGAAGGCGAACGGCCCGGTTTCGCGTGCTTCGCAGCCTTGACAGGCGCGGGCGATCCGTGGCCATTGGCGCGACCGATGACATGACCGGCCGGAACCGGCCGAATTCCTGCTTAGAACCTGCTTTTCGGGGCCCGCGATGCATCCCTATCGAACCCACACCTGCGGCGAACTGCGCGAAGACCATGCCGGCGAGACGGTGCGTCTGTCGGGCTGGATTCACCGCAAGCGCGACCACGGCAACCTCCTGTTCGTCGACCTGCGCGACCAGTACGGCATCACCCAGGCCGTGATCGACACGTCGAGCCCGATTTTCCAGACCGTCGAGGATGCGCGGCTGGAATCGGTGATCACGATCACCGGCCCGGTCGTGACCCGCTCCGACGAGACCGTCAATGCCGCTATCCCGACCGGCCATGTGGAGGTCCAGATCGCGGAGGTGGTCGTCGAGAACCCCTCGGAAATGCTGCCCCTGCAGGTCAATTCCGACGAGGATACGGGTGAGGAAATTCGCCTGCGCTACCGCTATCTCGACCTGCGCCGCGAGAAGGTGGCCCGCAATATCCTGCTGCGCAATGACGTCATCGCATCGATCCGCCGGCGCATGATCGAGGGCGGCTTCAAGGAATTCCAGACCCCGATCCTGACCGCGTCGAGCCCCGAGGGCGCGCGTGACTATCTGGTGCCCTCGCGCCTGCACCCGGGCAAGTTCTACGCACTGCCCCAGGCGCCGCAGCAGTTCAAGCAGCTGCTGATGGTCTCGGGCTTCGACAAGTACTTCCAGATCGCCGCCTGCTTCCGCGACGAGGATGCCCGCGCCGACCGCTCGCCGGGGGAGTTCTACCAGCTCGATTTCGAGATGGCCTACGCCACCCAGGACGACGTGTTCGATGCCATCGAGCCCGTCATCGCGGGCGTGTTCGAGGAGTTTGCCGGCTTCAACCGGGACGAGGGCTGGTCGGTCACGCCGACCCCGTTCCCGCGCATCCCCTTTGCGGAAGCCATGCTGAAATACGGCAACGACAAGCCCGATCTGCGTAACCCGCTGGTCATCGCCGACGTGGCCGATGTATTCGCCGGTTCGGACTTCAAGATTTTCGCCGGGCTGATCGAGAAGGGCGGCACCGTGCGCGCCATTCCCGCGCCGGGCGGCGCGGCCCAGCCGCGCAGCTGGTTCGACAAGCTCAACGACTGGGCCCGCGAGGAGGGCGCGCCAGGGCTCGGCTACATCATCCTGGAAGACGGCGAAGGCAAGGGCCCGATCGCCAAGTTCGTCGCCGGCGAGCGTCTCGAAAAGCTCAAGGAATTGACGGGCCTGGGTGACGGCGATGCGGTGTTCTTCTCCGCCGGTAGCGGCGAGGATGCCGCGGACCTGGCCGGGAAGGCGCGCACTAAGATCGGCGAGGATTTGGACCTGATCGCCACCGGGCGTTACGACTTCTGCTGGATCGTCGACTATCCGATGTACGAGCGCGACAAGGAGACCGGCCAAATCGAGTTCTCCCACAACCCGTTCTCCATGCCCCAGGGCGAGTTGGCGGCGCTGGAGGCCGACGACCCGCTCGACGTGCTGGCCTGGCAGTACGACATCGTGTGCAACGGCATCGAATTGTCGTCGGGCGCGATCCGGAACCACCGCCCGGACGTCATGCTCAAGGCCTTCGAGATCGCGGGCTATGACGCGGACACGGTGGAGCGCGAGTTTGCCGGCATGCTCAACGCCTTCCGCTACGGCGCGCCGCCCCATGGCGGCTCGGCGCCGGGCATCGACCGCATCGTCATGCTGATCGCAGACGAGCCCAACATTCGCGAGGTCATCGCCTTCCCGATGAACCAGCGCGCCGAGGATCTGATGATGGGTGCCCCGGCCGAGGTCGACGATGCGCGGCTGAAGGAACTGCACCTGCGCAAGGTGCTGCCGAAGGGCGCGGAGAAGGCGCAGACCTGACCTGTCTGCGGTGGTTGAACGATGAAACCAGGCGTCTCGTTTGTTGTCCCCGTCTACAACAAGGCACCGTGGCTGGCCGGCGTTCTAGATGCGATCCGCAACCAGGCGGGTGACTTCGAGCGTGATTACGTTTTCGTCGACGATGGCTCCGACGACAATTCCCTCGACATCGTCCGTTCGGCAACGTCGGACTGGGACAATGTGGTCATCCACACCCAGGTGAACCACGGATCGGGCCACGCGACCAACCGCGGGGTCGAACGGGCGGAGCGAGAGTTCATCAAGTTCGTCGATGCCGACGATCTTATGCCCCGACGTGCGACGGAGACGTTGCTGACGGCGCTGCGTAGCGCCGAGGATTGCGGGCTCGCCTGGGGTCGGCTCGTCAATTTCGAGACACCCGAGGAAGTCGATTTCGAGGCCCACATTCCCGACCCGGACACGCGGCGGATCGCACGACCGCTCGAACTGGCGCTGCGCAACTCGATGTTCAACCCGACCCAGATACTGGTGCGCACCGCATGGGCGCAGGAGGCCGGCGGTTGCGACGAACGGATCGTCCATTCCCAGGAATACGGGTTGAGCCTTCGCCTCGCGCGGCGCGGACCGTTCCTTGAGGTCGACGCGCCCATCGCGTTCCAGCTCCACCATGCACCCGGTGGCCTCAGCGCCGACTGCCGCCGCCAGATCCAGAGGGTAACCAAGGCATGCGCCCTGTTCGTCCGTGACCACCCTGATCTCGATGTGGATCTGAAGCAGCTCGCCTGCCGGCGGGCGGCCGGGCGCGCATGGAATTTCCAGCGCCGCCATCGCGGCGCCGGCTTCGGTTCGGCCTGGTACCGGCACTACCTACGCAGCAAGCTGCCGATCGGTTCGGGTCATGCGGAGTTCCTGGACGCGTGCGTGGCGGCGTTTGACGATTGAGCTGCCTACGGCAATTGACATCGACCATGCCCACCCGGAGGGCAGCGACAAGGAGGGTGAGATGAATATCGAACTGAACGGCGTGAATTTCCGATACGAACTCGACGGCGATCAGGCCGGCGATGCGCCGTGGATCGTATTTTCGAACTCCCTGACCACCGACGTGACCATGTGGGACGGCGAGGTGGCGCAACTGGTCGATCGCTTCCGCATCCTGCGCTACGACACACGCGGCCACGGCCAGACCGACGCCGCACCCGGGCCCTATTCCCTCGACATGCTGGTCGGCGACGTGGTCGCGCTGATGGACGCCGTCGGCGTCGACAAGGCCCACTATGTGGGGCTTTCGCTCGGCGGCATGATCGGCCTCGGCCTGGCGATCGGCCATGGCGAGCGGCTGCTCAGCCTGGCGGCATGCGATGCGCGCTGCTATGCGCCGCCGGAATGGGCCGCACTGTGGATCGACCGCATGGTGCTGGCCCGCGAGAAGGGCATGGAAGCGCTGGTCGAGCCGACCATCGCGCGCTGGTTCACCGAAAACTTCCAGGCCGACCCCGCCAACAAGGCGACCCTGGATGCCGTCCGCCAGATGATCCGCGAGACCTCGGTCGAAGGCTATACCGGCTGCGGCCAGGCACTGCAGAAACTCGATTATCGCGACGGGCTGGCAAGCATCTCGGTGCCGGCCCTGTTCATGACGGGTGCGTCGGATGGCAGCACGCCGCCGGCGGCATCCCAGGAGATGCAGGACGGCGTGCCCGGGTCCCGATGCGTCATCGTCGAGCCCGCGTCCCACATCTCGAACATGGAAAACCCGGCCCAGTTCGACGCGGCCCTGTTCGCCCATCTCGACGCGGCGTAGACTGCCCACCTGATATTTCAATCGGAGGAGGCTTCCATGACCGCAACTGCCCGGCTCCGCCATGTGGGCCTGTACACCAACGATATGGACGCGATGCTGGACTTCTACACCGGCGTCATGGGGCTGACCGAGACCGACCGGGGCGAGTACGGCGATCCGATCCAGCGCATCGTCTTCCTGTCGAGCGACCCGAGCGAGCACCATGAGTTCGTTCTCGCCGACCCGCCGGCGGACATGGGGGAGACGGTGCATGTGCAGCAGATGTCGTTCCTGCTCGACAGCCTCGATGACCTGCGCGAGATCCACGACAAGGTGGTGGGTTCGGGCATCGAGATTGACCGGATGATCACCCACGGCAATGCCTGGTCGATCTATTTCCGCGATCCGGTCCAGAACCGGGTCGAGTGCTACGTCCACACGCCGTGGTACGTGCCCCAGCCCCATGGCCACCCGTTCGACCTGTCCCAGTCGAACGACGAGATCATGGCGATAACCGAGGCCCATTGCCGTGAGGATGCGGGCTTCATGCAGGCATCCGAGTACGAGGCCAAGATGGCCAAGAAGATGAACGGCGGTGCGGTATAAGGCGGGTATCCGGGCCTATGAAGTGAAGGACTACGCCCGCGCCTACGCCATCTGGCTTCCCCTGGCCGATGCCGGCGGTGCCAGCGCCCAGTTTCATCTGGGAGCGCTGTACTTCGAGGGACGCGGCGTGGACCGCAATTTGGGTGAAGCCAAGCGCTGGCTCCGCCGCGCGCTGGAACAGGGGCAGGAGCGGGCCCAGTTCCTGCTTGGGCGGGTCGAAGCTCAGATTTCCAGCGCAAATGGCTAATCCAGCCTCCACATCCCTGCCGCAATTCTGATCGACACTGACGCTCATGCGATGGGTATGGGCAAAGATTGTGGCCTTGGCCGGCGCCGGGCTCGCGGCGCTGGGGGCGGCCTCGGCCGCGCAGGGGCCGGCATTTGCGCAAGCCTATCTGCAGCGCCTGGGCGGCCATATCGACGAGGCGCGGCGGACCCTCGATGAGTTTAGCGGCGGTGCCGCGGCCCAGATTGTCGGAACCGGCCAGACACGCGAACGGCTGGTCGAGGCCTTTGCCGGGCGGTTGGCCGATCTGGAAGTCTCGCGGGCCGCGATCGAAAACGCCTCTCCCCTGTGGCAACCCATGGCACTGGCGCTTCAGGCTGACCGGGACATCATGTCGGCGACGGCCCATGGTTTTACGCCGGGCCTGCCCCTGGACAGTGCCGGGCTGGTCTATGCCCTGGCGGGCCTGGCGCTCGGTTGGGCGGCCTGGGAGTTGTGTCAGTGGCCGTTCAAGGAGAAGCTGCGCCAGCGCCGGAATAGCCGCAGCAGGAACAGGGCGCCGGACGGCGCCTAACCTGGCGGGATTCATTCCCGCGATGGCCTTGTGCGACAGGCTGACCTATATCGTGGGTCACGAAACGTTTTACGGGGGAGCCAGTGATGCGCGCGGCCTATTACAGTGAACTTGGTGCGGCCAACGATGTTCTGACGGTGGGCGAGCAGCCGACCCCGGAGCCCGGTCCCGGTGAGGTGCGGGTCCGGCTCGCGACCTCGGGGGTCAATCCTTCGGATGTGAAGGCGCGCATGCGTGGGCGCGGAGGTGCCATCCCGTTTCCGCTGATCTATCCGCAAAGCGACGGCGCCGGTGTCATCGACGCAGTCGGCGATGGCGTGGATTCCGGCCGGGTCGGCAAACAGGTCTGGTTGATGAACGGACAGTGGCTGCGTCCGTTCGGGACGGCGGCAGAATTTATCTGCACGGAGTCCAAGTATGTCATCGACCTGCCCGAATGCACCGATTTGGCCGAGGCGGCATGCTTCGGCATCCCGTTCCTTACGGCACACCGGGCGGTGATGTTCGACGGTGACGTGGCCGGCGAAACAATCCTGGTCCAGGGCGGCGCCGGTGCGGTCGGCCACCATGCGATCCAGGTCGCCAAGTATAACGGGGCCCGGGTCATCACCACCGTGAGTTCCGACGAGAAGGCGGAGTTCGTCCGTGGAGCCGGGGCGGATGAGGTCGTGAACTATCGCACCGAGGATCTGACGGCACGGATCCTAGACCTCACGGACGGCAAGGGTGTCGAGCGGATCGTCGAACTCAACCTTTCGGCCAACGCACCGACTTACGAGCAGATCCTGGCGCCGCGCGGCACCGCCATCGTCTATGGCACGGACGAGATGACAGCCAGAATTCCTGCCGGAGCCTTCATCGTCAAAGGCCCTAGTCTGAAATGGTTCATCGTCTATTCGATCACGGATGCCGAGCGCGACGAGGGTGTCGCGGCGCTGAACAAGATGCTTGCCGACGGCGCCCTGACCACCGTGGTCGCGGGACGCTTTCCATTGGAAGAGATCGCCGCGGCCCATGAAATGGTCGAGGCGGCCAAGCATATCGGCAATGTGGTGCTTGACATCGGCTGATCCATCGATGGTGTTGGGAGACGATCCCGCACCGTTTCAGAAATTGTCAGAACTATTTGAAAAATAGAAAAATATTTTTGTTTAACACCGGGTCCAGCTGGCCAGTGTAAAGTAGTTGGATTGATGCGGGTTTGTTGGTTAAACCGCCGACGGCACGTTTCTGTAAAATCTAAGAAACCCAATGAATATAATATTTTATGGGCTTTTCTTCATTTTGCCCTATGCAAAACGACTCGGGGTGGGTAACACTCCGAACCGAGCTGTGGGAGGCTTGCGATGCGATTGAACCTGGCACTGATCGGATTACCCCTTTTTCTTGGCGCCTGCGGGCTGCCGCCGACTCTTTCGGCGGCGTCGTGGGCTCTCGACGGAGTCAGTTACATCGTCTCGGGCAAGAGCGTCTCGGATCACGCCATTTCCGAAGTTGCCCAGAAGGACTGCGCATTGTTGCGTGTGGTCCAGGGGCGGGAGCTTTGTGACGAGTATGCCGACGATGGCGACAACCCGCAGATTATGGTTGCCGCCGCACCGTCTGGAGACAACTGGCAGTCGGGCGACGCTATCGAGACACCCGAGGATCCGTTCGTGGTTCCCGTCGAGGTCGCCGCGTTAGTCCAGGGTTTCGGCCCGGGGACCGTCGACGTGAATGAAACCGCGCCTGCTGCCGGGTTTGCAGCGGCACCGGCGAAGCTGCAGCCGGTTGCGGTCGATGTCGGCCGGTTTGTCGCCGCTGCGCCCAAGGCCCGCCCGGTATTCGTGAAACCCGAAATTCAAACGGTGGCATTTTGGGCGCCCGCACCGGCGATCGGCAGCGGACAGCGCGCTGTCTCCGTGGTCGGCAGCTTCCAGTCGATCTCAAACGCCTGGAAAGAGGCGGAACGCTTTGCAGAATTCGATGCCCAGGTGCGCTCGATGCGGATGGATGGCCAGACCTGGCACCGGGTCGTGGTCGATGCGCCTCTGACGACGGTACAGCGGATGGGGGTCCGGGACGCCTGGATTCTAACGATCTGCGATATCGACCGGTGGACACCGCCGTGCGGTCCGGGGACTGTTAGCAGCGCCGGTGTGATCGGTCCGCAGGTGGCTTCGGCCGATCAAACGATAAACTAATCGCGCGCTTCATGAGTTCGCCCGAATTTCGGGTAGAATGGGTTCATGAAGCGATCCCGATGCAAGATTTCGCACGGCGGGGTGGTCGGTGCGTTTCTCGCCGTACTGTTGCTGACTGACACCGCGCAAGCGATCGTCGCCCACGCCTCCCACCGCGCGTTCTATCAGATCACGATCGGCCGTGTGGACCCCAGTTCCAATATCGTTGATGCGCGCGGGCGCATGGTCGCCGAATGGCGCCGCGCCTGCGAAGGGTGGGAATCCAACCAGCGCCTGGTCGTCAGCATGGCGCCGGGCGAGGGCGATCCGATCAATTCCGAGGTCGTCCTGACCAGTTTCGAGGCCCTCGACGGGTCGCTGTACAGTTTCGATTCCGAGACTCGCGTGGCCGGAGAGACCGTTGAACAGGTCAAGGGCATGGCCGAACGGCCCGGGCCCGGACAGCCGGGCACCGCGACCTACCAGGTTCCGCGCGGTCTGTCCGTTGAATTGCCGGCAGATACCGTGTTTCCGTTCGAGCACACAATCGCCGTGCTTGAGGCCGCCGAGCGAGGCGATTTCCGCTCGTTCAACCACTATTTCGACGGTTCCCAGCCCGAAATTTCGCCGATGGCTGCGAATTCCCTCATCCTCGGCAAGGCACGGCCGGCGGTGGAGGGGGAGGGCCGTCGCTTCGGCGAAGTCAGCGACCACAAATGGTGGCCGGTTCGCCTAGCAATGTTTGGCGATAGCGGCACCAGCCAGCCGAACGAGGAACCGGAATTCGAGATGACCCAGGTCATCCAGGACAACGGTGTCGTGCGCCGGTTCGAGTTCGATTATGGAGAGTTCTCGCTGGTGGCGTCCCTGGTCAATCTGGAGGAAATCGCGCTGCCCGCCTGTAACTAGGCCTCAACGATCGGGACGGATCGCGCGGCCCTTGCCGATGGCGTCGCGCCCCAGTTTTCCGCGCACCTCGTCAATCACGTCTTCCACCCGCTTGCGCTGTTCGGCATCGGGATCCGCCAGGTCGAGCGGGTCCGCTTCTATGGGATCGGCGAAATTCGACAGACCCACACCGATCAGCCGAAAACCACTATCGGGAGGCGCTGCAGCCACCGCGCGTTCGAGCAGAGGTAGGGCGCCCCGGTAGAGGGTTTCTGCCAGCTGGGTCGGGTCCGGCAGGGCCTGAGACCGGGTCAGGGTCTTGAAGGCGGCGGTCTTGAGCTTGAGGGTAATGGTGCGCCCGGCCAGGTCACGTTTTTTCATTCGATCGGTGACCCGCTCGCAAAGGGGCCAGAGCCGGCGCAACAGCTCGTCCATGTCGGAGATGTCGCTGGCGAATGTGGTCTCGGCCGACAGGTTCTTTGGCAGGGAATGGGGCGTGACCTCGCGCATGTCCTCGCCGTGGCTGAAACGCGCCAGCCGGAATCCGATCGCGCCGTAGCGCGAGACGAGACGGACCTCGTCCTGGGTGCGAATGTGGCCGATGGTGCGCAGCCCATCTGCCGTCAGCTTGCGATGCAGTGCGGCTCCCACGCCCCAGATTCGTGTCACCGGAAGGTTTTCCAGGAAATCCAGGGCCTCGGCCTTGCCGATAACCGCAAATCCGCGCGGCTTGTCGAGATCGGAGGCGAGCTTGGCGAGGAACTTGTTGTAGCTGAGGCCGACCGAGGCGGTGACGCCGATTTCGCGCTCGACCCGGTTGACCAGTCGGATCAGGGAGGCCGCGGGCACGGCGTGATGCAGGCGTTCGGTCCCGGTCAGGTCGAGAAAGGCTTCATCGATCGACAATGGTTCGACCAGGGGGGTGATGTCCCGCATCATCTCGCGAATCTGGCGGCCGACGGCGGCGTACTTCTCCATGTCGGGCCTGATCACGGTCGCTTCCGGGCAGAGCTTCAGCGCCTTGAACATGGGCATCGCCGAGCGTACGCCCTTGATTCTAGCGATGTAGCAGGCCGCAGACACCACGCCCCGGCGGCCGCCACCGACGATGACGGGCTTGTCGCGCAGGGACGGGTCGTCGCGCTTCTCGACGCTGGCGTAGAACGCGTCGCAATCGATGTGAGCAATTGCCAGTGAACCGAGCTCCGGATGCGCCAGGATGCGCGGCGTCCCGCATGCCGGACAGCGTGTGGCATCGGCTCCGGTTTCGGTCGTGCAGTTGCGGCAGAGCGCGATCGCCGGGTTTCTGGTGGGCTCGGTCATTCCACGGCTCCCGCGCCGGGCCAGAGCCATGCAGCGCCCCGGACGCCGCCGGAATCACCGTGGACGGCAGGGAGGATGGGTGTTGCGATGGAATCCGAAAACGTATGGCTGTCGACAAGTGGCGGCAACCGGTCATACAGCCGCCCGATATTCGACAATCCGCCGCCGAGCACGATGATGTCCGGGTCGAGGATGTTGATGACCATGGCCAGGCCGCGGGCGATGCGGTCCTCGAGCCGCGCGAGCGCTGCCTCGGCGTCCCCGTCGCCTGCTTCCGCCGCCTCGACAATACTCGCTGCCGCCATTGGGCGGCCGGTCGTGTAGACAAAGTCTCGTTCGAATGCCGGCCCGCTGACGAAGGTCTCGATGCAACCGCGTTGGCCGCAATAACAGCTGCGGCCGGGATGTTCGTCCGCCGTCATCCAGGGCAGAGGCGTGTGTCCCCATTCCCCGGTGATGGCATTGCCACCAGTTATAAGTGCGCCATCGACCGCGATCCCACCGCCAACGCCGGTCCCGACGATAATGCCGAACACGACCCGTGCACCCTTGCCCGCACCGTCGGTCGCTTCGGAAATCGCAAAACAGTTCGCATCGTTGGCGACCCGGACAGGTCGGCCGAGTTGCCGTTCCAGATCGCGATCGAGAGGCTGTCCGATCAGCCAGGTCGAATTTGCATTCTTGACCAGGCCCGTGGCCGGGGAAACAGTTCCGGGAATACCGACTCCGATCGGTGTCCGAGCCTCGGGCATGAGGTCGATCTGTTCGATCACGTCGGCGATGGCGTGGAGTGTCTGGGCGTAGTCGCCACGCGGTGCCGGTATGCGCGCGCGCGCGACTTCATCGCCGGAATCGTCGAGCACGATTCCTTCAATCTTCGTTCCACCCAGATCGATCCCGATGCGCATGCCGACGCTTAGTTATGAACATTTGCGGTATTATTATCCAATTTCCGAGTTGAGTCCGCGCCCGGTCGGGGGACGGGGTGGCTGCGCAACTGCCTGCGGCCATTTGATCCGACCACATATGAAGACAAACCGAGGTCAGGCCGGGGATGGCAAAGACTGTACTCATTGTCGAGGACAATGAACTCAATATGAAACTATTCCACGATCTGTTGGAGGCGCAGGGTTATTAAACATTGCGCACCAAGGACGGGAAGGAAGCGTTGCAGCTGGCACGCGACCATCACCCGGATCTTGTGCTGATGGATATCCAATTGCCGGAAGTTTCGGGACTTGAGGTCATCAAGTGGATCAAGGAAGACGACACCCTGAAGCATATCCCGGTGATCGCCGTCACCGCCTTCGCCATGAAGGGTGACGAGGAAAAGATCCGGCAGGGCGGGTGCGAGGCCTATATCGCGAAGCCCATTTCAGTCTCGGACTTCCTGGAAACGGTGCAGAAGTTCATCGAATAGGAATTCGCCCCAGGCCCTAAAACACGAAAAGCCGTCCCTTGGGCGGCTTTTTCAGCTACGGACCCGGGTACACCGGGTCGGGCGGCCTGCTACTTCATCTTGTCTTCCTTGAACGTCACATGCTTGCGCACGACCGGGTCGTACTTGCGCATCTCAAGCTTCTCGGGCTTCTGCCGCGGGTTCTTTTTGGTGACGTAGTAATAGCCCGTGTCCGCCGTGCTGACGAGTTTTACGAGAATGGTAGCGGGTTTCGCCATGGCCTTTGTCCTGACGTATTGAATCTGGCCGGGAACATAGCGCCCACCCGTCGCAAGTCAAGCGGGGATGGTCCGGCAGATGATCGTTGGCGATGTATGCCGCGTGTCGTTAACGCCGTGCCACCGCAGTGTCGGCCTGCCGAAGCAATGACGCATATAGCCCGGTATTCGAAATGATTTCGCGTGCGACGGCGATATCCACATCGGGGGTGCCGCCATCCGACGGGCAAATCTGGCGCAGCCCGGCACGTTCCGCGGCGTCCCTGTTGCGGGTGGCACGCCAGGTCCCCAACTGTCCCGCCAGAGTGTTGGCGCCGCCGCGCACGGCGGGCACAAGAGCGTCGGCGGATTGGGTGTCTCCGCCGCCATGGGTGCAGATGGTCGGCAGCACGCCGAGATCGTGCAATTGATATCCCGACGGCGCCAGGAACCGGGACCAGGTAAGGGTGATCTCGCCATTGTTGGGCAGGCGCAGGACGGATTGAACCGTACCCTTGCCGAATGAGTTGGTGCCGATCACGACCGCGCGGCCGTGATCCTGCAGGGCTGCAGCGACGATTTCCGAGGCTGATGCCGACCCGCCATTGATCAGAACGACAATGGGACGCTGACCGGTCACGTCACCGGCCGAGGCTTCGAACGCCTGGCGGCTGCCCGGGTGACGGCCACGGGTCACAATGATGTTCCCGGAATCGAGAAAGATGTCGGCGATGTCGATGGACACGTCGAGACGCCCGCCGGGATTCGACCGGACATCAAGGACGAACCCGGATGGCGGTCCGGCGGGGCTGCGCATTTCCCGTCGCACCAGCCGTTCAAGCTGCTTTGCGGATTCCACGTTGAACCCGGTGAGGCGGATGATCGCGATGTTCTGCTCGCGCCTGATTTTCACCGTTTCAGGCACCACATGCCGGCGTGTGACCTGGACGCTGATGGGATTGGTTCCTCCGGGACGCCGAAGTGTGAAGGCAGCGGTCGTGTTGACCGGTCCACGCAGATGGTCGACCAGTTGCCGCTGGGTCCACCCGGCGATGGCCTTTCCTTCGACATGGGTGATCCTGTCTTCCGGCTTCACCCCGGCCTTCGCCGCGGGCCCGCGTTCGTTCACGTCGAGGATATGCGCGTCGTCCTGTTCCATGCGGATGGTCACGCCGATTCCGCCGAACCCGTCGCGATAGGCGCGCTTTTCGGATGCTGTTTCTGCGTCGTCGTAACGGGAAAACTTGTCGAGCGGCTGCACGACACCGTCAAAGACCGCCTTGAAAACGGTTTCGGCCCGTGCGTCGGCCAATACTGGTGAGGCATTGCGTGCCATCGCGATGGCGCTGACGGTGGCTTCGCTCCACGCTTCCGGATCGTCGCTTCGTGGCGAGCGAACCTGACCGACGGTGCGATCCTGATACTGCACCTCGATGGCGTTGTTGACGGACCGGATATCGATGTTGGAATCGATCTGGCGCAACCCGGACAGCCCGGCGAGGCTGAGTTTTCGCAGAGATACGGTTTCAATGTACCGGTCGCTGATGAAGCTGTAGCCGGTGCCGAACATTTCGCTGCTATAGCGGTTCGAATATTCGGCATCGCCCGGCGGCGCCATCTGGGCGCAAGCCGCGAGCACAAGCGCACCGGCAGCCAGCAGTGGGCGCCGTGTCGGATGAAATGCTCGGTTCCAGAACTTCATGGGAATCACATATCGCGCCTCATCCGCCCGGGTAAAGGGCAGATGTTTGGTTTGTGACATGTTAGCGAAAACTCGTTGCGAATGGTTAACGGCGGCGCCGGCGGCGCTTGTCGGGCCGTTTGCGCCCCGATCGGCCCTTGCGCCTGGGGGCTTTCCGGTGACGCGCGGCAGCCGCACCGCCGTCCATCAGGTCGAACAGGGCGGAACCCCGCAGGCCGTCGGCTTCCGCAACCCGCACCTCGGCATTGTCACCCAGCCGGTAGGTCCCGCCGCCGGGTCTTTCCAGGGTCTGGGACCGGCTGTCGAACCGCGGTCGTCCGCCCGGCAGCCTGGATGCGGGCACGAAACCCTCGGCGCCGTTTTCGTCCAGCGCGACAAACAGGCCGGCGCGGGTGACTCCGCGGATCGTCCCGGCGAAGCTCTGCCCCACGTGCCCGGCCAGGAATGCGGCGGTGTAGCGGTCGTTAGCATCCCGTTCGGCCAGCGTGGCCCGGCGTTCGGTTTTCGAGATGTGTTCGCCCAGTTCTTCGAACCGCTCGGCCTGGTCGGCCGACAATCCGTCATCGCCCAGCTTCAGGCCCCGGATCAGGGCCCGATGTACGAGCAGGTCGGCATATCGGCGGATGGGAGAAGTGAAGTGCGCGTAGTCGCGCAGACCGAGCCCGAAATGGCCAATATTGTCGGGACTGTATTCGGCCTGCATCTGGGCCCGTAGGACCAGTTCATGAAGTGTGCGTTCGAACGGCTCGCCCCGAACGCGCTCCAGAATCCGGTTGAAATCCGCCGGCCGGGAAGTGCCCGCGCGGACCAGTTTGATATCGAATCCCGCCAGCAACTCGCGCAGATCGTCCATCTTTGGAGGATCCGGTTCGTCGTGAACCCGGTACATGGCCGGCTGCCGCAGCCGCTGCAGTTCGCGCGCTGCGGCCACATTTGCCGCGATCATGAATTCCTCGATCAGCCGGTGACTGTCCAGGCGCTGCACGGGCACGATGTTCGCCACGGTCCCGTCATCGCCGAGGATCACCTTGCGTTCGGGCAGTTCCAGTTCCAGCGCTCCGCGTTTCTGCCGTCCCTCGCTCAGTGCGGCGAAAGCACCATATAGGTGTTCCAGATGGCCCGGCGCGACGGGATCGTGACCCTGGTCACGGGCCGCCTGGACCTCCTCGTAGGTGAGGCGGGCAACCGAACGCATGAGCGCGCGCCGGAACCGGTGGCGGCGCAATGTGCCATCGGCCTCGATCCACAGATCGGCGGCAAGACAGGCTCGGTCCTCGTCGGGACGCAGGGAACACAAACCGTTCGACAGGGCTTCCGGCAACATCGGCACGACCCGATCCGGGAAATAGACCGAGTTGCCGCGGCGGTGGGCCTCCCGGTCCAGCGCGCCGCCGGACCCCACATACGCGGCGACGTCAGCGATCGCGACGATGATGTGCCAGCCGTCCTGGTTTTCGGGGTCGGGCTGCGCATAGACCGCATCATCGAAATCATGTGCGTCGGCGCCGTCGATGGTGACCAGCGGGACGTCGCGCAAATCGGTGCGGGTCCCCAAAAACGGGGGTTGGGCAGATTCGGCTTCGGAGATCACGGCATCGGGGAAATGGTCAGGGATTCCGGCGCGTTGAATGGCTATCCGGCTGATCGCGCCAGGGGCGTCGCCGGCGCCGATATTCTCGACGATGCGCGCCTGGGACAGGCTTTGTCGCCGGGCAGGCAGCAATTCGATGACCACAAGATCGCCATCCGCGGCATCGGCGTTGCCGGTGGGCGCCACCGACATCTCGTCGCGCCGGCCGCGTTCGAGCGGCACGATGCGGCCCCCGTCGGGACCGACACGGAATTGCCCGATCGCCGTCTCGGCTTCGCTCTGCGCGCCCCGAAGGGGCTTGGCGGTATAACGATTGTCGCCGCGCGGCGACATCCTGGCGACGAAGCGGTCGCCGGGCCCCGGGGCCGCCATGCTGCGCGGGACCGGCAGAACCTCGATCTCGGGAAGAGGGCTGTCCGCGGCAAATTCGGCGGGCCGGACCCGCAGCTCACCTTCGTCGTCAATGCCGACGACCTCGAGGACGACGACCGGCGGCATTGCATCGGCAATCTGCCATCTGCGGCCCTGGACTCGCTCGATGCGCCCGCTGTCCTGGAGTTCGCGAAGCCGGTGCCGCAGCTCCGTGCGCTGTGCGCCCTTGATGGCAAAGGCGCGAGCGATTTCGCGGGTCGGCAAGGCCTCGTTGGAACTCTTGAGAAGTTCGACAATATCGTCGGCGTCCGGAAGGACGCCGGTTTCCGTCGCGTTGGGTCTGCGTTTTGCCAAGCGCGGCCGCTAATCTGCGCTGGGCGCAGTATCGGCCTTTTTGGCGCCCGGCTTTTTCTTGGCAGCGGTTTTTTTGGTCGTCTTCTTCTTCGCGGCGGTTTTTTTCTTGGCCGGCGCCTTCTTGGTCTTGGCCTTCGCGGCCTTGGCGGCGATCAGCTCGAGGGCCTGTTCGACACTCACGCTCTCCGGATCCATATCCTTGGGGATGGTCGCGTTGATCTTGCCGTGTTTCACGTACGGGCCGTAGCGGCCGTTATAGATCGCGATGGGCTTCTCATCATCGGGATGATTGCCAAGCTCCTTCAAGGGCGCCGCACGACCGCGCCGTCCTTTCCCTTTTTCGGCGAGCACGGTCACGGCCCGGTTCAGGCCCACCGTCAATACTTCGCGGGGTTCGGGAAGGGATGCGTAGACCGTGCCATGTTTCACATAGGGACCATAGCGGCCCAGACCCGCCTGGATCACCACGCCGTCTTCCGGGTGGGGGCCGATATCGCGCGGCAGCGCCAGCAGGCTGAGCGCTAGCGCAAGGTCGATCTCGTCCAGCGTGTAGCCGTCGGGGATCGAGGACCGTTTCGGCTTGGTTGCCTTCTTGCCTTCTCCCTCGGGCTCGCCGAGCTGCACGTAAAGCCCGTAGGGGCCCTTGCGGAGGGTGACGTCCTTGCCCGTTTCCGGGTCGAGCCCGAGCTCGCGCGGTCCGTTGGCAAGGTCCGCCGTTTCGTCGTCACCGCCATCGACGGCCAGCTTGCGGGTGTACTTGCACTCGGGATAGTTCGAGCAGCCGACAAAGGGGCCGTGTTTGCCGATTCGTAGGCCGAGCCGGCCCTCGCTGCAGGCGGGGCAGACACGGGCATCGGTGCCGTCCTCACGGGTCGGGAAGAAGTGTGGGCCCAGTTCCTCGTCCAGCGCGTCCAGCACGGAGCGTACGCGTAACTCTGCCGTGCCCTCGATGGCGGCCGAGAAGTCGCGCCAGAACTCCCGGAGCACGGCTTTCCAGTCGATGCGTCCGCCCGAGATATCATCGAGCTGCTCTTCCATTTGCGCGGTGAAGTCGTACTGGACGTAGCGTTCGAAGAAACTGCTCAGGAAACTGGTGACGAGGCGTCCCTGGTCTTCCGGCACGAACCGCTTGCGATCAAGCTGGACGTATTTGCGGTCCTGCAGCACCTGGATGATGGAGGCATAGGTCGACGGACGGCCGATCCCCAGCTCTTCCATGGATTTGACCAGGCTGGCTTCCGAGTAGCGCGGCGGCGGCTGGGTGAAGTGTTGGTCGGGCACCACTTCGCGGACGTTCGAGGCTTCGCCCTCTTCAAGCGGCGGCAGGCGCCGTTCGTCGTCGTTCTCGTTGTTTTCACCCTCACCGTTGGAGGGGTCGTCCCGGTCTTCGCGGTACAGCTTGAGGAAGCCGTCGAAGGCGATGGTCTGACCATTGGCACGCAGGGCGAGCTGGCCGTCGGCGGAGCGCAGGTCGACGGCCACCCGGTCGATCTGGGCCTCGGCCATCTCCGATGCGATGGTGCGTCGCCAGATCAGCTCGTAGAGCCGGAACAGATCACTGTCGAGTGCGGATTTCAGGCTCGCCGGGCGCCGGAACAGGTCTGTCGGCCGTACAGCTTCGTGCGCCTCCTGGGCGTTCTTCGCCCGGGTCCGGTAGACCCTAGGTTTTTCGGGAAGATAGTCGCCACCGAAATCCTGGTCGATCAGGTCACGGCTTGCCGCGATCGCATCCTGGCTCAGTGTCACGCTGTCGGTGCGCATATAGGTGATGAGGCCGACAGTCTCGCCGTCGATTTCGACACCCTCGTATAGGCGTTGGGCAACGCGCATTGTCTGGGACGCGCCGAAACCGAGCTTGCGCGAGGCTTCCTGCTGCAGTGTCGATGTTGTGAAAGGCGGCTGCGGGTTGCGCCGGGTCCGCTTTTTCTCGATCGAGCCGATTTTGAACGATGCCGCCTCGACATCGCTCTTCGCCGCGGTTGCCGCCGCCTCGTTCGCCAGGTCGAACCGCTCGAGCTTCCGGCCGTTCCGTTCGACGAGGCGTGCCTGGTACGGCGCGCCCTTGGTGCTGTCGAGGCCTACCTCGATGGTCCAGTACTCGCGCGGCTTAAAGGCCTCGATCTCGGCCTCGCGTTCGCAGATCAGCCGCAGGGCGACCGATTGCACGCGTCCGGCCGATCGCGATCCCGGCAATTTGCGCCACAGGACCGGCGACAGGTTGAAGCCGACGAGATAGTCGAGCGCGCGGCGTGCCAGATAGGCCTCGACCAGCTCGTCGTTCAGTCCACGCGGATGATTGAAGGCGTCCTGGACCGCACCCTTGGTGATTTCGTTGAAGACGACGCGTTTGACATCGATATCCTCGAGCAGGCCGCGCTCGCGCAGCATTTGTTCGATATGCCAGGAAATGGCCTCGCCCTCGCGGTCTGGGTCGGTGGCGAGGTAGAGGGTCTCGGCGCCGTCGAGGGCATCGACAATCGCCTTGATCTGCTTTTCCGAACGGTCATCCACCGCCCAGTCCATCTCGAAGTCTTCGTCCGGGCGTACCGATCCGTCTTTCGGTGGTAGGTCGCGGACGTGTCCATAGGATGCCAGCACGGTGTAGGCATCACCCAGATACTTGTTGATGGTTTTGGCCTTGGACGGCGATTCGACGACGACAACGTTCATGTAAGGGGGGTTTCGCTTAACCTTCAGTGAAACAGAAGGGACGCTCGCGCACGGTTAAATAATCGTCAACAGGCCGAAACGCGATTGCCCGGATGCCGTTCCAGGCGACCCGCCAACTCCAGTTCCAGGAGGATCGTCCGCACGACAGCGGCGGCTATTTGGCACCGCCGCACGATTTCGTCAACCGCGACGGGCTCCGGGCTGAGATAGGAAATCACCGCTTCGCGCTCTCCGGTACCGGTGATATCGAGCTCCAGAACAGCCTCTTGCGGGTGGTGATCGGGGGTGCGGGACACACTCGACGGCACGCCGATCATGGGGCGGACGACCTCGAAAACACCCTCGGCATTGCGGACCAGGGTCGCGCCTGCACGGATCAGCCGGTTGGCGCCGAACGCGCGTGGATCAAGCGGTGAGCCGGGGACAGTGAGGACGCTGCGGCCCTGTTCGCTGGCCATGCGCGCGGTGATCAGGGAGCCCGAACGCTGTGCGGCTTCGACCACGACGACGCAGAGGGACAAGCCCGAAACGATTCGGTTGCGCCGCGGGAAAAGCCGCGCCTGCGGTTTCAGGCCCGGCGGCATTTCGCTGACGATCGCGCCGGTTTGCCGGATCCGTTCATAAAGTTCGTCATTTCTGGGCGGATAGACGAACTCGACCCCGCCGGCCATCACGGCAATTGTCTGACCGTGTCCGGTCAGGGTTCCCTGGTGTGCAGCCGTGTCGATCCCGCGGGCAAGATCCGAGACCACCGCGATTTCGGGGTCGGTTCCCAGTTCGCACGCCAGCATCTCGGTGATCCGCCGTCCATTGGCTGATGCGTTTCGTGCGCCCACGATCGCGACACCGGTGCGATGGAGTGTCTCCGATTTGTCACGCAACGCGATGAGCGGGGGTGCGTCGTCGATGGCCGCGAGGCTGCGGGATAATCGGGTTCACCTAGTGTGATCGCGCGGCCATCCAGGTCCTGCAGACGCTCCAGCTCTCGTGTGGCTTCATCGACCTCATGGAGCCGGATACGGCGTTTGCCCGCACCACCGGCCATATCGGGAAGCGCAGCAAGTGCGTCGCTGGCGCTGCCGAAATGACCCATCAGTTCACGCCAGGTGACCGGTCCGACGGTCTCGGTCCGGATCAGGCGCAGGCGATGGCGCCGCTCGGTATCGGAAATCGGTTTGACCTTCACGGGTGCGAGGATGAACCCCGGCAACCCTGGGGGTCAACTTTCGGTGCCGGTCCGCTTCAGCTTGATCCGGGTTTCCTCGCCGCGTAGCAGACGGCGAATGTTTGCCGCATGGCGGATCCAGACCAGGATCGCCAGGAAGATTGCGATGCCGCCGACCTGCGGTTCACCCAGATACCAGCCATAGACGGGTGACAATGCGATGGAGACCAGGGCGGCGAGGGAGGAGTAGCGGAAGATCACGGCCACCGCGATCCATGTGGCAATGGTGGCGAGACCGGCCAGCGAGGCCAAGCCGAGGAGCACGCCAAGAGTTGTCGCCACGCCTTTGCCGCCACGGAACTTGAGCCAGACGGGGAACAGGTGTCCGACAACCACGGCGATCGCGGCAAAGAAGGTAACGTCGGGCCCGAAATAGAAGTAGAACACGAACACGGCGGCGTAGCCCTTGGCCGCATCGAACAGCAGCGTTGCCGCGGCCAGCTTCTTGCTGCCAGTGCGCAGCACATTGGTGGCGCCGATATTGCCCGAACCGATCTGCCGAAGATCGCCCTTGCCCGCCAGCCGGGCCAGGATCAGGCCGGAGGGAATGCTGCCAATTAGATAGGCCCCGATGATCGGCGGCAGGAAGACCTGCCAGCCATAGATCAGGTTCTTCCAGTCAGGGATCGAGAATGTCGCCTGGAAGATGCCCCAGTAGAATAGGATGGGACTGGCGCCTTCTTCGACCACGCTTGCCTCCGGCGTTGGGGTTAGTCGTCGGCAGTATAGATGGTTCGGCCGTCCACGACCGTCTGGATCACCTGACCTTGAACGAGGCGTCCGTCGAAGGGCGAGTTCTTGGACTTCGATGTGAACCGGTCCGGTTCGATCCGCGTCGGCCGGTCCGGATCGAACAGCACGAGATCGGCGGGTGCGCCTGCATAGAGCCGGCCGACGGGCAGGTCGAGCAGTTCGGCCGGCCGCACGGTGACCTTGGCCAAGGCGGCGGGCAGCTCCAGGTGGCCGTTGTGCACCAACTCAAGCGTCAGCGCGAGCAGGCTCTCCAGGCCGGCGGCCCCGAACTCGGCCAGCTCGAAAGGCAGGCGCTTAGCCTCCTGGTCCTGCGGGAAATGGTCCGATGCGATGCAATCGATCGTGCCGTCGGCCAGCCCGGCAACGATCGCCTGGCGGTCCTCTTCGCTGCGCAGGGGCGGCGAGAGCTTGGCGAATGTCCGGTATTCCCCGACCGCCAGCTCGTTGAGCGCGAAATAGGGCGGTGCCGTGTCGCAGGTCACGCGCAGGCCGTCCGCCTTAGCGGCGCGGATACGGTCCACCCCCTCGGCCGTCGAGACATGGGCGGCGTGGTAACGGCCACCGGTCATGCGTGCCAGCGCGATGTCGCGGTCGAGCATGATCGTCTCTGCCTCGCGCGGTATCCCGGGCAGGCCGAGCCGGGTCGCCAGCTCGCCTGACTGCATGACACCGCCATTGGCGAGCGCCGGTTCTTCGGCGTGCTGCACGACCAGGGCGTCGAACGCGAGCGCATACTTCAAGGCTCGCGAAAGCGTCTTGGCATTGGCAACGGCATTGCGGCCGTTGGTGAAGGCCACTGCGCCGGCCTGCTTCATCAGTCCCATTTCGACGATCTCGTCGCTTCCTGCCCCGCGTGTGACCGAGCCGTAGGCAAAGACCTTGACCAGTTTCACATCACGGGCCCGGCGGGCCACGAATTCGAGCACCGAGGCGTCGTCAATCACCGGGTCGGTGTCCGGAAGGGTGACCACGGCGGTAACGCCGCCGGCGGCGGCTGCCCGGCTGCCGCTTTCGATGTCTTCCTTGTGCTCCGAGCCCGGTTCGCAGAAATCCACCCGCATGTCGACGAGACCGGGCGCCAGGACGGCGCCATCGCAATCGGCGATCACGGCATCGGCGGGTTGCCCGCCGTTGAAGATGCCGGGTCCGATTGCAGCGATCCGCGTGCCGTCCACCAGTACGCCGCCGGATTCGCTGGCGGGCGTATCGAGTCCGGACGCCGGGTCGACAACCCGGGCGTTGATATAGGCGACCTTGCCACTCATTTTGCGGTCACGAACCTTTCGCGGGTCAACACATCCAGGCAAGCCATCCGGACGGCGACCCCCATTTCGACCTGCTCGCGGATCAGCGACCGGTCGATATCGTCGGCGACATCGGAATCGATCTCGACCCCGCGGTTCATCGGCCCCGGATGCATGATCAGCGCGTCGGGTTTGGCGTGCTGCAGCTTGTTGTAGTCGAGGCCGTAAAACTCGAAATACTCGTGTACGGACGGGACGAACGAGCCCTCCATGCGTTCGCGCTGAAGGCGGAGCATCATGACGATGTCGCAATCCTCCAGCCCAGCGCGCATGTCGTGGAAGACCTCGACCCCGAGCCGCTCCATCGAGGAGGGCACCAGGGTGGGCGGAGCGATGACCCGGACGCGCGCGCCCATGGTTTGCAGCAGGTAGATGTTCGACCGCGCGACCCGGCTGTGGGCGACGTCACCGCACAGGGCGACCAGCAGGCCTTGCAGGTAGCCCTTGCGCCGCCGGATCGTCAGCGCATCCAGCAATGCCTGTGTCGGGTGCTCGTGGCTGCCGTCGCCGCCGTTGATGACCGCGCAGTTGACCTTCTCCGACAGCAGGGCCACGGCCCCGGCGTTGGAATGGCGGACCACCAGAGCGTCGGCATGCATGGCGTTCAGGGTCATCGCGGTATCGACGATGGTCTCGCCCTTCTTGATCGAGGAGTTCGCGACCGAGATGTTGATGACATCGGCACCCAGCCGCATGCCGGCCAGCTCGAAACTGGTCCGGGTGCGCGTCGACTCCTCGAAGAACAGGTTGATCAGAATCTTGTCGCGCATCAGGTCGTATTTGGGGCCGCGGGCGCGATTGTGTTCGGCGTATTTATCGGACAGGTCGAGCAGATATGTGATCTCGTCCGGGGAGAGATCCTGGATGCCCAAAAGATGACGATGTGGAAACCGGAATTCCGCTGGCTGAGTTTGAGCGGAGAGGCCTGTCGGGGCGGCAGTCATTAAAGCGGGAATATAGGGACGAGACTCACGGAATTGCAAGGCGTTGTTGCGCGGGCGCCGCAGAAGGCGGTGGATATGTGGCGGTGCAACCGGCGCTCTGCTAGAAGGCAAGGGCGGAACCGGGCTGCCAAGGAGTTGCTGGGCAATGAAAGCGGTTATACTGGCGGGCGGGCGCGGTACGCGCCTGGCCGAGGAGACCGAGTTGCGGCCCAAGCCGATGATCGAGATCGGCGGGCGGCCGATTCTCTGGCACATCATGAAGCTCTACGGCCATCACGGGATCACCGATTTCGTGATTTGCCTCGGCTACAAGGGCTACATGATCAAGGAGTATTTCGCGAACTACGTGCTCCATTCCGCCGATGTAACGATCGATCTGGCCCGGAACGATATCTGTTACCACAACACCGCTGCCGAGCCATGGTCCGTCACCCTGGTCGACACCGGCGACGATACACAGACAGGTGGGCGCGTCAGGCGTGTCGCGGATCATCTGGACGGTGAGAGCTTCTGCCTCACATATGGAGACGGGGTATCGGACGTAGATATCGCCGCCAGCATCGCGTTCCACCAGGCGCAAGGTGCGCGTTGCACCATGACGGCAGTACAGCCGCCGGGCCGTTTTGGCGCTGCGGAGATCGAAGGCGACCGGGTGAGCCGCTTCGTGGAAAAACCCCGCGGTGACGGTGGCACCATCAATGGCGGCTTTTTTGTCTGCGAACCGAGCGTGATGCAACTGATCGCAGGTGACGCGACCCTATGGGAACAGGAGCCGCTCAACGACATGGCGGCGGCCGGAGAGCTTGCGGCCTGGCGCCATGAGGGATTTTGGCAACCGATGGACACGTTGCGCGAAAAGAAATCTCTCGAATCCCTTTGGGACGCAGGCGAAGCGCCCTGGAAGGTCTGGGATTGATTCCCGCGGCCGGTGACGTATCTCCATTTAAGGGAGACACCGTATGGAACTGAACGCCGATTTCTCCGAACGCGCCGTCATCGACACGCTGGGCCTCGCCTGGCTTCCCTCTCCGCTCCCAGGAGTTGACCGGCGCATGCTCGATCGGGTGGGCGATGAGGTGGCTCGCGCCACGCACCGTTCAGCGAGAAGGGCTGCACGATCTACGTGAGGCTCGGCCATCTGGCCGAGATCCGTGGCCCGGAGCTCGAGGCCTAGTTCCCGAATTCGGTGAAGTAGCGATCTATCAGCGCTTCGACCTGGTCGAGCTGGCGTCCGAGAAAGGCGCCGGGGATGTTGACTGGCGCGTTGGCGAACGCAGCCTTGATCCGTATCGCTAGCCGTCGCAGGGGCGGCACCCGCGCGAAGATGGTCTCACGGTTATGGGGAACGATGCAGATGAGGCGGACGAGATAGGTTCGCTTCGGCTCAATCCGCTCGATCTCGGACCATTCGATCCAGCCGACTGCGAACATCGAGGCGTTGTCGAACATTCCGTCCCGGTTCACCACGATGACCGGGGTGCGCACGATCAGGCGCCAGGTTGCATAGACCCCGGTGATGGCGAACACGATGATGGCGGCGATACCGATCAGGCGGGCGTTTGTATCGGGGTTGATGGCGAAGACATATCCCGCGCCGACGAACATGAGCGAACCCAGCACGTTGCTGAGTGTCTTCCAAATGGCGGGATAGACGATGACTTCGGGGAATTCGTCGGTCTTGCGGCTCATGCGACGGGCTCACCGAACTGCTTGTGATAGCGCACCAGCAGATGGAACAGGTCCTCGCGGGTGATATCCAGCCGCCACGTGTATAACTTGATCACCTGGGGCGCGAACACGGAATCGAACCTGATCAGGATGCGGCGAAGCGGATGCATCCGGGCCAGCACGGCAGGCTTGTCGGTGACGGTCAGGGAGACGACTTGCTTGCGTTCTACTGCCCGGATGCCGCGTATCTCGCTCCACGCAATCGCACCCATGCTGCAGCGGTCTGACGGATCGGCGATCCCGGTGGCGTCAATGCGCAGGCGCGGTTGGCCATACAGGCGGGCATGAAGGCTGAGCAGCATCCAGACGGCGCTGACGAGCCCGCCGACGCCACAGATGAGCAGGGGCAGCAGTGCGGCCGATTGAAACGTTGTGCCGGTCAGGATTCGCAGCACCACCCAGAATGCACCGCCGGTCATGAAGCACATGATTCCCATCAGGATCGCAAACTTCGCGCCCGACGGGCCGATCAGAACCGCGGGGAAATCGGTGTCGCCAGCGTCCATCAGACGTTCCGCAGGAAGTCGAGGAAGTTCTGCAGGATGATCGAGGCGGCTATCTTGTCGATCACCTCGCCGCGGCGCTTGCGGTTCATGTCGACCTGCTCGATCAGCACGCGCTCGGCCTCCGCCGTCGTCAGGCGTTCGTCCCAGAAGGTGATCGGAAGATCGACCTTGCCCGCCATGTTGTTCCCGAATGCCCGGGTCGACTGGGCGCGCGGTCCTTCGGATCCGTCCATGTTGCGGGGTAGGCCGAGGACCAGGCCGCCAACCTCCTTCTCGGCGATCAGCGCCAGCAGCTTCTCCGCATCGGCGGAGAACTTGGTGCGGCGGAGCGTCTCGAGTGGTGAGGAGACCGAGAGCATGGAATCCGAAACGGCCAGGCCGATGGTCTTGGTGCCCAGGTCGAAGCCGAGCAACCGCGTGCGCGGCGCAAGGGCGGCCTTGATCTCCGAGGGTTCGACAATCGCCATGGCAGATGTTTAGGCGCGCGCGCCGCCGGCTGTCCATATTCACGTGCGGAGATTGTAGGAAAATCGCGAGAGTGATAGCTTCCGCGCCGTTTCCGAACCAATTGATACATCCGGCCATGGCCCTAGATACCGACACCGTACGGCGCATAGCGCGGCTCGCCCGAATCCACGTCGACGACGCTGACCTGGCGCCGCTCGCGGACGAGCTCAACAACATTCTCGGCTGGATCGAGCAGCTGGAAGAAGTCGACACGGATGGTGTCGAGCCCATGACCAGCGCGGTCGAGATGGTGCAGCGGCTTCGCGCCGACGCCGTGAATGACGGCGACCTGCAGGAAGCGGTGTTGTCCAACGCACCCGAACCAAATGACGGGTTCTACACCGTGCCCAAGGTGGTCGAGTGATGGCTGCGCTGACCGATCTGACCATCGCCGAAGCGGGCGCGGGACTGGCAAGCGGCGAGTTCACCGCGCGCGAACTGACCGACGCCTATCTCTCGGCGATGGAAGGTGCGCGCGACCTCAATGCCTATATCGCGGAAACGCCCGAGCAGGCCAGGTCCATGGCCGATGCCTCGGACGCCAGGCGCGCGAAGGGCGCGGCGGCGGGACCGCTCGACGGCATCCCGCTCGCCATCAAGGACCTGTTCTGCACCGAAGGCGTGCTGTCGAGCGCGGGCAGCCATATCCTTGAGGGTTTCGCGCCACCCTATGAATCGACCGTCACTCAACAGCTCTGGGACGCCGGTGCGGTGATGCTCGGCAAGGTCAACATGGACGAGTTCGCCATGGGCTCGGCGAACGTCACAAGCCACTACGGTCCCACGCTCAATCCGTGGAAGGCCGCTTCGGGCGACGCGGCGGGCAGGGACCTGGTGCCGGGCGGCTCGTCGGGCGGCTCTGCCTCGGCGGTGGCCGCGCGCATTGCGGCGGGTGCCACGGGCACCGACACGGGCGGGTCGATCCGCCAGCCCGGCGCGTTCTGCGGCATTGTTGGCATGAAGCCGACCTACGGCCGGTGTTCGCGCTGGGGGATCATCGCCTTCGCCAGTTCGCTGGATCAGGCCGGCCCGCTGACCCACACGGTGCAGGATGCCGCGCTCATGCTCGGCGCCATGGCCGGGTTTGACCCGAAGGATTCGACCAGCGTCGATCTTCCCGTGCCCGATTACACCGCAGCCATGACAGGCGACATTCGCGGGTTGCGCGTCGGCGTGCCGGCGGAATACCGGATGGACGGAACACCGGCGGAAATCGAGACGCTGTGGCAGACCGGTATCGACAGGCTGCGCGATGCGGGCGCCGAGATCGTCGATATCTCGCTGCCCCACACGAAATACGCCCTGCCGGCCTATTACATCGTCGCCCCGGCCGAGGCCTCGTCGAACCTGGCCCGCTATGACGGCGTGCGCTACGGCCTCAGGGTCGAGGGCGAGAATCTGATCGACACATATGAACGCACCCGGGCGGAAGGCTTCGGGGACGAGGTGCAGCGCCGGGTGATGATCGGCACCTATGTCCTGTCAGCGGGCTATTACGATGCCTATTACCTGAAGGCGCAGCGGGTGCGCACGCGCATCGCGGATGACTTCCGCGCGGCCTGGGATAGCTGCGATGTCATCCTGACGCCAACGACGCCGTCTGCCGCGTTTGCCATTGGCGAGAAGATGGACGACCCGATCGCCATGTACCTGAACGACATCTTCACAGTCCCGGCCTCCATGGCGGGTCTGCCCGCGATCTCGGTCCCGGCGGGCCTGTCGGGCGACGGGTTGCCGCTCGGCCTGCATCTGATCGCGCCGGCCTTCGGCGAGGAGACCCTGTTCCGTGCCGCCGGCGTGCTGGAAGATGCCGACGGTTTCGATGCACGGCCGTAAGGTAGACTGGATACCGATATGAGCGACGCGACCGACACATCCCAAGACGCCGTACCCGGCCATCTGGCCGGGCACATCACTTCTCGCGTGGGGCACAATTCCGGCGACCTGATCGAGGGTGAGACTGGCCCGTGGGAGGTTATCATCGGGCTCGAGGTCCACGCCCAGGTGGTCTCGGAATCGAAGCTGTTCTCGGGCGCCTCGACCGAATTCGGCGGTGAGCCCAACAGCCATGTCAGCCTGGTCGATGCGGCCATGCCCGGCATGCTGCCGGTGCTCAACATCGAGGCCGTGCGCCAGGCCGTGCGCACCGGGTTGGGCTTGGAGGCCGCGATCAACCTGCGCTCTGTCTTCGACCGCAAGAACTACTTCTATCCCGATCTGCCCCAGGGCTATCAGATCAGCCAGTTCTCCGACCCGATCGTGGGCGAGGGGCGGGTGACGGTCGATTTGGAGGACCGCGAGAGCTTCGAGGTCGGCATCGTGCGCATCCATCTGGAGCAGGATGCGGGCAAGTCGGTGCACGATCGCCTGCCGGACCGGACCTACATCGATCTGAACCGTTCGGGTGTGGCGCTGATGGAGATCGTCTCCAAGCCCGATATCCGGTCCGGCGCCGAGGCGGCGGCCTATCTCGCCAAGCTGCGCTCGATATTGCGCTATCTGGGTACGTGTGACGGCAACATGCAGGAAGGCTCCATGCGCGCCGACGTGAACGTGTCGGTGCGCCGGCCGGGGGACGAACTGGGCACGCGCTGCGAGATCAAGAACGTGAATTCCATTCGCTTCGTGCGTCAGGCCGTCGATTATGAGGCCCGCCGCCAGATCGAGATCCTGGAGGAAGGTGGCGCAATCGATCAGGAGACCCGCCTGTTCGACGCCGATCGGGGCGAGACCCGGTCCATGCGGTCGAAGGAAGAGGCCCACGACTATCGCTATTTCCCTGACCCCGACCTGCTGCCGGTGGAGCTGGACCAGGCCTTCGTGGACGAAATCAAGGCGAGCCTGCCCGAGCTGCCCGACGCCAAGGCGGCCCGGTTCGCCGCCGAGTTTGGCCTCGGCGAGTACGATGCCGGACTGCTGGTCGCCGAACGCGAGACGGCGGAATTCTACGAGGCGGTCGTAGATGCCGACGGCGCCGGGCGCGACCCGAAGACCGCGGCCAACTGGATCACGGGTGATTTCTTCCGCCGGCTCAACGCCGACGATTTGGAGATCGCGGACAGCCCGGTCAGCGCCGAGCAGCTCGGCGGACTCATCGATCTGATTGCCGACGGCACCATCTCGGGCAAGATCGCCAAGGACGTGTTCGATGAGATGTTCGACAATGGCAAGGACGCCGGCGACATCGTCGAGCAAAAGGGGCTGAAGCAGATTTCCGACAGTGGCGAGATTGCCGCCATCGTCGACCAGATCATCGCCGACAATCCCGATCAGGCCGACGAGTACCGCTCGGGCAACACCAAGGTCGCGGGCTGGTTCACGGGCCAGGTGATGAAGGCGACCCAGGGCAAGGCCAACCCGCAGATGGTTAACCAGCTGCTGCAGGAAAAGCTCGGCGGATAACCGGCAGGACGGTTGCTGAGCGCGACAAATGGCCACCGTTCTTCCCATCGTCCTGCCCATCTTCGGCCTGATCGCGCTCGGCGTGATCGGCGGGCGATCGAAGTTTTTTCCCGAACGCGCGGTCGACGGTCTCAACAATTTCGTCCTGTATGTCGCGGTGCCGGCGCTGCTGTTCCGCACCATCGTGCGATCGGCGCCGCTCGAGACCCTCAATTTCGACGTGGCCTACGCCTATTACCTGGGCTCCTTCGCCCTTTTGGGCGCGGCCATGGTGTTCGGGCGCGGCGTGTTCGGCCTGCGCGGCGGCGAGCAGGCCTCCTTCGCCATGGGTTGCATGTTCGCCAACACGTCGCTTCTGGGGATCCCGCTGGTGTTTGCGGCCTTCGGCGAGGCGGGCCTGGTGCCACTGATGGTGATCATCACCTTCCACTCGCTGGTCTTCGCCACCCTGTTCTTCGTGCTCCACGATTTAGACCAGACCGGCGCCATCGGATGGACCGCAACCCTGCGGATGATCGGGCGCATGATCGTCACCAACCCGGTGATCATCGCCATTGCCGCGGGTCTCGTCTGGTCGGCACTGCGGCTCGGGATGCCGGGATTTGTCGCCGTCATCATCGACATGCTGGCCGAGGCGACCATACCAACCGCGCTGTTCGCGCTGGGCGCCGTGCTGGCCGGGTTCAAGGTGGCGGGCAACGTCAACCACGCGTTCACTATGGCCGCGGTCAAGCTGGTGATCCACCCGCTGATCGTTTTCGCCCTGGCGCGCTACGTCTTCACCCTGACGGAGCTGGAGGTCGCGGTGGTGACGATCACGGCCGCATTGCCCGGTGGCCTGATGGTGTTCCTGATCGCTCAGTCCTATGGCGTCTACGTGGCCCGCGCGGCCTCGTCCCTGGTCATCGGCACCGCTGGCGGGCTGCTGACCCTGTCGGCGCTTCTGGCTTGGTTCACCTAAGACCCCTTGACCCCACGCATAAGTTACCCATGTATACTTCCATTCGGTACCGTATGGTGGTTTATCTGACTGCCTCGCCTCTGGTAAAGCCAAAGGATTGAAGGGAACAGGGACATGATCGGTGTGATCGGAGCGACAGGCTCCACCGGCCGCGCGCTCGTCGCGGCACTCAAGGAAAAGGGCGCGGACTTCCGCTGCCTCGTGCGTGACACGGCCGCCGCGGCGGAGAAGCTGGGCGGCGATGTGGAAATGGTGCAGGCGGATCTCGCCGATGCGGCCAGCCTCGAGGCCGGGCTCCAGGGCTGCGACAAGCTGTTTCTGCTGTCGGGCCACAGCCCGGTGATGGTCGAGCAGCAGATGAATGCGGTGAACGCGGCCAAGGCGGCCGGCGTCGGCCACATCGTCAAGCTGTCCGGCGGCTCCTTCATCACCAAGGAGGCTTCGCCCGCGATGATCGGCCGAGGCCACTGGGAACTGGAAGAGGCGATCAAGGCGAGCGGCCTGGAATGGACGATGCTGCGGCCGGGCTTCTTCATGCAGAACTTCCTGAACATGGCCGAGATGATCAAGGGCATGGGCAAGGTGATGATGCCGCTGCCCGCTGACGTGCCGCTGGGCATGATCGATGTGCGCGACACGGCCGACGTTGCCGCGAACGTCCTGACATCGGACGGACATGCCGGCCAGACCTATGAGCTGTCGGGTCCGAATGTCGTCCCGGCCGAGGCCGTGGCGGCGATCGGCGAGGCGATCGGCAAGGAAATCGCCTTTGTCACCGTGCCTATGGAGGGCGCTGTCGGCGCCATGAAGGAACGCGGCATGCCCGACTGGCTGGTCGATCACCAGTCGACCCTGATGGGCATGGCGGCAAACGGTGAGATGGTCAGCTATGGCAATGACCTGATTGCAGAGCTTTCCGGCCACGCGCCGCGCACGCCGGCGGATTTCGCGCGAGACTTTGCGGGTGCGTTCCAGGGCTAGGACGCTGTCCCGACTGAACGCGTTCGTTTTTGTCTCAGTTTGTGAGGCGGTGCCGGGAACAGTGCTGACGCCGTCCATTCCCCGCGGATTCATCGGGGCAAAGGGGAACAAACGACATGAAGACAAGAATCACCGAGCTGTTTGGCATCGAGCATCCGATCATCCAGGGCGGCATGCACTATGTGGGCTTCGCGGAGCTCGCCGCGGCTGTCTCGAACGCCGGCGGGCTGGGCGTCATCACCGGGCTCACCCAGAAGTCGCCGGCAGACCTGGCCAACGAGATCGCCCGCTGCCGCGATATGACCGACAAGCCCTTCGGCGTGAACCTGACCTTCCTGCCGATCCTCAAGGCCCCGGACTATCCAGGATATGTGCAGGCCATCATCGATGGCGGCGTGAAGGTAGTCGAGACCGCGGGCAACAACCCGGTCGAGTGGCTCCCGATGCTGAAGGACAACGGGATCACGGTGATCCACAAATGCACCAATGTGCGCCACTCCATCAAGGCACAGGAGATTGGGTGTGACGCCGTCTCCGTCGACGGTTTCGAATGTGGCGGTCATCCGGGTGAAGACGACATCCCCAATATGATCCTACTGCCACGGGCGGCAGACGAACTGGAGATTCCGTTCGTCGCGTCGGGAGGCATGGCCGATGCGCGCTCGCTGGTGGCGTCGCTTGCCATGGGGGCCGACGGCATGAACATGGGTACGCGGTTCATCGCCACGAAGGAAGCGCCGGTTCATGACAATGTGAAGGCGGCGATCGTGGCGGCAAGCGAGCTGGACACGCGCCTGGTGATGCGCCCCCTGCGCAACACCGAACGGGTGCTGACCAACGACGCCGTCGAGCTGATCCTCGAGAAGGAACGCGAGAGCGGCGCCCACATCAAGTTCGAGGATATCGAGAAGGAAGTGGCGGGTGTCTACCCGAAGGTGATGATCGACGGAGACATGAACGCCGGTGCGTGGTCCTGCGGCATGGTGGCCGGCCTGATCGACGACATCCCGACCTGCCAGGAGCTGATCGACCGCATCATGGGCGATGCGGAGGCGCTGATCCGTCAGCGCCTGGAGGGATTTGTGGCCGCGTGAAGCGGCAAAATCTCCCTTCGGGGCCTTGAACCCCGGGCCGGAATGCGGGACAGGTATGGCCTACCGGCGAATGCGCCGGGATCAGACACAGAGCCAACCGATACTCCTGGGAACAAGGCCATGACCAACGCTTATCCGAACACCGAACTCCACATTGACGGCAAGTGGCAGCCCGCCGCAGACGGCGAGACCATCGACGTGATCAACCCGGCGACGGGCGATCCGATCGGCAATGTGGCGCACGCACGCATTGCGGATCTGGATGTTGCACTGGAAGCGGCCGAGAAGGGATTCCGCGAGTGGAAACAGGTCTCGGCCTTCGACCGCTACAAGCTGATGCGCAAGGCCGCCGACCTGGTGCGCGAGCGCGCCGACGAGATCGGCACCGTGATGACCATGGAACAGGGCAAACCTCTGGGCGAGGCGAAGATCGAGACCCTGTTCGGCGCCGACATCATCGACTGGTTCGCCGAGGAAGCCCGGCGCGCCTATGGCAGCGTGATTCCCGCGCGCATGGGCGGCGTGACCCAGTTGATCGTCAAGGAACCAGTCGGACCGGTGGCGGCATTCACGCCCTGGAACTTCCCGATCAACCAGGCGGTACGGAAGGTCTCCGGCGCGGTCGCCGCAGGCTGCTCCATAATCCTGAAGGGACCGGAGGAAACCCCGGCGAGCTGTGCCGCACTGGCGCGCTGCTTCGTCGATGCGGGTCTGCCTGACGGCGTCGTCAATCTGGTCTACGGCATCCCGGCCGAGATCTCCGAATATCTCATTCCCCACCGCACGATCCGCAAGATCACCTTCACCGGCTCGACCGCGGTTGGCAAGCAGCTCGCCGCCATGGCGGGCGAGCACATGAAGCGGGTGACGATGGAGCTGGGCGGTCACTCGCCGGCGATCGTGTTCGAGGATGCGGATGTCGAGGTGGCACTCAAGGTGCTCACCGCCAACAAGTTCCGCAATGCCGGCCAGGTCTGCGTGTCGCCGACACGTTTCCTGGTCCACGAGAAGCACTATGGCCGCTTCGTGGAGGGTTTCACCGAGATGGCCTCGACGCTGCCTGTCGGCGATGGGCTGGAGCCGGACACCAAGATGGGCCCGCTGGCCCATGATCGCCGGGTCGACGCGATCGAGGGCTTCGTGAGCGATGCCGTCAGCAAGGGTGCGACTGTCCACACCGGTGGCGGGCGCAAGGGCAACAAGGGCTACTTCTTCGAGCCGACGGTCCTGACCGACGTGCCGATGGATGCCCGCATCATGAACGAGGAGCCGTTCGGCCCCGTCGCGCCGATCATGCCGTTCACGGATTTCGACGAAGTCGTGGAAGAGGCGAACCGGCTAGATTACGGCCTGGCCGCCTATGCCTACACCAAGTCCGCCAAGACGGTAGACGCCATCGGCGCGGCCTTCGAAAGCGGCATGGTCTCGATAAACCATCACGGGCTCGGCCTGATCGAGACCCATTTCGGCGGGGTCAAGGATTCGGGCTACGGCTCCGAGGGCGGGTCCGAGGCCATCGAGGCCTATCTCAACCACAAGCTGATCACCCAGACCGGGCTCTAGGCCCGGCCGGCAGAGGGAGGGTTCGATGCTGAATGCGGCCGTGGTCGGGCTTGGCTGGTGGGGCAAGCAGATCGTCACCAGCCTCGCCGACAGCGAGACTATCGCCGTTAAACGCGGTGTCGAAATCGACCTCGACGGCGTGCGCGACTTCGCTGCGCTTCACGGCCTGGTCGTCGGCGACAGTTACGAGGACGTGCTCGCGGATGACGGGATCGATGCCGTCATCCTGGTCACGCCCCACGCGTTGCACGAGGAACAGGTTCTCGCCGCCGCCGCGGCGGGCAAGCAGATCTTCTGCGAAAAGCCGTTCTCCCTGTCCGCGGATTCGGCGAAGCAGATGTTGGAGGCCTGCGACAAGGCGGGCCTCGGGGCCATCGGCATCGGCCACGAACGGCGTTTCGAGCCGGCACTGGAACAGTTGAAGACCCATCTGGATGGCGGTGACTTCGGGACCCTCATCCATATCGAGTGCAACTGGTCCCACAACAACTTTACCAAGGCGGTGGCGTCGGGCTGGCGCAAGGATGCCAAGCAGGCGCCGCTCGGCACGCTGACCGCCCTGGGTGTGCACATCACCGATTATTTTCAGTCGATGGCCGGGCCGGTCGCGCGGCTGCGGGCGACGACGGCGGACCGGTCGGCCAAGTTTCCCGGCGACGACATGGTGGCCGTGCAGTTCACGTTCGAAAGCGGTGTCACGGGCTATATGTGCAATATCGCGTCGACCCCGTTTCACAGCTCCATCAAGGTCTTCGGAGACAATGGCTGGGGTGAGGCGCGGGAGAATTCGAACGTCGACATTCCCGAACCCGCCACGCTCACCACGCGCTGGCTTGACGAGGAACTCACGATCCAGACCTTCCAGGCCCAGAACGTGGTGCGCGACAATCTGGATCAGTGGGCCAATGCCGTCCTGGGCCAAGGGGAATATCGTTTCACCCGCGATCAGCTGCTGCACAATGTGGAAATCCTGCAGGCGATCGTGCATTCGGCGGAGACCGGCGAGGAGGTTGCGGTCCGTTGAATGCCTGACGCGGGGCCGGCCCCGGTTGCCGCGCGCGAAGCCGCCTAGTTACTCCCTTCGAAGCAACTCTATTCGACGGGACCGATCCAGATGATACATGCCTATTCCGCCCCGACCCCCAACGGGCACAAGCTGCACATCATGCACGAGGAGTGCGGGCTCGATTATGAGCTGCACCGCATCAACTTCGGCGATGGCGACCAATTCAAGCCCGAATTCCTGAAGATCAGCCCTAACAACAAAATTCCGGCAATTGTCGATGAGGAGGAGCCGACCGGTGCACCGGTCAGTGTCTTCGAGTCCGGTGCCATACTGATTTATCTGGCCGACAAGACGGGGCAGTTCATCCCTGATGCGGCCGCCGATCCGCTCGGCCGGCTAGCCGTTATGGAGTGGCTCATGTGGCAGATGGGCGGTGTCGGTCCGATGCTTGGACAGAACGGCAAATTTCGCAACTTTGCGCCGGAGAAGGTGTCCTGTGGCATCAAGCGCTACGCCGAGGAAATGGACCGGCTCTACAATGTTGCCGACCGCCGCCTGGCCGAGACCCGTTACCTAGCGGGCGACGAATACACGATCGCCGACATCGCCAACTATGGCTGGTTGCGCACCCATGAGTTTCAGGGGCAGAGTCTCGACGGGCTGGTCAATGTGAAGCGCTGGCTCGACGAGATCCGGGGCCGCCCGGCCGTGCAGCGCGGCGTTGCGGTGTTCGACTGAAGACAAACCGGAGGAAAGACATGATCCGCGCCTACAGCTGGCCGACGCCAAACGGACACAAGGTCCACATCATGCTTGTCGAGTGCGAGCTGGAGCACGAGATCATTCCGGTGAATATCGGCGAGGGCGATCAGTTCGAGCCCGATTTCCTGGCCATCAGCCCCAACAACCGCATTCCCGCGATCATCGACACGGACGGGCCGGGCGGCGAGGAGATCTCGATCTTCGAGACCGGCGCTATCCTCTACTACCTGGCTCAGAAGACCGGGAAGTTCATGCCGGACCTGGCCGGCGACCCGGCCGGCCACTACGCCACCATGGAGTGGCTGATGTGGCAGATGGGCGGGATCGGTCCGATGATGGGGCAGTCGAACCATTTCCGGAACTACGCCCCCGACAAGATCGAGTACGGCATCAATCGCTATGTGAACGAGACCAAGCGCCTGTTCGGCGTCGCCGACAAGCGGCTCGGCGCAACTGAGTATCTGGCGGGTGATGCCTACACGATTGCGGATATCGCCTGTTATCCCTGGATGCGCGGCTGGGAACGCCAGGAAGTGCCTATCGAGGGGTATCCCAACGTCAAGCGCTGGCTCGATGCGATCAACGCGCGCCCGGCGGTTCAGGAAGGTGTGAAGGTGCTGGCCGAGCATCGCCGTTCGGGCCCGCCCCAGGGCAAGGCCTGGGAGGTCATGTTCGGCGCCGAGCAGTTCAAGCGCCGATAAAGACCGACAGACAGTCGCTGCTGCTCATGCGGTTTTTCTGGCTGCAAACACAACGGAAACCTATGTTCACGGCATGTCTTGTTCCCCGCCAACCGATCCGCAGCCGTAAGCCGTGAGTTCGGGATGATTCGCCTGTTCTGGTTCGCACTGGGCGGTATGAGTCTCGCTCTGTCTATCGTCGGCATCTTCCTGCCGCTGCTTCCCACAACGCCATTCTTGCTGGTCGCCGCGTTTGCGTTCGCTCGATCCTCGCCGCGTGTTCACACCTGGCTCATCGAGCATGCCCATCTGGGGCCGTTGATCCGAAACTGGCAAGGGGAAGGCGCCATTGCCCGCCGCGACAAGATCGCCGTCGCTGCCGCGATTATCGCGGTGCTGGCGATTAGCATCGTCTTGGGAGTGAATATGACAATCCTTGTGGTGCAGGGCGTTGTCCTGTCTCTGGTGGCGCTGTTCGTGCTCACGCGTCCGGGCCCGGCGGCCGAGAAGCAGGCCCGGGTGCAGCCGGACCGCTCGCCGTGAGGTCTCGCCGATGCCGCTGATCCCCCTGCATGATGCCAACCCGCGGCTTTATATCCGCGCCCACTATGTGACGATCGCGCTGGTGCTGCTCAATGCGGTGATCTTCGTGAGTGCGCTGGGGCTGAGCGAGGCGCAGGCCTATGATGCCATCCTCCGCTACGCGGTGATCCCGGCGCGCCTGTTCGGCGAGGTCGATCTGCCGGCGGGTCTTGCGGCCGTCTCCGCACCAGTCACGCTCCTGTCCCACCAGTTCCTGCATGGAGGGTGGGAGCACCTCATCTTCAACATGCTGTTCCTCTGGGTCTTCGGCGACAATATCGAGGATGCGCTTGGCCACCTGCGGTTCGTGGTGTTCTTCGTGGTTTGCGGGGCCGCTGGCGGGTTGGCTCAAAGCCTGGTTGACCCGGGCTCGACGACGCCTGTGATCGGTGCCAGCGGCTCGATCTCGGGCGTGCTGGGCGCCTACCTGCTGCTCTATCCGCGCGCCCGGCTCCTGGTGCTGCTGTTCGCGTTCATCCCGCTGCGTCTGCCCGCGCTGCTGGTGATCGGGACCTTCTTCGCCCAGGACGTGCTGTGGGCGGCGACCAGTTCGCCGGCCGCCCTGTCGGTCGCAGTGTGGGCGCATATAAGCGGCTTTCTCACCGGTGCGCTTCTGATCGTGTTCATGCGCAACAAGCAGGTCGTGCTCTGGCACCGCCCGTCCGATCCGTGGGGCTAGCGCTACAGACCCTCGACGATGACGACGTGGGAGTCCGACGCCGCGCGGCGGATCGGGATCAGCGGTGCATAGGCCTCGCCGCCGTGGAATGCCCGGGCCGCTGCCGTATCGGCAAACCCGACGATGACGAGCCGGTCCAGCGCCATTCCGCCCTCGACCGAACGTGTCTGGCCGCCGCGCGCCAGATACGTCCCGCCGGCGCCGGCCAGCACCGCGGGGACCTGGTCGGCGTAGGGCTTGTAGGCTTCCATATCGGTCATGGTGACGTTCGCCAGCAGGTATCCGTGCATCCCTTCGGCCGTCGAACCGCCTTCCGGTCCCTCGGTCATCCAGATATGGGACGTGGTGGTGCGCTGGCGGATGGCCGCCACCGGCGCATAGGTCGGGTCGTCGACAAACCCATTGGCACTGTCCAAATCGGGAAACTCCAGCGCCACGATGCGCCCGTCGGGCCATGTCCCCTCGACCACATCGGAGGCGCCGCCGCGCACGATATAGCGGCCGCCATGCTTCTCGATGAGGGCCGGGACCGTCTGCTTATATTCTTCGTAGGCATCGGCGTCGTGTGCGTCGATCATGGCGATCAGGTATGCGGGCATGGATGGTTTCCAGTGGTTCGGACTTGGCAAGTATTGCGCTATGGTAGCGGCTAACGCCGAAAGGCACAGCACAAACGCCCTGGGGAGGGTTTCACCATGATCGATGTTTCGCCGGAGTTTCCTGTCGACGAGAGTGCGATCCGTATCCCTTATGACCAGTTGAAGGATTTCATGACGTCGGTCTTCAAGGCGGTCGAGCTGCCCGACGCGGATGCCGAAGGGGTTGCCACGGCCATGGCCGACGGAGACCTGCTGGGAAAGGACAGCCATGGCTGTATCCGGGTTCCCATGTACGTCAAGCGCATCAAGGGCGGCAGCATCAATCGCACGCCCGAGATCAGGACCATCAAGCAGACCCCAGCCATGGCGCTGGTCGACGGCGATAATGCGATGGGTCACCTGGTGGCGCGATACTCCATGGATCTGGCGATGGATATGGCGGCGAAGAGTGGGATTGCCTGGATCGGCCTGCAGCATTCGAACCATGCGGGCGCGGCGGCGGTCTATGCCTCGATGGCACTGGAGCGCGACCAGATCGGCATCATCGCCTGCGTTGGCAGCGCGAACCATGCCGCGCCTTATGGCGGCAGCGACATCCTGGTGGGCACCAACCCAATCGCCGTTGCGATTCCGGCGGCAGAGGAACCGCCGGTCGTGATCGACATGGCGACGACGAACTCCTCGCTCGGCAAGATAATGGTCAAGGCGATGCATGGCGAGCCCATGCCCGAAGGCTGGGTCATCGATGCGATGGGGGAGGCGATCACGGACTCGGCCGAAGCGGACAACGGCATCCTGACCCATATCGGCGGCGCCAAGGGGTTCGGCCTGTCCATGGTGATCGGTTTCCTGGCCGGCACCTTGAACGGCGCGGCGTTTGGATCGGACGTGATCCATATCGGCGAGGATCCTCACTCGGTCACCAACACCGGCCAGTTCATCATGGCGATCGATGTCGGTCACTTCATCGATCCGGGCCTGTTCAAGGGCAATGTCGACCGCATTTCGCGAGAGATGACCGGCTCGGCGAAGTTGCCCGGTGTGTCTGAAATCCGTATGCCTGGCACCAACAGCTGGCGCATCTACCAGGATCGCAAGGCCAACGGCATTCCCATCACCAAACCGCTGCTTCAGCGGTTGAACGCGGCGGCCGATGAAGTTGGCGTCACGGGCCTGTGATCGTAGGTTTCACGCACCTTTGGGCGTAAATATTTCAAATATTGGGGTTTTGGCGTAAAACCCGGCCCCGATGACACGCAACGTCGACAAAAAGCTGAAACCGTCGTCCCTGGCCGCACAAGCGCTCGGCTGGCTGGATGCCTCGACCAATGCCGTCGTGCCGCCGATCCACCCGTCGACGAACTACGCCCGCGACGAGAATTACGCGAAGGTGGGTGACCGCAGCTACACCCGCGACGAAAACCCGACATACGAGCAGGTAGAGACGTTGCTGGCGGCGCTCGAGAAGGGGGCCGACGCGATGCTGTTCGGCTCGGGCATGGCGGCCGCGTCCACCGTGATGATGTCCCTGTCGCCCGGCGATCATGTTGTGGCGCCGTCGGTAATGTATTTCGGATTGCGCAACTGGTTGACCAATGTCGGCCGGCACTGGGGCCTGAAGGTGGAATTCGTCCCGCCGGGCGACACACTTGCCATCGCCAATGCCGTCCAGCCGGGGAAGACCAAGCTGGTCTGGCTTGAGAGCCCCTGCAATCCGACCTGGGATGTGACGGATATCGAGGCGGCGGCGGCGATCGCCCACGATGCCGGTGCGATCCTTGCCGTGGATTCGACCGTGGCGACGCCGGTGCTGACCCAGCCTCTGAGCCTGGGTGCCGACATCGTCATGCATTCCGGCACTAAGTATCTGAACGGACACGGCGATGTGCTGGCCGGAGTGCTGGTCACCGCGAAGGAAGACGAAAGCTGGGAGCGCATGAAATATCTGCGCTTCGAAAATGGCGGCATGCTGGGTGCATTCGAGGCGTGGCTGTTGATGCGCGGACTGCGCACCCTTTACCTGCGCGTCGAGCGCTCCTGCGCCTCCGCGCTGCATATCGCCAGGCAACTAGAGGACCATCCGGAGATCAAGGAGGTTCTTTACCCGGGGCTGCCGACCCATCGCGGGCACGAGGTGGCCTCGCGCCAAATGGATGGCGGGTTCGGCGGCATAATGTCGATACGGGTGAAGGGTGGCGCGGTGTGTGCTGTAGGTGTGGCAAAGGCGGCGACGCTGTTCGTGCGCGCAACCTCGTTGGGTGGGGTCGAGAGCCTGATTGAGCACCGCGCGACCGTCGAGGGCGAGGACAGCCCGGTGCCGGACGATCTGCTGCGGCTGTCGGTCGGGATCGAGGATCCCGACGATCTGCTCGCCGACCTTGTGCAGGCGCTCGAGGTGTCTGCCGGAAGCTGATCACCCTAGTAGGTGGCGCGCTGCGCCTCGGCATCGGTGAAGGGAACGACGGTGATCTTCTCGCGGTCGGGAACCAGCGCGACCAACCGGTGCCGTGCCTGATCCAGAGCGACCAATTCCCTGACGTCGTCGTGGTCGAATACCTGAATGCAAGACAGCTTGATCTCGACGAGATCGATCAGCGTTTCAAAGGAACGTTTTGTAAGACTTGCCATGACCCGGTTTCCTTTCTGGGGTTCATAGCGAATACGATAGGACGCTTTTATTTTAATTGCGTGAACGTCTGGGCCACTGTTTCCGTGGTTGGGTTAACCATTCCGCAGTTCTTTCTCCCTAGCCTTGGATGACCGCCCGCCAATGGCAAACCCGGGATAGCCGATCATGGCAAGCACCGCAGAACTGGACCGCGTGAACTGCGCGGATGGTGTGCGGGCAATTGCATCGGACACCGGTATTCCGGGTTTCAACCGCCGCCTGAGCGACAAGGTTCTTGCGGCCGTCAACCATGCCTATGCCGTGGGCGAGCTCGATGTCGCAGCCGGCCTGCGCGAGGTGGTGACGTGCCTCGATTAAGAGCAGCCCGACGGATGGGGCAGCGCTGTGTCGGCGTGATCGCCTTGTGTCAGGTTGATCTGTGGATCGAGTTTGTGGAGGCGCACAACCATTGTTGTTCTGCGTGCGACGACGCTAATTTCGGCCCGATCGCACTCGATTGCCGGCTCGAAGTCATGGGGTCGGCCTATTAGCGCTGGAGCTGTTTCTAGCGCCCGACTCGGCTCTTACGGACCACCCGCCACACCGGATTGACAGGCGCGGGCGGTCTTGGCACAACCGCATCCGCATACGTCGTGACGACCCACTCTCGTGCGGAGGGGTGGCCGAGTGGCTGAAGGCGACGGTTTGCTAAATCGTTATACGGGTAACCCCGTATCGAGGGT